>Ga0209500_10002398_pt1 | contig 13336 bp, 17 predicted proteins | sample S_140212_EF_Meta_FD_187323 | JGI IMG/M metagenome (GOLD analysis project Ga0209500, IMG submission 187323) | Freshwater microbial communities from Lake Simoncouche, Canada to study carbon cycling - S_140212_EF_MetaG (SPAdes) (version 2) | ecosystem: Environmental > Aquatic > Freshwater > Lake ... | reverse complement strand
CCTTACTTCAACTATATTGTTATTCCAATTTGGCATAACATTAACCTCCCTGTTTAAATTAACTCTTATACTAATACCGTTTGGTAATATGTCAACCTACTTGAAAAAGCCTTTAGTTCTGCCCGGCTTTTCTAATAGCATCCTTGATCCCCTGCTGAGCTTCTTCATGAATGCTCGCCCCCCAAGTGCCTGATTGAGTCTTTGTGATCACCTTGCTGGCAATCACTAGGCTCACCCAAACATCACGAACGGTGATCTCTGCTCGTGCAGATGTGGATACGATTAATAGTATAGACATTATCAAACCCGATATTCTCATAACTCTAATACTAATACCGTTTGGTAATTTGTCAATCACTAATAGGTCAATAGAATCAATGACTTATTGGGATGGTTTATTTTCTTTTGGATTTTTTAGGAAATCTATCCACATCAGCATAGACATCACTCCATAACTCTGATGTTTTCTTTTTAGACTTCTTTTTAGAAATGCTTTTCATATCTTCTGCGGTCAACCCTGACCACCAAACTTTTTCTACTTTATTCTTTGACATTTATTTTAACTGTAAAGCCTTGGATGATTTGTTTTCCATGCTCTTGTAATTCTGCTGACCATGTACCACGAAAGTCTTCTGTAGTCACCTTGTCCACCACAACCGCTCCCTGATAGACCGTGCCTGCTGTGACAGAAGCCTGACCCATGCTGACCTGTAGCCAGCTTAGGATACCTGCGACGATGCTGAAGATGTCCATATCAATACTTATATTATACGAATTTTGTTTTTAACTTATCTAGATGACATTCACATTCATCTGCTAGGCCACTATTATATAAAGTATAGTCAGCCACAGAATGACCGTGCTTTAAACATTCAGTCTCAAATACTTGAACGACCTGCGATGGCGCCATCATCCACTCACCTGTGGTAAGCTCACCCCTGAAATAACTTTCTAAGATCTGCTCATATATTTCATCAATACTTAATATTTTTGTATCTGTGTTCATATCTACACTTTATATTATATTCTGTATAGGTCAATCTGTGCATAACCAGATCACACCAGATCTTTATGATAAGTCTTTGAATCTGCTTGTTTATTTCTTTTTTGGTTAAAATTTTAAAAATAAGTATTGATATGTCTGATGTTTATTGTTCTATTAAATTTAAAGAATTACAAGTTCAAGTCCAAGGTCGTCTACTTTATAATTGCTGTAAGGCGTTTCCTGAAAGAGTAAACCTAGAATGGTTTGAAAAAAATCCAGGAAAACTTTTTTATACTCCCACTATGTTGTCAGATCGAGCATCGATGTTAGAAGGTAAAAGGACCATGGCCTGTGAACATGGGTGCTATAAGTACGAAGATCAAGGACTCATTAGCCGGAGACAAAGCGACGAAAAAAGATTTAATGTCGAAGAAGTTATATCAAATATTTACAATCCTTTAGAAAGTTTGAATATATCTCTTTCTCATGATTGCAATCTTACCTGTGCCTATTGTGGTACCTATTCAAGCTCGGCCTGGGCTCGAGACATAGATAAAAATGGTGAATACAATATAGAAGGTTATGATAATAAAATTGATAATTGGGGGAAACTTTGGCAAAAAATGAAACAGAAAGAAAGAAGTGACAATTCACAGTTTTTTAAATTATTATTGAATGAAATAACTCTATATCCAAACTTAAAATCTATTAATATCCTAGGAGGAGAACCATTTTTACATAATGAACTTTTAGAGATAATTGAAAAAATTAATGATAAAAAAATAATGATTTTATCAGGACTAGCCGTATCTTCAAATAGACTCAAGAATATTGTTAAGAGTATCAAGGATAAAAAAAATAATATTTCCTTGTTGATATCGGCTGAAAACACTAATAGTTTTTTTGAATTTATTCGATATGGCACCACATGGAAAAAATTTATTGAACATATTAATTATATCAAACAAAACCAAATTAAATTTGGATTTACGTCAACAATGTCAAACATAACCAGCTTTGATATCTTGCCATTCTATGAGATGTTTGGAAAAGATCATAATATAAAATTTAATCCAGTAGCCGAAAGAACATTCCTTCAATTAAATGTTCTGGATGATCTTTCCAAACAAAATTTACTTGATTCTATTAAGGATAAAATGGATAATACATTCTTTTTGCAATTAAAACAATCAGTGAGTCAGGAGTACAGTGATAATGAAAGAAAAAAACTTTCTGTATTTTTAAAAGAATTTGCCAGAAGAAGGAATTTAAAACTTGATATATTTCCTGTTCACTTCTTGAAGTGGTTGGACTTGAATTAATTATTTCTTTGGTCGGATGATCTTGCTCTTCTGCAGGGCTCGGCTCTTTTTGCTCACTTGCAATCCTTTTAATCTTTTGGATCCGGCAGTGGCTCTTTTGGTGAATCTCATTTTAACTCCGGATTGAGCGGCCTTGGCCAGTCTCTTCTTTCGAATCTTGGCTCCCTTGATCGGATTCAATCGTGCATTACAAGTGGATGGTTTGGCCACTATCCTGCCTCGTCGTGGACCCGAGGTACAGCGGAACCCAGTTTTTAACTTGCCGCCCTTGCCTCTTCTAAAGATCTGGGAGATACCTTCCGCTATGGCCGACACACACTCTTCTGACACAGTATCTTGTGGCACTACTGCTTGTGTCACAGACGAGTTGATGGCACTTGGAGTTTTTGGTTGGACAATTTCTGCGATCTTCATACTGATATTTATGGTGCTGATGAGAGCTGAACACATGAAGATCTGACAGTACCTGATGCTTGGATACCTAAAGTTCTCACGGCATATAACTGATACCTGACATCAAGTGAGCTGTGTATGAACGGTTATTGGTGTAGCAACTGTGACATATACAACTATAAAGCAGTGATCAACTCTCAGCAAAGGATTAAATATGTGCATGAAGATTCGTGAAATATGCCTGCCCTCAGAAGCTATAGGACCTGCACCCAGAGGCGCTTGTAGCAGACCCAAAAGCAGTCTGCCAGCATCGTGGGTATCGTCTTGTAAATCGCAAGGCAAAATGAAACGCTCTGGCAGTCGCAAAGAAAAGATACATGGTAGAACTCAAACCGTGGGCGGAAAAAGAGTTAAAGGTCGCAAGTATGGTGGACCACTGCCGGATTACTCTGCAAAATAAACAATCTCAAAGACACCAATAGCGAGCCAATAGCGAGCCATTTAAGTATTATTAGATTGAAACACGTCCATGTTTGGTAGATATGGATAGTCTTGACTGCCTTGGGTGGGTTTTGGTACAGCAGTCTTTAATCGTTCTATGCCCAATTCAGCAGTCTCAGGAGTCATGTAATAATGATATCCTACAGTCTTAATATTTTGTTCTCTCCACGAGATGTCGTCAGATCGTCCATCATAGGACATTCTTTTTAATGTATCATATTCTTGTTGTGAGGAACACAGTATTGCTCCGCCACGACCAAGACTTAAAGTTTTTCTATATTGAAAACTTAAACACATCAACGTATTTTTCAAATAACCATTCTTTTGAAAATATACTGCGGAATCAACAATGTTGGTACCATCTAAAAAATAATAATCTTTCCAATCAGTATCCAAAAAACGATAAGGTATATTGAGTTTGAGTAGAGTGAACGGAACGCTGATATAGGTCCTCGCTGGGATAGTGATTACACAATTGGGTAGCTGGTATCGTAAACACAGCTCAATAGCATGAGTGCAACTGTCTGTGGCCACAGCAAACGGTGCTTGGTAAAAATCAGCAATCTGTTGTTCAAACTCTCTCACAATCTTCATGTCATAGATAATTATCTAAAATTCTTACCCGGATTTAAAATAAAGACTCAAGCTGTTTCCTAGATATCTTACCAGACAAATTTTTAGGAATAACATCAATTATTTCTAATACAGAAGGACGATAATGTTCTCCTAGGCCTATTAAAAAGTTTTTAACTTCTAAAAGATCAACCTCTCCTTGAATCAAACATTTAAGTTTTTTATCTCCAAAAACAGCACAACTTTTAATTTCTGTAAATTGATTCAATAAATAATTTTCAACAACAAGTGGATTTATTTTCATACCAAGTACATTAATTTGATCTATATGTCGACCCAATAAACGAAAATAACCCTTTTCATCTTGTTCTGCTAAATCTCCAGTATCATACCAGTTTGATGTAAAAACGCAAGGTCCCTTAATTAATAGATGTCCTTGTTCTATTCTTGCTTCAATACCATTGGGTTGCCCAATTGTGCCTATTCTGTGCTCACCATTTAAAGGATTCGTAAAACAATGACTTAATGATTCAGTCATGCCAAATGCCTCAATTACAGGTACACCCCATTTTTCTTTAAGTTGATAATATAATATATTTGGCAGAGCAGAACTAGCTGTTCTTACAAATCTTAAATTTTTTAAATTTAGTTTCATTAGTACTGACATCATGTCAGGGATTGATGATAAAAATGTTGGTTGAAATTTTTCAATTAAATCTCTATCAGCATGACTCTTTATTGAACCAAATTTACTTTCGCATCCAGCGTGTTTAACTGCCCAATACATAAGTTGACCGTGTGCATGCCATAAAGGCATAACTCCAAAGTATCTATCATTTTTTGTTAAAGAATATGCTTCGCAGATAGTTTTGGACATAATATCTCTTTGTTCTTTAGTAAAAGAATAAAATTTACTATAACCGGTAGTGCCCGATGTGTACAAAAAGAGCTTCTCTCCAGGATAATCTTTACCATTTCTTTCTTTTATTTCATTATCGGTTATCAACAAACTGTAATCACTATTTTCTAAAAGATATTGATTATAAGAAATTGGAGCAAGCGGATTTAAAACCATAATACTAAAATCTTTAAATCGTTCAATCCACGTTGATGGTTCTTTACTGATGATAACACATCTTTTCATAAAAATATTTATTTTTATAAAAAAAATTATATAAGTAAGTGAGCGTAATACCAAAATAAATTTTTAAAAAATAATGTTATCAGTATTTCAATCAAGATATCCTATTTTAGAAGCCTGCATGAATAAAGGGTCAACTTTGCCATTAGCTCTAGCAGTACATCGTGCCGGTGGATACCCAAGTTTATGTTCTTGGACATATAATTCTCGTCCTGAACTCATGCAACGTGATTTAGATAAATTTGTGTCAATTACCGGATCCAATCGCATACATTTAAGTTTTGAACTATATCAATATCCGTCATCTACTATACAAGATATAATATATTCACATAGAATTCCTACAATAGAAATAATATATGGAGGAAAAAATAGTTTTAGAAATATAGCAGTCACGGAACAAGAATTAACTAATGATTTAATAACTTTGTTAAATCCTATCAAAGCCACAGGAACTCAAATTTTTAAACGCATTTATGATACTGTAGACCAAGACACAATGGATCTGCATTTGTTAGATGGGTTTTGTATTAAAGGGGAAGAAAGTGCAGGACTTGCAGGGCATATTCCAGTTAAAACTTTATTTTTAGAACAGCGTAATAAAACTCCAAAAGCAATTTTAATACCGTATGGGGGAGTAGGAAATGCTGAGCAAGTTAAAGAGTACATTGATTTAGGCGCAGAAATTGTAGCAGTTGGGACTGTATTAGCTCTTAGTCGTGAAAGCACATTAAGTACTAAAACTAAAATGTCTGCCATAAAAAAACAAAGTAAAGATTTAAAACAATTTGTTCACATTCTTGACAATACAAAAAGAAAACAATCAGCCCTACAATTTGATCCATATGTAGGAAATGACGATGTCAACGGTACAATAGGTTTGTTGAGAGGTATGCGTGGCAAAAAAGACGGGCACGTTTATATAGGACAGAGTATTGATTATGTTAAAGAATTAAAAAGCTGTAAAGAAATTATTCAGCAACTTTCATCAAGTCTATAATAAACAAAAAAATTTAAATTCTTTTAGTTGGCAATTTTTTTAATGGATAGCCCACATATTTGCCTTCTTCTTCAATACTTTTACGAATTGAAGTAAATGGATAAATTTCTACATTGTCTGTAATCTTTGCTTTATTGTATACAGACGATCTCAAGTTAAAAATACAGTTTTTGCCAACTGTGCTGCCATCCACTATCATCACACCCGGCCTCAACCAACAGTTATCACCCAATGAGCTACGATGACCTACTATGGATTGAGAACCAATAATACAGTTTTTACCTATTGTGGCCGCTAAACAAATTATTACATTAGGAAAAACAAAACTACCAGCGCCAATAATTGGTGCAGGTTTATTACCTATTATACAAGTATCGTGTATAACCGTGAACATATCTAACCCTTCTTTTTCTAAAAAATTTATTATTTCTAAACGTTCTCCTCGATCAAATGTTATGGACACAATGTATTGGTATTTTGATTTTTCTAATATAGAATAAAAATTAGAAGGCGTGATTACTTCACATGGGTTAGTTCCCTCAATCAATTGCACAAACTCGCTGGTAGTAGATGACTCTTTATAACCAATCACAACCATGGGTTTTTTGTTTCCAATTATCATAAAATTTTTATAGGTATTATAATTTTATACATATAAGTATAATTATCAGATAATTATATGAAGATAAAAATTTGTGATGAATTCTATAGAACACCCCCGTTTGAACTTGATCTTAATTACACCTCCCATATAAGAAATTATTTTTCGCCTAACTTGTTTGATTTTATTAAATTTGAAAATGCAGACTCATTAGATAAAAATTATCTGGTACTGAATTTAGTCCACGGACACACGTTAGAATTTTTATCTTCTAAACCACCAAGTTTTTACGAATACCTAATTCAAAAAAAATTTAAAATTCTTTTTCTTCATGAAGGTTTTGATTTATTCAGTCAAAGAGGGGAAGAATTTATTAAAAACATAGATTTTAATAATATTATATATTGGAAAATTTTATCTTGTTTTTTAAAAAATAATATGAAAGAAGAAGATTTATTTTTTATACATTCTGCAGAAGGATATCTCGAAGAAATAAAAAGATTACGTCTACAACCAGTAATTTGGCATAAAAGTACAATTAACATTAAATCAAAACATCTTGAACTACCATTATATCTAACATGGGGGCAGAACACCAAGGTAGTAAATGAGCTAGATATTAGATATCATTTTGCGTGTTTGTTTGGATGTAGACAAAGTCATCACAGACACAATTTGCTTAAAAAACTCTGGCAAATGAATCTTCTTGAATATGGAAAATGCAGCTTAAATAAAATACCAGACGGTTCCATGTTTGATAAAATTAATTTAGTTTATGACGGGAATACCGATTTGAAGAAACAATTAATAAATTACAATGAAACTCCGGTGTTCAAAGATATTTTTTTATGGGTTGCGGGAGAGACATATATTCCTAATGAGCACGCTCAATTTACTGAAAAAACAATTAAGGCTATTTTATATCAACGACCTTTTATATCTTTTTCTAAACCCGGTATATTAAAATATCTCAAAAAATTTGGTTTCAAAACGTTCTCTGATTATTGGGACGAATCTTATGATGATGTTCCGCTTAATAACATGGATGATAAAATTAGTAAAATTGCTAATATTATTAAAAAAGTGTGTTCAACAGATGTCAATAAATTAAATAAAATGTATGAACACATGTTACCAATACTTTTACACAATAAAAAAATATTGCAAGAAACAAATTGTAGTTTAAATGTAAAAAACTTTTTATCATGAAGAAAATTACAGTAAACAAGGCATACAACGAAACAAGTGGTATTATTTTTTAAATCCTCACAAGCATATTGACCGATCGATTAATTTAAAGAGAGAAACGCCAGACATAAGTTCTACAATAGTATAGTTAACTCATTAAATACTGTATGACAAAATTTTTAGTGACAGGATCAGCAGGTTTTATAGGATCATATTTGGTAAAAAAAATAATTTCTGATAAAAATAATTTTGTTTATTCATATGATAGAAAACAAATAAAAATTAAATCAACCAACCTACGCCACGAAGTAGTTGATTTAAAATATAAAAAAAAGTTTCCAATTGTTGATTGTGTAATACATTTGGCAGCATTCAATGGCACAAAATTTTTTTATGAAAAACCATTAGACGTAATCAACGATAACATACAATCCACAATGAATATATTAAATTTTTATAATAAAAAAAAATGTAAACTTTTTGTTTATGCAGGAAGTCCAGAGTCGATTGCTGGAGCAACTGATTATTTTAAAATGTCCATACCTTCGTTAGAAAATTATCCTGTTGTTATAGAAGATATTACAAATCCTCGCTGGAGTTACGGTTTAACTAAAGCTGTGGGAGAATTAGCCGTAGCCAATGCTAAACTTCCTTATATTATAATAAGATACCACAATGTATATGGCCCAGGACAAAAAGACCATTTTGTTTCTGATTTTATTGAACGAATTTTAAAAAACAAACAATACATATTAAATGGTTATAACGACTCAAGATCATTTATGTATATAGACGATGCAATAAATGCAACAATGAAAATAATTCAAGAAAAAAAATGTTTAAATCAAATAATTAACGTTGGATCAAAAAACGAACAAAAAATATTATCTGCAGCTAAAAAAATTATGAAAATATTAGGACACAAAAAAAAATTAAAACTTAACAACTCCCCAATTGGTAGTGTTAAACGAAGATGTCCAAATATTAATAAATTAATAAAATTTACTAAACACAGGGATCTTTATACCTTAGAACAAGGATTAAAGAAAACAATCGCGAGTTACAAAAAATGATTATAACAGGAAATATACCAGTAACATGGAATTCTAAAGATTATGAATCATGCGAATATAAAACACATCCAAATCCCTATAGAGGATTTGATCCGGTTAAAGAAGAAAATAACATATCAACAAAATTAGATATAGGACTAGATGTGTGTTATAAGATTCCAGAAACAATATTACTTAATTTAAAACATTTTAATCTTTTAAATATGTCTTTACAACTGCAAAAATATTCTCCCGGACAATATTTGCCCTTCCATTCAGATAGATATGACACATATAAAAAATTTAATAAGGTAGCAAAAGATGAAGATATTATAAGAATAATATTATTTTTACATGATCAAGAGCCCGGACAACAGCTATGGGTTGAAAATAAAATCTATACAGGAGTGGCCGGAGATTACATAGGTTGGACGAATGATACTGTACACATGGCCGCTAATTTAAGTAATGTTAATAGATACAATTTACAAATTACAGGAATACAACAAACAATAGAAAATAATTAATTATATAATATGCAAATAGGATTTATAGGATTAGGCAAATTAGGCAGACCGTGTGCTGAAGCCATGGCAGAAGGGGGTTTCACAGTCTGTGGATATGACATCAATATGTCTTGCATTAGCACATCTATAGATATTAAGGCCACATTAAAAGAAACTGTTGAAAATAAAGATATAGTTTTTGTGGCTGTATCCACGCCCCATCATCCGGACTATGATGGTAGAAGCCCAATCAGTCATTTATCTCCCATGGATTTTGATTATACTGCATTAAAATCCGTGGTATCAGAGTGTGATCAATATATGAACGACCGTCAGCTTTTGATTATTATATCCACTGTGTTGCCCGGCACCATAAGAAGAGAAATAGCACCATTAGCAACCAATACCAATCTTGTCTACAATCCATATCTTATTGCCATGGGTACTGTGAAACAAGATTTCCTGGATCCCGAAATGATAATGATAGGTACCGAACAAGGCGAGATCAACTGGCAGGCCGCTGTACTACAAAATCTCTATCATCATTTATTGAACAAGAGCATTAGGTTTGAATTTGGCACATGGGAAGAAGCTGAAGCTATGAAGATATTCTACAATACCTTTATCAGTACCAAACTGAGTCTTGTGAACATGATACAAGATGTGGCACAAAAATTAGGTCATATGAATGTGGATAGAGTTACCACAGCACTGGCCAACAGCACAAGAAGGATAATGAGCAACAAGTATATGAAAGCAGGCATGGGCGATGGCGGAGCCTGCCACCCCAGAGACAACATAGCACTGAGATGGCTGGCGCAGGAGCTGGATCTGGGTTATGACCTATTTGCCGCGGTGATGACCGCTCGAGAACAACAAGCAGAGAACATGGCACTGGAGATTTTAAAACACGGAAAGAACATATTCTTTAGTTCCAGCTCTTATAAACCCGGCACAGAGCTTGTGGATGGATCCTATTCACTATTGGTACAGCATTATATCAAAAAACATCAAGGGCTAATAGCGAGCCAACAAAATGATAGCACCGAAGTCGTTGTAAGAGTACATGAAAATGATAAAATAATTAACAATGGTAACATTAAAATCTTTGATCCATGGAGAAGTTATCCATTAACAAAGAATGTAATATATTATGGACACCCCAAGTAAAGAAATAATGCTGAAGAACGGACTCTTCAATAGGATAAGCAAGATCTATAGGTCTCTTAACAAAAATATTTCTTTCATTGCAATTCAAGAAGCTAAAGATTATTTTTGGACCAAAGAAGCGCAAGAGTTATTTCGTTATTGTTGCAAAGAAGAGTATCAGTTAACCGATGATAAGAAAGGCCTGCATTGGACAATAGCTTTTGGCGAGCCAAGCAATCAAACACCAGGCATGACAAAATGGTCTGACCAATGGAGAGATGGCAAACTGGAATTGGATAAAATCCGTCAATGGTGGAACAACAAAGCAGTTATGGAACACGACGCAAAACATTTATTTTAATTGAAAAAATTTATGAAAAAACAAACCCATTGTTCATTAGCTGTGTGTGGCTGGGATAACCGTTCAGGAAAAATGTGTTGTTTTGCTAAATTACCTCGTTATGAGAATTATATCGAGATGCATAAAGATGTAGAAGTAAAATTATTACTAGATGATCTAGCAAACGGTGTAAAGAATGCTGTTTGTGATATATGTTGGTCAGCCGAAGAACGTGGCGAATTCAGCATGAGGCAACAATCTTTACAAAACGAAGGATCAATAAAAAAAGAAGAAGTGTTAGAACAAGAACACAATGATAAAAAATTAAAATATCTAATTATTAATTCTGGTAATCAATGTAATTTAGCCTGCCGAACGTGTGGCCCCAATAGCAGCACTGCTCATGTTAAAGAATGGGAAATTAAAAATAAAAAAAAACACATAAAAGACTCACTAGATCCAATTCTTTTACTAAAACAAGACCTATCATCCGTTAAGACTATTGAGGTTCTTGGCGGGGAACCGTTTTTAAACTTAGAACATTTACAAATACTTGACAAGGTCAAAAATAATTCTCCCTATTGGCTGACCTATACTACAAATGGGACAGTAAGATTAAGAAATGAAATACTTGAAAAGTTTTCCGCATTCAAAGCAGTGAATATCAGTCTATCTATAGACGCTGTGGGGAAACCATTTGAATATATAAGAACTCTAGGCGAATGGGAAAAAATAGAAAAAAATGTACAAATTCTCCTTGGACAAAAAAATACACACAAACATCTGAGTGTAACTTGTCACATTACTGTTAGTGCATTGAACGTGTTATATATAACTACGCTAATTGACTGGCTAAATGCAAAAAATATTATTTTTGATTATACTTACTGCGAATACCCTATGGAATATTCTTTAAAAATATTTAATGATCAACAAAAAAATTACATAATCAACAAATTAAAAGAAAGAAAACAAACCGAACCCATTATCCAATACTTACAAAATTCTATACCCAATGAAAAACTTATTAACAAATTTAAAGAAGCGGTAGACTTTACAAAAAAATACAGAAATTTAGCACTAGAAGACTATCTACCAGAGCTACACAGATTGATAATGTAATTCAAAATTAGGTATAAAATTTTTTAGCTCTAAGTTCCTTTTTTTGTTTATTAATTGAAGATACTTGATTGTTCTTGAGTACTCATAAAGATTTACAGAATAGATTTTTTCTTTAAGATATTCAAATTTTGAATCTTTAATATCTTTTACAAAGTTGTCTTTTAATGAAGTTGGAGCATTTAAGATGTAAAATTGTTCTGGATACTTCACATATTGTATGTACTGTCCTATATATTTTTTTCTTTTATGATAATAAAATTCAAGTTCTTTAAACCAGTTAATAAATTCTTTAATATTAAACATAGATAATATTTGTATTGCTGTATCGATGGTTGTGGTTAAGTTGTTAAAATTTGTTAGTTGTCTTATATTATCACTTATTTTTTCAAAATTACTTGGATATCTTATGTAATTATTGGCTGCACCATATGCATCAACACTGACAGATATGTTTACATTTTTAAAATAAGGCAGATAATCAAAGAACTTTTCATTTATGTTTGTAAGATTGGTCACAACATTTAACCCTATATTCTTAATAATATCTTTGTCTTTAAGGAATTGAAAATAGGTTTGGTATTCTTTTATAATTGTTGGTTCTCCTCCTTGTATGGTGATATACTGCAGTTCATGACTCAGGTCACAAATCTCCTTTAGATCATTTTCTGTTATCGACACCAGGCCATTGTTTTCCTTAAAAACTCCTACTTCTTTGGCCCAGCTTGAGCTTCTGGAAGGACCGCACATGACACATTTTAAATTACAAAAATTAGAAAAATCTAAATCCATGTGTTGAGGCAGTGTGGTTGATTTAAAATTTTTAAATTGTTCGTTATAAATTTCTCTAAAACTTTTTATTCCTCGAGACTCATTATTATAACAAGATACGCAGTCTGTTACTTTAATGTTGTTTGAAATATTACGCCTAGATTCGCTTAATTTATTGAACCACACATCTTTTGGTCTGTTGTGATATCTTTGGCCAGCTGCGCAACACAAACCGTGTCCTCTTCCTGGGTGGGAGAATTGAACTCCAAGTATTCCTTGTTTGCAAAACATTTATTTTAATATTTATCTTACCCGTAGGCCATAAAAAAAGGCGACCCGAAAGCCGCCTTTTTAGAATTAATTAATCCTGAGATTAATTATGCATTAAAATTGATTACTTTTCTTCCTGATTTTCTCAGTAAAGAAATGATACCAGCTTTCATTTGTAACGCAGATGCTTGAGGCGCTGTGCCCAATACATTCACGTTAAAATCAATGCCTTTAGAAATCAGCTTGTTAGTAGCTGTTTTTCTTGCAGTGTTTTTCACGTTCAAATTTTTGAACTTGATTTTTCCACCGTGAACTTCACCATCTACCATATAAGCAGATGCTGGTTCAGCAAATACACCGATTTGTTTTGCTCTAGTTTTAAACTCTCTCGTATAGATTACGAAGTTGCTAGTTCTTGACATGTT
>Ga0209500_10002397_pt1 | contig 13341 bp, 18 predicted proteins | sample S_140212_EF_Meta_FD_187323 | JGI IMG/M metagenome (GOLD analysis project Ga0209500, IMG submission 187323) | Freshwater microbial communities from Lake Simoncouche, Canada to study carbon cycling - S_140212_EF_MetaG (SPAdes) (version 2) | ecosystem: Environmental > Aquatic > Freshwater > Lake ... | reverse complement strand
AAGTTCATTCAGGGCATTGCTGCCTGAGTGTTGTGTTAATACAACAGAGTGGTTGACAAAACCTCCTGTTGTGTTATAATATACCCTATATTATGAAAGATTTATTATGACAGCTCGTACTGAAATCCGTGAAAAGTTTATGTCCACTCTGCAAGGCCTCGGCAAAGCTGAAGTGACTAAAGCAGAAATCAAATCCATTTGTGCAAGTCTAGGCATTTCTGGTGCTCAATGGTTTACCAAAGATGAATCGAACCGTGTTGGTCGTGGTAAATACCTTGTACCTAATCCCGCATTGATATCGATGCAAGCCAATGTTGTGCCTATGAAAAAACCTGTTGAACAATCAAAGAATAAAATTGTCAATGTCATTACTGACCTTGATACGGCTAATTTAATTCCAACACCATATCGTAACTATGTCCCATTCGGTGACTTTGACGATATCGTTTCAATCGTAAAATCAAATCGATTCTTTCCTGTATTCATTACTGGTCATTCTGGTAATGGTAAAACAATGTCTATTGAACAGGCTTGTGCAAAGGCTCGCCGTAAATTCATTTGCGTATCAATGACACCTGAAACTGATGAGGGTGATTTGCTTGGTAACTATGTGTTGATTGACGGCAATATGGAATGGCGTGATGGTCCTGTGACTACTGCCGCTCGTCAAGGCGCTGTGTTATGTATTGATGAAATTGATTATGGTGCTCAGAACCTTTCCTCATTGCAACGGGTACTTGAGGGCAAACCTTTCATGTTGAAAAAGAAAGGTGAATTGATTACACCTGCTGAAGGTTTCACGGTGTTTGCTACTGCAAATACTAAAGGTAAAGGTTCAGATGATGGTCGTTACATGTTTACCAATGTTTTGAACGAAGCGTTCCTTGAGCGTTTCCCTAATACATATGAACAACAATGGCCACCAACTAATGTTGAAAAGAAAATCATTAAGAAAGAATTGGATTCTGTTGGTCGTGAAGACGATGACTTTGCTGACAAACTGGTAATGTGGGCAGATACTATTCGCAAAACATTCTTGGATGGTGGTTGTGATGAAGTGATTTCCACTCGCCGTTTGGTACACATTGTGAATACATTTGGTATTCATGGTAATAAAATTAAAGCAATCAACCTTTGCTTGAACCGCTTTGATGATGATACAAAGGCAAGTTTCATTGACTTGTATACCAAAATTGATGCGGGTATTAATCCTGATGCTATCATTCAACCGGTAGTTGAAGATGTTCCTGTTTCCGATGCGGATCATTAATGAATAAATTCGGCAGAGAATATTCTTTGCCGTAAAAAGTGTTGACACACTCACTTAAACGTGTTATAATACATCATAATTTGAGAGAATGAATCTCCTCTTGAATATTAAATCGTTAATAGAGATTCGTGTTTATTATGGAGACTACTATGTCCGCTAAATCTAAAGTCCTCGCCTATCTTTCTAAGACTGGCTCTTACAACACATTGACAGCTGCTAAGATGCAATCTGTCTTTGGTGTTTCAAATCCTTCCGCAACAATCAATGAGTTGCGTAACGAAGGCTATTCAATCTATTTGAATACACGCAACACTCAAAGTGGTACGAAAGTTTCTTTCTACCGTTTGGGCACACCAACTAAGCGTGTTGTTGCCGCAGGCATTGCTGCAATCCGTTCACAAGGACAACGTGCTTTTGCCTAATATTTCTTAGGAAACCACTTGAGGGAGTGATACATATAGGTGTCACTCCCTCTTTTTATTTTATGGAAGCCTTATGGAAATTGAAGTTAAAATTGATGAATTGAAAAAGCACAAAGTCTTTATCGCCACACCAATGTATGGCGGCATGGCTCATGGTCTTTATATCAAATCCTGTCTGGACTTACAGACAACCTTTGCAAAGTACGGAATTGAAACCAAGTTTTCTTTCCTGTTTAACGAATCACTTATTACCCGAGCACGAAACTACCTTGTAGATGAATTTCTCCGCTCGGGTTACACACACTTGTTGTTCATTGATTCGGACATTCACTACAACCCGCAAGATGTACTTGCGCTACTAGCCCTTGATAAAGATGTTATCGGTGGGCCATATCCTAAGAAATCTATCAACTGGCCTAATGTTGCAGCTGCAGCAAGAAACCATCCAGAAATGGAACCTCGTGACTTAGAAGGTCTTGTTGGTGAATATGTTTTCAACGTAGTAAAAGGCACCTCACAGTTCCAAGTTACTGAACCTCTTGAAGTTATGGAAATTGGTACAGGTTATATGATGGTCAAACGTGAAGTGTTTGAGAAAATGGAAATTGAATATCCATCTATCAAGTACAAACCAGACCACGTTGGTCAAGCCAACTTTGATGGTACACGTTACATTCATGCTTACTTTGATACAGTAATTGACACCAAGGATTCTATCACTGGTGGTGGTTCTGAAAGGTATTTGTCAGAAGATTATATGTTCTGTCAGATGTGGCGTAAGATGGGTGGAACAATCTTCTTGTGCCCTTGGATGAAAACACAACACATTGGTACATATGCCTTTAGTGGTAATATGCCTGCTGTTGCACAGTACACAGGAAAACTATAATGGCCAGGTTTGAAGAAGATGATGTAAAAGCTTCTCAAACCGCCACTACTGGTGGCCGCAAATTTGATGGTAACAAACTTGAATTTGGTTTGTTACCACCAAAAGCGTTAGAAGCTACTGTTGACGTTCTTACCTTTGGCGCTCAAAAGTATGAACGTGATAATTGGAAAAAAGTACCTGACTCAAAACGTAGGTACTTTGATGCGCTACAGAGACATATGTGGGCATGGAAAAATGGTGAGACCTTAGACCCTGAGTCTGGCAAACATCACCTTGCTCACGCTATGTGTTGCCTCATGTTTCTCTATGAACATGATACAATCTATTCTGTGAATGATTAATTTTTTTGGAGTATATTATGAAACTATCTAGTGACACACTATCAGTATTGAAAAACTTTGGTTCTATCAACCAAGGCTTACTGTTCAAACAGGGCAAAACCCTAAAAACTGTTTCTTCACACAAGAATATTCTTGCTGAAGTTACAATTACGGAAGAAATCCCTACAGACTTTGGTGTTTATGACCTAAACAACTTTTTGTCCGTGGTTTCTTTGCATAAAGACGATACATCATTTGACTTTGATGAGAAGCATGTTGTAATCGTTGGTAACAAAGGTCGTAGTAAAATCAAGTATCGCTTCTGCGACCCTACTATGATTAACACACCACCTGAGAAACCTCTGACGATGCCTGAAGCAGAGATTACATTCAAGTTGACCTCTGAAGACTTTGATTGGATTCTCCGTGCCGCTTCTGTATTGTCTTCACCACAAGTTGCTATCGAATCTGATGGTACTGAAGTGAACATTGTTACAATTGATTTGGCCAATGATTCTGCCCACACCGATGCACTCAAACTAGATGCCGCTGGTGATGGTAGTAAGTATCGTATGGTATTCAAAACAGAAAACTTGACAAAGGTATTGCCAGGTTCTTATGTTGTATCTATTTCTTCTAAAGGTATTTCAAACTTTAAGAATTCAAATGTACCATTACAATATTGGATTACTACTGAACAAGGTAGTAAATTTGAGAAATCAAATTAATTTTTTTATTATGATTTATGTGAAAGGTTCCTATGGAACATTTGTTATGGACAGAGAAGTATCGGCCGAAAACAATCGAAGATTGTATTCTACCAGAACGGTTGAAACTGCCGTTTCAGGAGTACGTCAACCAGAGAAACATTCCAAACCTTCTACTGGCTGGTGGGGCGGGAGTAGGCAAAACGACCGTAGCCAAAGCACTTTGCAACGAAGTGGGTTGCGACTACATCGTAATCAATGGTTCTGATGAATCAGGTATCGACACATTCAGAACCAAGATTAAAAATTATGCATCGTCAATGAGTTTAACTGGTGGCCGCAAGGTCATCATCATTGATGAAGCTGATTATCTAAATCCAAATTCTACGCAACCTGCTTTGCGTAATGCGATTGAAGAATTTGCAAGCAATTGCTCATTCATCTTTACTTGTAATTACAAGAACCGCATCATTGAACCACTACACTCACGTTGTGCAGTTATTGAGTTCTCCCTGAAGAATGGTGAGAAGGCCAAGATGGCCAGTGCATTCTTTAAGCGAATTCAGTCTGTTTTGCAAAGTGAATCCGTTGACTATGATGACAAGGTTATTGCTGAATTAATCAAGAAGCACTTTCCAGACTTCCGCCGTATCATTAATGAGTTACAGCGGTATTCACAGTTTGGTAAGATTGATACTGGTGTTTTGGCACAGATTGGTGATATCTCTATTGCAGAGATTGTTAAATTCATCCGTGATAAAGACTTTGGTTCTATTCGTAAATGGGTTGCTACGAATGATGTTGACTCTAACACCTTGTACCGCAAGCTATATGATTCAATGTATGATTTGATGAAACCTCAATCTATTCCACAGGCTGTGTTGATTCTGGCTGACTATCAGTACAAGGCTGCATTCGTTGCTGACCAAGAGATTAATACTGTGGCTTGCCTGACTGAGATTATGGTCAACTGTGAGTTCGTATGATTATAGACCTATTTAAACCAACCATAGAATGGATTAAAGATGACTGGAATTCTAATCGTTTTCGCTTTTGCGTTGAGCTGCTTGCTTGGTGCATTAGTATTGGGTGTTCAATTACCATGGCTCTTACAGTTCCCAGCCCGCCTTTACTTACTCTTTATCCTATATGGATCATCGGTTGTGGCCTCTATGCTTGGGCTGCTTTTACTAGGAAATCATTTGGCATGTTGGCTAACTACCTGCTACTTGTGACTATTGATTCCGTCGGCCTGATCCGGATGGTAGTAAATTGACCTCCGGCGAACCGTCCGTAAAATGTCTAAATCTTACGGATACTAAATATTTGGTTAAGCATTAAAATTATGAATCCATTTGATTATGTTAACGCTATCTTGCAAAACAAGAAGCAATTGATTGTTGATGAAATTACTGAGAAAGACTATACACCTTTCTTGGTCAACCGCAGCCTTTCCTATCATAAAGACTGTATCATGTATGCCAATGAAATGAATCGTAGACACTTCATTGATAAAAAACTACAAAATGATTTCCTTCTAAATACCGTACGGTCACAGAAAAGACCATTTGCTAAGTGGGCTAAAGTTGAAAAGAATGATGATTTGGAATGTATAAAGCTAATCTACAATTTTTCTGACTCTAAAGCTCGTGACGCTCGGCGTTTACTCAGCAAAGAACAAATCCAAGAACTAAAAGAAAAAACCGATACTGGTGGATTAAGGAAATGATATGGTTGATTTGTCAAAGTTTGTTGAGGTATTACTCAACGAACAGGATGATTTTTTAAAGGTACGTGAAACTCTAACTCGTATTGGTGTATCCTCTCGTAAAGAGAAGGTTCTTTATCAGTCTTGCCATATTTTACACAAACAAGGCAAATACTATATTGTTCACTTCAAAGAACTATTTGCATTGGATGGTAAACCATCTAATATTTCAGAGAATGATATTCAAAGGCGCAATGCCATTGCTAATTTGTTAGAAGAATGGGGTTTGATTAAAGTGTTAAATAAGCATATATTAGAAAACAATATTGCACCGTTACACCAGATTAAAATTATAGCATTCAAAGAAAAAGACCAATGGGAACTTATTGCTAAGTATAACATTGGAAAGAAAACACCAGAATATTGAAGAACCCACCTTAGGGCCGTTTGATGCTACGGTAACAAGGCGTCCGTGCAATTGAACTGACATACGTTAATTGTCCCTGTATAAAGTAAGCAGGAAGATACGCCTTCGGGGTATCATTTTTTTATCAACTCGCTTAATAGGAGAAAAAACTATGACACGCTTTACAACATTGTATCCTCAGTTTGTCGGATTTGACCAATTGTTTAATGAGCTCGAAAGACTCGTTGAAGTTCCAACACATCCACGCCAAACTACTTTCCCACCACACAACGTACTCAAAGTAGATGACAATCATTATGTCGTTGAAATGGCTGTTGCTGGTTTTGCCAAGAATGAAATCGACATTGAATTGAATGATGGCATTCTTGTTGTGAAAGGTGAAAAGAAAGACAAAGAAGATGCTGAGTATTTGTATCGTGGTATTGCAACACGCTCGTTCACTAAATCTATCCGCTTGGTAGATACTATTGAAGTTCGTGGTGCAGAATTCAAAGATGGCATTCTACGCATTGGTTTGGAGAATGTTATTCCTGAGAATAAGAAACCACGTAAAATTGAAATTGGTAACGGACTAAAGTTACCTAAGGCACAACTGCTTCAAGAAAAAGAAACAGTTTAAACCAAGGGGCTTCGGCCCCTTCTAGGATTATTATGAATATTAATATGATGATACATACTCACAAAGAGTATGCTTTTAATTTTGATTCGAGTTGGGTTAAAGCTTCCTATGCTGGAGGTACTGGTCCATACGAATGGCATCCACCAAGTCCCAATGGTGAATACACTAATGTAAATGGTGGATTGAATACTATCAGTAAGTATCGCCATTATTATTATAAAGTTGATGAGCTTGATTTTCTCAAAGCTTTAGGTCAACAAGCAACCGATTACTACCTTGCAAACAATGATACAGAATCAGAGTATCTTGGTGTAGGTTCATATCGTAGATACTTAGCAATTCAACAAGGTGTTGGTTATGTTGGTGAAAAACTACATGTACCATCTAATGTTGAATCATGTAAGCTATTAACATCTGAGTCTCAAAAAGAAGCCGCATTAAAATACTTAAAATCAGCTGATGTTGTTTGTAGTCGTTATCGTATGATGCACAACTCTATTGAGAATCAATACTTAGAATCACAACTGCCTGAATATTGGAATCTATTCAAAGAAGGCATTCAAGTTGTAAATCCTAGTTATCGTAAACATATGTTGTGGTTTACTGACAATAGTATATGTAACTACGAATGTGTTTATATCTTACCTAGACACCTATTTAAACAACTTGTGAATGAATATTTTGATATCATGGAATTTATTTGGAAGAATTGCTCTGAAACATTTCCTGATAAAAACAAAAAACAATACAACTGTACAGAGATTAACCCATGGAGATATCCTGGTTTCTTAAATGAAAGATTTGTACCATTCTTCTTCTATGCAAACGGCTTGCGTAAGATGGAAGTACCACTGGCGTTTTTAGAATGATGACAACCATTCCTATTATTTCAACAAAGCGGTCTTGTGGTGATTGCACATTATGTTGCGAAGGTTGGCTTGCTAATATTTCCCATGGATATGAGATGTGGCCTGGCCGAAAATGTCAATTTGTTTCCTTAGAAAAAGGTTGTACAATCTATGACCAGCGTCCCGATAATTGTCAAAAATTTCAATGTCAATGGTTATCTGATGAACGCATTCCAGAATGGATGAAACCCAATAAATCTGGTGTTATTATTAGAGAAAGACAAATAGATGGTGTCAAATTTTTAGAAATTACTGAGGCGGGACAAAAACTTGACTCAGAAATTTTAAGTTGGGCTCTTAACGCAATGACTGGTAAAGTATTTGTTAATTTAAAATATCAAGTTTCTTCTGGTTGGAATTATTTTGGCACCGAAGAATTTTTTAAAATGATTAAAAAGAATTTTGGATGAAACAGAAATTTATTGATGCACACATGAAAGCTGCTGAAGTCTATGCGGAGTTATCTTCTGCTAAACGCCTTCATGTTGGTGCAATTATTGTAAAGAATGACCGCATCATTTCTATTGGTTACAATGGTATGCCTGCTGGTTGGGATAACAATTGTGAAGATATCAAAATAGATAATGATGGGCAATATGAATTGAGAACAAAACCAGAAGTGTTACACGCTGAAACTAATGCTATTGCTAAGTTGGCAAAGAGTAGTGAATCTGGTGAAGGTGCAACAATGTTTATTACACATGCACCTTGTTTAGATTGTGCCAAGTTGGTTTACCAATCTGGCATCAATAGTGTTTATTATAGAAACACATATAAAAATGAAGATGGTTTGAACTTTTTAGAAAAATGTAATATTAAGGTTGAAAAAATATGAGTGATGTATTCAGAGATGTGGAAACATTTATGGTTGCCGCAGGCCAGACCACAAAAGAAGATAACGAAGAACAATCTATGTTGTATCGTAGGTTAATCAATGAAGAATACCATGAATTCATTGATGCTGTTAGTAAAAATGATGATGTTGAAACTATTGATGCCTGCTTTGATACAATGTGGGTAATCATTGGGTACATGAAGTCCCGTGGTTGGGATTGCACAGGTGCTTGGGATGAAGGTGCTCTAAGTAACCTAAAGAAGATTGACAAGGAAACTAAAACTGTCCTTAAACGGGCAGACGGCAAGGTTCTTAAGCCTGCCGATTGGAAGAAACCAGATTTTACCAAGTTTGCCAAGTAAAGCCTTGCAATTGTTAGTATATTGTGTTATAATTATTTTATCGTATTTAAATGAGGATGTATATGAATCTACGTGAATTGGCAAAGAAGTTAGTTGTTGAGCATAAGTTGCCACATGCAGACAGGTACGAACTGTTCCTGCGTGACTTTGACAACAAGGTCGAGGTTGTTGGTTGGATGCAAGATCCAACTATCAATGTTCGTGAATTTCAGAATCGGGAAATGCTGATTCCGAAACGATGGGTTACCATCGGTGTGTTAGATGGTAATTTGAAGGTGAAAGCATGATTAAGCTTTTAACTTTCAAAACAAATCACTCTATCATGGGTGATGTTACAGAAACATCAAGTATGTTCGTAATTTCCAAACCTGTTCAGGTTGTTATGCAACCAACTAAAGATGGTGCATCAATGGGTTTTGTACCCTATGTTCAATTCTGTGATGAATGGAAAACAGGCATTACAATTAAGAAAGATGATATTCTTTTTGAAAGTACACCTGTATTAGAATTGACAAATCAATACAATGACATGTTCGGTTCTGGCATACAGATTGCCACATCCATTCCAAAACTATGATATAATGTGTGAATGTCTAAAAATTATTACACCAATGTTGCGGCTGTAGGCAACAATATCTGTTATCGTGGTGTGAAAGACGGTCGGCGCATTAAGCTTAAAATTGCTTATGAGCCGACTTTGTTTTTGCGCTCGAACAAAACAACCAACTTCAAATCACTTGAGGGTGTTTATCTTGAGCCAATGAAATTCGAATCGATGCGTGAGGCTCGAGACTTTGTTAAGCGGTATGATGAAGTCCAAGGTTTTGAGGTCTATGGTAATTCTAGTTATCAATATGCCTTCATTGCAGATGAACAAAAAGGCATGGTTGAATGGACAATGGAAGAACTGTCTATTGCCATTATCGATATCGAAGTTGGTTCAGAGAATGGATTTCCTGACCCATATCAAGCAAACGAAGCAATTACTGCTATTGCTGTTCGTCAATTGAATGGCGGCACTACAGTCTATGGTTGTGGTGATTACAAGAATGATGATGAAACTGTTACATATCATAAGTGCCGTGATGAGTATGATTTGTGTAAGAAGTTTTTGTCTGATTGGAATACAAACCCACCAGATGTAATTTCTGGTTGGAATATTAAGTTCTTTGATATTCCATATTTGGTTAATCGTTTCACAAAACTATTTGGTGAAGATGAAACACGCAAGTTATCTCCTTGGGGTCTAATCAATAGTCGTAAGGCTGTGGTTAATAACCGAGAGTTAACTGCATATGAGTTTGTTGGCATTTCCACACTTGATTACATTGAACTATACAGATGGTATGCGCCAGGTGGTAAATCACAAGAGTCATATCGCCTTGATAACATTGCTCAAGTAGAACTTGGTGAAGGTAAGATTTCATATGATGAATTCGAAAACTTGCACCAATTGTATCGTTTGAATTACCAAAAGTTTATTGAGTACAACATTAAAGACGTTGACTTGATTTTAAAACTTGAGAACAAGTTGAAGTTGATTGAACTTGGTCTGACCTTGGCCTATGATACAAAGACCAACTACGAAGATATCTTTGCACAAACTAGAATGTGGGATGCTCTAATCTACAACTATCTGTTGGACAAAAATATTATTGTACCACCAAAAATTACTAAGAGTAAATCTGAAGCGTTTGAAGGTGCTTACGTTAAAGACCCACAAACAGGCATGCATTCATGGGTTGCATCGTTTGACTTGAACAGTTTGTATCCGCATTTGATGATGCAATACAATATTTCACCTGAGACATTGGTTCAACCAACCGATTACACGGATGAAATGCGTGAAATTATTATGCAAGGCGTAAGCGTTGATAAATTGTTGACTAAATCAGTTAATCTATCAGATATGAGTGCTCACACCATTACACCAAATGGTCAATTCTTCCGTACTGACAAACAAGGCTTTCTGCCTAAGATGTTGGAAGAAATGTATGTGGATCGTTCAAAGTTTAAGAAAATGATGATTCAAGCTAAGAAAGATTATGAAGTTGCGACTGATCCTAAGAAAAAGTATGAACTAAAAAACAAGATTGCTCGTTATGATAACCTGCAATTGGCAAAGAAAGTTTCTCTCAATAGTGCTTACGGTGCCCTTGGTTCTCAGTATTTCAGGTTCTATGACCTTAGAATGGCCTTGGGTGTTACTACTGCTGGTCAATTATCAATCCGTTGGATTGAACACAAAATTAACCAGTACATGAATGGCTTATTGAAAACAAATGATGATTATGTTATCGCCTCAGACACGGACTCGATATATCTCAAGCTTGGTCCACTTGTTGATAAAATGTATCAAGACAAGACAGATGTTAATAAAGTTATCGCCTTCATGGATAAAGTCTGTGAAGATAAGATTCAACCTTTTATTGACAAAAGCTATCAAGAACTTGCTACGTATGTCCATGCGTATGACCAAAAAATGCAAATGAAGCGTGAAGGTCTTTCTAACAAGGGAATCTGGACTGCCAAGAAGCGTTATATTCTAAACGTCTATAACAATGAAGGTGTGCAGTACAAAGAACCTCAGATGAAAGTTATGGGTTTGGAAATGGTTAAATCTTCCACACCATCGGCAATCCGTGAGAAGATGAGACAGTCTATCAAGCTGATGATTAATGGTACAGAAGATGATATTCATACCTTTATTGATGAGTTTAGAAAAGCATTCAAGGCAATGCCGCCTGAAGAAGTATCATTTCCCCGTGGAATGAATGGTTTGAAAGAGTATTCTGATGCAGCTACTCTATATAAAAAGGGAACACCGATTCATGTGAAAGGTGCTATTCTGTATAATGCCAAACTCAAGCAATTGAAACTAGATAAGAAGTACCCATTGATTCAAGAAGGCGAGAAGATTAAATTCTCCTATTTGAAACAACCAAACCCTATGAAAGATATGGTTATTTCATATCCGAATAGATTGCCACCTGAGTTTGGTCTGCAAGAGTATATTGATTATGATTTACAATTTGAGAAGGCATTTCTTGAGCCAATCAAAGTGATTTTAGACCAGATTGGTTGGTCTACAGAGAAAAGAAATTCGTTGGAGAGTTTTTTTGGATAACATTAGAGTAATTAAAACTGGCATCAATGTATCAAAGATATTGAATCAACTGAAACAATATCCTGAGGATTGGGAAGAACAGAAGAATATGAAGAATGCCGATTCTTTATTGAATTATGGCTTTGACTATCTTCCTGCTGGTGTGTTACAATTGGTGATTGGTGCTGTAACTGACAAGTCACAGTTTGTTGGTGATACAGAGTATTGTATCCCAACGGCTGCATTTGACCATCATACAGAAGTCATTAGGTTTCTACGCCGGCATTTCCATGCATTTTGTCGGTGTGGTTTCTTATCATTAGAAGTTGGTGGTGAAGTAGGACAACATATTGACCAAGGTACATACTATCAAACAAAAGATAGATATCACCTTGCGATTCAAGGTCAATATGAATATACAGTTGGTGGTGAATCAGTTATTGTTAAACCAGGTACATTACTTTGGTTTAACAATAAGTTAATGCATGGTACACAAAACGTTGGTGATTGCACAAGAATTACATTTGTCTTTGATGTGCCACATAACAAAAAGAATCCGTGATAATTTAAAAAGGTGATATATGAGTTTATTAGATAAAATCAAAAAGAATTCCACTATTAAAGATAGTGCCATTCTTGCTAATTCAAAGTTCTTTAATGCAAAGGACATGATTACAACCGGTGTGCCAATGGTCAATGTTGCACTATCTGGTAATTTAGATGGTGGTTTGACACCAGGTCTTACGATGTGGGCAGGTCCATCAAAACACTTTAAGACTGCTTTCTCTTTATTGATGGCTAAGTCCTACATGGACAAGTATTCTGAATCTGTATTGTTGTTTTATGATTCAGAGTTCGGTACTCCGCAATCATACTTTGATACTTTTGGTATTGATACAGAGAGAGTTATCCATACTCCTTTGACTGATATTGAACAGTTGAAGTTTGATATTATGAAACAACTTGAAGGCATTGACCGTGGTGACCGAGTGATGATTATCATTGATTCAATCGGTAATTTGGCTTCGAAGAAAGAAGTTGAAGATGCTCTTGAAGGTAAGTCTGTTGCTGATATGAGTCGTGCAAAACAAGTTAAGAGTTTGTTCCGTATGGTAACACCACACTTGAACCTTAAAGATATTCCAATGGTTGTTGTGAATCACACATACAAAGAAATTGGTATGTTCCCTAAAGATATTGTTGGTGGTGGTACAGGTTCATATTACTCAGCTGATAACATTTTCATCCTTGGTCGCCAGCAAGAAAAAGAAGGCACCGAAATTGTCGGTTACAATTTTATTATCAATGTAGAAAAATCCCGTTATGTTAAAGAAAAATCTAAAATACCCGTTAATGTATCTTTTGATGGTGGTATCAATAAGTGGTCTGGTCTACTTGACATTGCTCTTGAATCCGGGCATGTGGTTAAACCCACCAATGGGTGGTATGCTAAAGTAAACCAAGATACTGGTGAAATTGGTGACAAGAAAAGATACAATGATACTCAAACGGCTGCATTTTGGAATGATATTCTTTCCACAGATTCGTTTAAAACTTTTGTGAGAAAGAAATATGAAATCACTTATGGAAGCATTATGGGAAAAGATCCAGTTTTGGAAACCGAAGATGAAGAAGTTTGAAGAAGATAAAGATTTTAAATTTGTTGACTTTGAAGACTCTGATATCACTGGCATAGGTATTCTTGCTGGTGATTTCAAAGGAGTTCTTTACCATTATACTGGTGCAAGGGTCAAACATGAAACAGGAT
>Ga0209500_10002394_pt1 | contig 13353 bp, 9 predicted proteins | sample S_140212_EF_Meta_FD_187323 | JGI IMG/M metagenome (GOLD analysis project Ga0209500, IMG submission 187323) | Freshwater microbial communities from Lake Simoncouche, Canada to study carbon cycling - S_140212_EF_MetaG (SPAdes) (version 2) | ecosystem: Environmental > Aquatic > Freshwater > Lake ... | reverse complement strand
CGAAAGCCGCGCTCGGCCAGAATGGTCGCGGCACCAGCCCAGAGCTCTTCACTCCCTCCCCAGGCGATCGGACAGGATGTCAAAAACAGGAGTGAGCCTTGTGAACGTTCAGGATGCATCGGAGGTGACTGTCAAAAAAGGGAGTAAAAGTCAATGAGGTCAAATTTCTAAGATCTTTTTCCCGATGCCAGAATCGCCAGTCGACAAGCACCCTGCGGACCAACCGGTGGATAGGTATCGAGGCGGACGTTGGTAAAGTATTTTGCGAAGGCTTTTTTCATCCAATCGACACAGGGGGCGAGTTGATGTCGGTGTACCTGTGCGCCATTCTCTTCGGAATAACTCCAGATAATCCCGTCGATGGTGATTTGCCCCGGCCAGGGATTTGGCTGCACATAGTTGAGCGGAAACCCTGTGATCAGCCGCGGATCCGCGATGGGAACAAAACAAACTCCTGTCGTGGAAGTCCACTGTGCCAGATTGCCAATCAGTTTTTCCAATTCGTCCATCGAGCCGACCAGCCCATACGCATACCACATGCACGAGATCAGATCCCAAGCCCCCGCCCATTCCTGGCGATCAACCAAATAACTCGCTTCATGAAAGAAGACCCCCGGATTGGCCTGGCGTGCCAAATCGAGCATCGCCGGTGACAAATCCAAGCCTTCTCGTCGGCATTCGGGAAACTGCGACAAATAAAACCCGGTACCACAGGCGACATCCAACCAGCGACTTCCCGGGTGGAGCAACTTACGAATCAACTCGATTTCATGTTTGGTGTCTGAGGCGGCGATTGGTGAGGTCAAAAACTTGGCTTCGTACTCGTTCGCATATTTCTGACTGTATAAATTTTTGATGTGTTCGGTATCGATGATTCCCATTCCTGTTCGTGATGATTCAAGGTCGTTTTTCGTGGTCTTTTTTCATCGTTCCCGGTTCGGTGCGCGGTTCCTCTGGTCGCGATCAAAAATGACCGCTTCGTAGAGAGCTTCCATGCGGATGGCGAAGGTTTCGCTGCTGAAGTATCGTGCCGCACGGGTATGCCCAGCAGTGCCAAGCCGGATGGCCTCTGCTCGATTGCTTAACAGTTGGTGCAACCGTTCTGCCAGTTGCTCGCTGCTGCCAGTTGCTCGCTGCTGCCGGATTCGACCAGAAAGCCGGTTTCCCCATCCTGGAGGATCTCTTTCAGTCCACCACAACGGCTGGCAATGACGGCAACCCCCTGCATCTGGGTTTCGGCTGCAAACATTCCAAATGGCTCATCCCAGATCGAAGGGACGCTGACACACCATGCCTGACGAATGCGGGCCAGCACCTCTGCGTTTGGAAGGTGACCCGTAAACTGGACATGCGAATTGAGGCCCAGTTCCTGCGATTGCTTTTCCAGCATGGCACGCTCTGGACCGTCACCGATCACGATTAATCGGTAATCGAGTTGGCCGGCTGTTACCCGAGCAAATGCTTGCAGGAGCGTTTGGATCCCCTTTTCCCGCACAAGGCGTCCTGCCACAACGACGGTCGGTTCGGTGCTCAACTCGCTGGGCGATCGAGGTGCGACCAGAGGGGTTCCGGGATGGATGATCGTTGCCCCCTTCAACGAGGGGTTGCCAAACGTGTCGAGCTTCTCGGCTACGGCCTGACTAATCGCGACCACTCGGTGGAATGCCCCGACCCAACGACGGGCCGCTTCCATCTGCATCATTAAAGGGGGCCAGTCAAGCCATGAGACACAACCATCCAACAGGCAAGCAGTTCCCACTTGTGACGTACAAGGACGGCCATTTTTGAGTAGTTTTGTGCCGAGTGGACAGATCGCACGATACCACTGTGCATAATAGATCGTCGGCACGTGGCGTAACTCACGCAAAATCAGCGGCGAAAGCTGCGTGAGATAGAGATTGACATGCACAATGTCAGGGCGAAACGTCTTTAAGGCGTGCCGCAGAGTCCGTGCGGCGAAGGGATTCGCCGATTGCAACAACGTTCGCCATCGTCCGGTTGTGCCAAAACCGCGATAGTCAGCGATCACCTTTGATGAGGCAGGATAAGCCGACGAAGAAAAGAGGCGGACATCATGTCCTCGCCGCCGCAGTTCAAACATTAAGCTCGCAACGATCACTTCAGCCCCGCCGACCAAAGCGTCATAGTCGTTGATAAGCAAAATCTTCATTACGAACCAAAAACCAAAAAATGAAAAATGAAACCTAAAAAATAAAACCTGAAACCTGAAAAATGAAACCTGAAACCTGAAAAATGAAACCTGAAAAATGAAAAATGAAAAATGAACCCGGTATTCATCCTGAGTCAATCGAGTCACTGAATTTTCACGGAAAAACACGATGTGCCACCGCAACTCGCAGAGAAGGCCGTCGATTTTTTATCGACATTTTGCCACGCGGATTTTTCTTTGCGGTCGAATTTTTTCGGGTTTTATCTGTCCGAGTCAAGTTCCCGTGGTCGCCAGAACTGAATCAGTTCACCACGAATCGTCGGGTGAAACTGACTCCAAGCGGGCAGTTCGAGTTGAATTTGTGCCAGACCCGCCGTGGGAAAACTGCAGGAAGTCGTCGTGAGTTGTGAGAGAAATTCTTCCAAACCCGGATTATGGCCGATTAGCAGCAGACGCGGGGCAGGCTCGTTCACTTCCGCGAGAATTCGTGAAAGTTGAGCCGGTTCGGCGTGGTACAGGTCTTCGCGATATCGGATCGTCGCGGGAGTCGGGGAATCGGCAAAAACCAGCTCGGCCGTTTCCCGGGCGCGAAGTGCTGTCGAACAGAGGACGAGATCCGGAGCAAGTCCCTCGTCGGATAACAAACGACCCATCCTTTGGGCCGCCAGACGCCCACGGGAATTCAACGGGCGATCATGATCGGCCCATTGTGGATCTTTCCAGCTCGATTTGGCATGCCTGAGTAATAACAACGTTTTGTATGGCATTTCGCCGCCTGGTCGATTGAGGTCGAGAATGGTCTGTTACGGATTGTAGCGATTTCTCGCCAGAAAAACGGGTTCCATGGGGTCGTTCTCATCGGCGAGATCAACTTGACGGACCACCTGCTGCTGGTAAATCGTCGAACCAATTGACGGGCGACGATCGCAAAAAGGGGAAGCGTCACAAAATCAAAAATTGAAACAACTTACGTCAAATATGGCAGATCAATCGCTGGATTCTCGGTGTTTTCCACTTGTCTTATGTGTTTTAGATTGCATAATGTGTTGATGGATCGCCGAAACAAGGAGAAGTCGAATGACGAATCGGAAGCCGCTCAAAGTTGGTGTGTGGGAAGGCGGGGGCTCGCCGATGGGATATCTGTGGACGGTCGCCATTTTGGATATCGCCTTTGAAGAGGCACTCGCGACAGTGGGTGAACGTGGGTATTCGCACTTTGCCATTTTATGATTAAAGAAGAGATAGGCTCGTTCATGGCAACCACGCATATCAATGACGATCCGGTGCAGATCGCGGTTGGAAAGTTGGTTGAAGCACGCCTTCGGCGGCTGACGAAAAGCGATATCGACGATTTGCAGGCGCTTCTTCCACTGTTGTCTCATGAGGATGAAGACGAGAAAGAAGCGGCATGCAGCGCGATTTTGGAGATTATGAACCCACGCGTTGTCGGCATTCGCACGATGGAGATCTCTCGCGCTGATGCGTTGAAGCCATGGCTTCAATTTGTGAGCACACGACTGAGAAACACACGCGAATCGGCCGGAATTACGCAGGAAGAGTTGGCGAAACGAACCGGGATTCAGCAGTCGCATCTTTCGCGATTGGAGCAGGGCGAGCATAGCCCGACTCAGAAAACGCTGATGAAGATCGCCAATGCGCTAGGGGTTGAAATTAGCGTGTTCGATCCGTCCGCCGTATAACCATTCCGGTGATTCACGCCGTCACAGCAATATCCCGTGGCCAGACATGTGGGCTGTGGAGGCGACGCCCGTTGTAACCCGAAATGGGTCGGATTCCTCATGGCTGACGTCAAAATCCGTGTTGGCTCAAAATAGGTTTCCCTAACGAAGTCCCGACAAATCAGCAGCTTGGACAAGAAAAAACTGCAGACGGCATTATGCCGTCCACAGTTTCCGTTTCGATCAGTAAACCCGAAATCCATCACGGTCAGTGTTGGAACAAGAACTCTTTCGAGTTCAGGATCGCCCAACCGACATCTTCAAACGCCTGTCGACGATCCTGCTGTGCAGCAATGTGTTGCTTCGAAGCCACCATCTCTTCGGCAGACGGGGTCCGAGCGAGTGCTGCCAGATACAGGGCGGTGATGATTTCTTCTTCAGGCTTATTTTCCTTCAGCATCATCGCGATGCGGCCATTATCTGCTCGCAACTTATTATGAACGACCGGACCATTGATCATCTGCAGTGCCTGCGACAAGTTGGATTCGCTGGAGCGTTCGCACTGACATGCCATTTCCCGCTGGGGCTGACCGAAGACTTTGAGGAAGTAATGGTCGGTTGGTGGATCTGCCAACTCACATGCTCGCATTCCCAGCGGCATGCCGGGGAACTGTTCGGGAACGTTGGTGACAGCACAGATTCCATCCAGCAACTGCTCAGCCGACAACAACCGGGTGTTGGCGTGCGAGCAATAGATCTCGTCGTCCTTGTTAAACTGGTTTTTGCGGGAACTGAGCTGATAGGTTCGACTGTTACAGATCGTTCGAATCACCCATTTCTGGCTGAAATTGTTCGACGCAAACTGACGAGACAACTCGTCCAGCAGGCGGGCATTCGAAGGGGGATTCGAGTCACGGAAGTCATCGATCGGATCGACGATCCCCCGACCCAGCAGATGACCCCAAATCCGGTTGGAAACCGATTTCGCGAAGAACGGATTCTCAGGAGCGGTCAACCATTGAGCGAAGACAACTCGACGATCCTGGTCAGCGGGGATATCGACATCCCCCTTGAGCAACAGGTGGACTTTCATTTGTTTATTCGTTCGCGGCTGAGTCACTTCACCCCCCGCTTGCGAGAAGATCACTTCTTCTTCCGCATCAACAGAATTTTTGCGGCCAACGCGAACGAAGGCGGCGGCGATGCCGTAGTAGTTATCTTGAGTCCAGCGTTCGAAAGGATGGTTGTGGCATTTGGCGCATTGGATGCGGACGCCGAGGAAGAGCTGAGCGGTGGTTTCGGTGGCATCCAGCGGATCCCGACTGGCTCGCCAGAAGTTTGCGGGGGGGTTTTCGAACACACTGCCGTTGGCGGTGAGCAGTTCCCGGGCAAACTGATCGAGTGGCTTGTCGTTGCGGATCGATTCATAAATCCACTGACGAAACTTGTGGACGCCTGCGGTCTTCAGTTTCTTACTATTGGAACGGAGCACGTCACCCCACTTCAGGGCCCAGAACGAAGCGTACTCGTCACTGTCGAGCAGACGTTCGACCAGCGCGTTTCGGTTCGAGGGGCTTTTATCCGCCAGGAACGCCATCGCTTCTTCAGCGGTGGGGAGGCGTCCGGTCAGATCGAGCGTGACACGACGCAGGAATTCGTCTTCGGTGCAAAGATCCGAAGGGAGGATTTGCAGTTGCTTCAGTTTTTCGAAAACGGCTGTGTCCACGAAATTCGTTTCGGGGGGATTGTTCCAGGCGAATCCAGGAACATCTTCGAGGAAGGTCAGGTACGTCGTCGACATTTTATCGAGATACCGAGCCAGGATCGCCGTTTCGCCACGGCCATTCTTGGTGACCAATCCCTGCACGCTGACAGAACCAACGGTTTCATTGGACGACGAAAAATCGGTGAGTGGTGTCAGATCACGAATCGAGCCATCGCTGAAATGGCCGAGAACCATAATCTGCTGACGGGCGGCGGGCTGACGCAGGATTCGTTTTGAGGGAACGGTTTCAATCTTCAGCAGGTCGGGCTCGGTTTCGGCATCGAGCCGCATCCCTTCGCCAATCCACTGTTCCAAGGCTTTGTGAGCCGCATCACCCTTTTTCAGGCGTTTTCCACCACCATGTGCCACTTCCATCAACGGCTTTTGCAGCAGCAGACTTTGGCCGGGTTCCATGATGTTCGTCCGACGCCCGAAGAATTCGGAGCGAACGGTCATGATATCCAGCACAGGATCATAAGCTCGGAGCGAGAGACGAAATCCCCCCTTGCCGGAAGGGGAACCGTGACAGGCTCCCATGTTACAGCCCGCTTTGGTCAGGGCCATCTGGGTTTCATTTTTGAAACTGACCGGCGAGGGGGCCTCGTGATTCTTGACCACGACGGGAACGGAAAAGGTTTGACCCCCTACTGTGGCGGTCACAGTCGCCTCTCCGTTACCGACGGGGATCGCCACGGCTCCCTCGATCTTCACGATCGCGGGATTCGATGAGACAAGGGTCGCGGCGGGAGTCAGATCACGCAGATCGTCAGCGGCGTAGACTCCCGAGACCAGCAATTGCTGGCGAGAACGTTTTCCCGTCAATTCAAATTTGGCCGGTTCCATCACGATCGATGTCGGCTGCCCGACTTCGATCGGCGTTTCCGCCAGGCAAAAACTCGGCAGCAAAGCGATGACGCTGAGCATCAATAATCGGGCAACAGTGTTCATGGTCATGACCCTCGTCTCCGTCCACGTCGATCAAACGAATTTCAGATTCGCAAACGATAGTACTTTTCTACGTTGAAACGATAGCTCAGATTTTTCGTCGAGGTTTTTTAAACGGCTTTAAGACTCGGTGAGAATCCTGAAACCCCATGCAAACCGCGACGTCATCTTCACCCTCTCTCTGGAAAGCAGAGCATATTTCCTGTCATTCTACAATCAATCCGACCGCAGCCGATGCCACTTCCAGTTTGGCAGCACCTGCCATGGCTTCTGCTTTGACGGTCAAATTATTCACATTGGCCGCAGCCGCGTCGGCGGCGGCGGTCAGTTTGATGTCGATACTTGTCTGGTCTGCAGCGATCGTCGCGGCGGCTGCGGTAATCCCTGCGGGGAGGTTTTGCAGCGTCACTGTTACGGGTCCTGCGAAGGCCGGGTTCCGTTCCACAATCGCCTTCAGCAACAGTTCACCCCCCTTGGCGATTTTGCCGCCAGCGGGATCGAGCTTGATGGTCATCGGAGCCGCCAGATTGAGGCGAATTGCCATCCCCTGTACGACCGTTTTGTCACCTTGTTTCAGCGTCCCCGTTAGACCGGCGGTGAACTCACCCAGCGGAGCTGCATTATTCGCCGAGATCACAATTTCCGCTTCGGTCTGCCCTTTGTCGATGTTTTTCACAGCAACGGTGACTCCCGCAGGAAGTCCATTTTGAGGTGGTGTCACCGCGACGACAACACCTTCGTCAAACCCTGCGGCACGGGTCACGATCAACTTGGCCTTGGCCGAAAGATCTTTACCGAACACCACGACACTCGGTTCAACCCGCCATGTGTAGCCGGGGGCTGGCGAGGCCGAGGCCGCGATGAATTTGTGCAAGGAACTTGGCGTCCAGCGCATCGCATTATTCCGGGCCTTGAGGACGCCACCCATCTCGGCAGGGACAACGACATCCGCCTCACCAATCCTTGCGGTTCCGACGATGGCAATTTGATAAAGCTCACCAGGGGCGAACTCAGGAGCCGCCTGCAGCGTCAGCACCGCATCGTTGCGACCAACCCCAATCACCGATTTGCTGCAGGTGACACCGGCAGGCAAGTTTAGGGCACTTAATTCAATCGGTCCCGCATACCCGGTCCGAGCGGTGGTGACCGTGGCGATGACTGAGCCACCCGCAGGGATGTTAAACGTGTCCAGGGAGGCGGCGAGTGAAAACTGGGGCGGCGCCAAGGTCACGGCAATCCGATAGGCATGCTCGCTTCCCCCCCGCTGATTCAGGTCTTCCACGAAGAGCACATAATCCCCATCGGCGGGAAATTGATAGGCTAACGATCCCTCGTTGGTCCCGCTGTCTTCGGCAGCAGCCAGCTGGCCACCATCCTGATTGAGGATCTTGAAATTCAGATCGGTGGGGGAACCCTGTTGGCGAGTGATGCCGAAGTAGGTGGCGGTTTGCCCCTTTTTGGCAGCGAAAACAAATCGATCCACATCACCGGGGTTTTCCAGTCGGCCGTTGATATCGTGACCTAATTCGACTCGATTCGCCTGGTTGGCAGCATTGTTCGGCTCGGCCTCTAATGCCTGAGGTGAGGAAACCACTTCGACCGTACTGAATCCGCTGTATCCACCGGGCCGTTTGACGCTGACATTCTGCCATTCGGCCTTTTCATCCGCAGGAATCGTCACGGCAGCGGTGACCAATCCCTCGACACCAAACCCGGCCAGCGTCACATTGGCGGTGGTGCCACGTTGCACTGCAAGGGGATAGGCAACGGTGGCAATCGGGAAATCGCCAATTCGCAGCCGGTAAGCCCCGGCCCCGTACTTGATGTCTCGCAGTTCGACGACGTATTCACCCGCCTCTTTAAAGGTGTAAACAATAGCAGAATCACCGCTTAAGCCGGGCGAGTCATCGTTGTAGGCCAGTTCCCGTCCTTTGAGATCGAGCACGCGGATGATCGGGTCGAGTGACGATCCGATGCGTCGTGCCAGCACTTCAAACGATAATTTCTGGCCTGCCTGCACGGGAAACTTGAAATACTGCCAGCTCAGGCCTGCAACCGCTCCATCGATCGCGGTCGGAATCGAGACCGCTTGGGCGGAAGCACGCTGCACGTTCGAGCCAATCGAGGCGATCGAGGGGAGGTCATCCACCATGAGGAAGCGGAGTGGCGAGACCCCCTTATTGGTGACGATTCGCATCGCGTGAATCCCGCAAGGGGTATTCGGTGGAACCGTCACGCGGTAGGTGACTTGAGCGGGGTTTTCGCCGTTTTTCTCGATTCCTTCGGCCAGCACATTTTCATGGGGAAAGCTGAGCCAAAGTTTTTTGGCAGGAGACAGGTTCCCCCCATTAATCTGTAACGGGAGCGACGTTCCCGGTGCCACAGCAGCCGGAACAGTCCCATTGATCGCAGGCTCCTGAGCTTCCACAGCGGTCAAACTGGTGAAGGTGATTAATAGGAGCAGCGGTAACGTCTGTGTGAAGCGAGAAACCAGCATACAGCTCAACTCCAGGGAGTATCATCGGGCGGGAGGATATCAGGCAGAGGTAACATCAGTTGTTTCCGATGGGCATCATACGGATCGGCAAGGACGGGCGTCAATTTGAAAGCCGGGCAATCCCAATTTATCACGAGAATTTGAAAAGAGCCGACTTGTCTTGATCCAGAACCGTGAAATTGCGGCGATGGAATGTGGTTTTTACGCTGTCTCGCGGCAAAAATGGTATCGATGCCGCGATTTGAGATTGTTCGAAACCAAAGCCAGGGTGACTCGCGTGCCTCGCCAAAGGAAATTCATTAGAGTAAAAAGAGTCGGAACGATGTGGAACGAGTGCTTACCCAATGGGTGAACGGGCACTCAGGAACGTCAGCGAGCGATTTTTTATTCTCTTGTCCCCCCAATAGACCTCGAGATCGAATCAAAAACATGGCGGAATTGCAGACTCAATTGCTTGTGCTTGGTGGTGGACCTGGTGGTTATCCCGCAGCATTCGAAGCGGCTGATCATGGAATGCAGGTGACCCTGGTCGATGAGGGGGTTCGTCCCGGTGGCGTTTGTTTGAACCGGGGCTGTATTCCCTCGAAAGCCTTGCTGCATGTGGCGAAGCTCATCAATGAATCCCATGAATCTGCGGCGATCGGGGTGACGTTTACCCCACCCAAGATTGATCTGGCTAAGTTGCGGGAATGGAAAAACACTGCGGTTGTCGGCAAGCTGGCCGGTGGTGTGGCAGAATTATGTCGCCTGCGAGGGGTGAAGCTGATCGGTGCCCGCGGAACGTTTCTCGATGCGAATACGATCGAACTGAAGTATCCCGACGGCAAGACCGATACGCTGAAGTTTGAAAAAGCGATCATCGCGACGGGTTCTTCTCCGGCGATGCCCCCGGCGTTTCAGTTGGGTGACCCCCGCGTGATGGACTCGACCGGAGCCCTCGAACTGGCAGACATTCCGGGTTCGCTGCTGGTCGTGGGTGGCGGATACATCGGACTGGAAATGGGTTCGTTTTATGCGGCACTCGGATCCAAAGTGACCGTCGTCGAATGGACGAAAGAATTGCTCCCGGGGGCTGATCGCGATTTGGTTCGGCCACTGCAAAAACGGCTGGAAACTCAGTTTGCCGCGATTCACCTCAATACCAAGGTGGAAAGCTTAAGTGCTGCCAAGGGGGGGATTACCGCCAAGTTGACGGGCGAAGGTGTCGCGCCGCAGCAGACCTTTGACCGAGTCTTGATCTCGATCGGACGCCGTCCCAATAGCAAAGGCTTCGGCCTCGAAACGACCGGCGTGGCGGTGGATGAAAAAGGTTTCATTAAGGTGGATCGCCAGCTGAAGACCAACGTCAATCATCTGTACGCGATTGGTGATGTCGCCGGTGAGCCGATGCTGGCACACAAAGCGACTCGTGAGGCCAAAGTTGCGGTCGAGGTGATATTGGGTGGTCCAGCAGAATTCGACAATATCGCGATTCCCGCAGTCGTCTTCACCGACCCCGAAGTCGCCTGGTGTGGCCTGACAGAACCCGAAGCGATCGCTCAGAATCGGGAAGTGAAAGTGGTCAAGTTTTCCTGGGCGGCATCCGGTCGTGCCATTACGCTGGCACGAAGTGAAGGTCTGACCAAACTGATTGTCGACCCCAAAACCGAACGAATTCTCGGTGTGGGGATTGTCGGTGTGGGTGCGGGTGAAATGATCGCGGAAGCAACGCTGGCAGTGGAAACCGCTGCGGTCGCGCGGGATTTGGCAGAAACGATCCATGCCCACCCGACCCTCAGCGAGACCATCATGGAAGCCGCCGAAAGTGTCTACGGTCAGGCCACGCATTCGTACCGACCCAAACGGGGTTAAAATTTCGCCGGGTTAAATTTTCCAGGTAGGAGAAGTTCATGCAGGTCAATGCCCGAGTTCGCTCGCTGGGGACAGGATTGGCTGTTGCCGCCGTGATGGCAGCAACAATTGGCCTGTCTCGACCCGTCACCAGCCCCAGCGTCATCGCCGAGAATTTACAACAAACCGGGACTCTGCGTTGGTATCGGGGCAATCTGCATACTCACTCGCTCTGGAGCGACGGGGATGATTATCTGGAAATGATCGCCTTGTGGTATCGCGAACATGGATACGATTTTCTGGGGTTCACGGATCACAATCTGCTGGCGAACAAAGATCGCTGGGTCGAGATCGACAAGGCCCGCGGGGGACGGAAAGCCTATGACAAATTGAAGGCTCAATTTCCGCAGGGGTGGGTCGACGAGCGAACCACTGACAACAAACAGGAAATTCGGCTGAAACGATTCGACGAAGTCTTTGCCAGGTTCAACGAGCCGAACAAGTTTTTGTTGATTCAGGGTGAGGAAATCAGTGATTCGTTCAATAAATTACCGATCCATCTGAATGTCAATAATTTGCTCGAAACGATTCCACCACTCGGCGGGACCAGTGTCACCGAGGCGATCCAGAACAACGTGAATGCGTTATGGGCACAACGTGAGCGGACACGCCAGGCGATGATGATTCACTTGAATCACCCCAATTTTGGCTGGGGGATCACCGCCGAAGATCTGGCTCCAATCCGGGGCGAGAATTTTTTCGAAGTCTATAATGGGCATCCAGGGGTTAACAATCCGGGGAACGAAACTCATGCCTCGACCGAACGGATTTGGGATATCGTCAACTCCAAGCGACTGACAGAACTCGATCTGCCACTGCTGTATGGTCTGGCGACGGACGATGGGCATTCGTATCACGCGATTCCCTCCCGCGCCAGCGAACCGGGTCGGGGGTGGGTGATGGTCCTGGCAGAACAGCTCGATCCCGCCGCACTGATTCATGCCATGGAGGCAGGGCGGTTTTATTCCTCGTCAGGTGTCCTGCTGGAAAAAGTGACACTGACGAAATCAAGCCTCGAGATCGCGGTGATGGCTGAACCTGATACGACTTACATGATCGAGTTTATTGGCACCCGCCAGGGATTTGATCCCAAAAGCCAACCGGTTCTTGACAAGGATGGAAAAGTACTGCCGGTGACCAGGATCTACTCGAATGAGATCGGTGCGGTCTTGAAAACCACCACGGGACCCACAGCGACTTATTCCTTCGCCGGGGATGAACTTTACGTGCGGGCCCGGATTACATCGTCCAAAGCTCATCCGAACCCCTCGACGGTGGGTGAGTCGCAACGCGCCTGGACGCAACCCGTTCGCCCCTGAGTCCCCCTGGGCGGGGGTGTTGCGAGGAGTTCCGGTGGATGTTGGACGAGGCCTGTTCTGCTGTCGCACTTGCTGTGAATGTGGTCCGCTCGTAGAATGCAGGACGATGGTGAGGGTGCGTAATCGTGCGTGACGACGTGAGTTATGACGAGCATTTCTCTGGAAAATTGGCCTCTGCGAGTGATGCGTGTCCTCTGAACTGCCAGACTTGAACCGGATCGCTGTCCTAGGTGCTACCGGGTCGATTGGAACGAGTTGCCTGGATGTCATCGCTGCACATCGCGGGCGGCTGCAGGCCACGGCACTCACCGCCCATCGAGGTTGGGAGCGACTCGCCCAGCAGTGCCAGTTACATCAGCCCCGATTCGCGGTGATTTCCGATAGTTCGGTGCGTGATCAGCTGGGGGGGAACGTCTTTCCGCGTGGTACGGAAGTCTTGTTTGGCCCCGAGGGGATTGAACGGGTTTCCGGTCATCCTGAGATCGATACCGTGGTGTGTGGCATCGTCGGTGCAGCGGGATTACGTGGTGCCTGGGCGGCCATCGAATCGGGCAAGCGGGTCGGGATTGCGAATAAAGAAACGCTGGTCGTGGCGGGCCCACTGGTGATGGAGCTCGCGGCGAAAACCGGCTCGGTATTGATTCCGGTCGATAGCGAACATAGTGCCGTTTTTCAGGCATTACAGGGTGGTCGACGGTGTGACCTCAAGCGGATCGTCTTGACCGCCAGCGGCGGGCCATTTCGCGGCTGGTCCAAAGAGCGACTGCAGCGCGAAGTGACGATCGAACGGGCCTTGGCACATCCTACGTGGCAGATGGGCCCGAAAATCACGGTCGATTCGGCCAGCATGATGAACAAGGCGCTGGAAGTGATCGAGGCGCGATGGCTGTTCAATCTGGTGGTGGATGAAATCGGCGTTATGATTCATCCTCAATCGATCGTTCATTCGTTTGTGGAATTCGTCGACGGGAGTGTGCTGGCCCAGCTTTCACCGCCGGATATGAAACTTCCGATCCAGTATGCGTTAACCTACCCGGAACGATGGGCGGGACCGATCCGAAGGCTGGATTGGTCGCAGTCGCACCAAC
>Ga0209500_10002393_pt1 | contig 13354 bp, 19 predicted proteins | sample S_140212_EF_Meta_FD_187323 | JGI IMG/M metagenome (GOLD analysis project Ga0209500, IMG submission 187323) | Freshwater microbial communities from Lake Simoncouche, Canada to study carbon cycling - S_140212_EF_MetaG (SPAdes) (version 2) | ecosystem: Environmental > Aquatic > Freshwater > Lake ... | reverse complement strand
CATAAAACGAGTATAGCCGGCTTGGTCGCGGTCACTGTAATAAGTTCCGCCCATGTAGACCAACTTGGGATTGTGTTTTGCGTCTCGAGCAACTCGAACTACTTTGACTGGTAGTTTGGATTTGATATGTGAGCTTAGTTTTTTCTGTAACAATCCAACTGGTATTTTTCGGCCAACAATGTCACGTCCAGCACTGTATAACATACTGTACAAGTTATTGCGATCTAGCTGACTCCAGTTGAAACTCTCACGCATTTGCTTCTCCGATTGGACTAGGTATTTAGTGCAAAATGAGCAAAAATCAAGCCAAGAGAAAGCCCCATTGCTGGGGCTTGAAGATCCTATAAATTGTGCTTCTTTAGAGAGGCCTACAGGATATGTTCAATTACTTAGCAGCTTTGGTAAACTTGTTAGTAAACTCTTCACTTTGTGTTTTAACAATAGTTACAATAGATTCAAATGCTGCCAACTGAGCACGAGCAAAATTAGTAGCATCAGATGTTAATGCAACCAGGGTCTTGCTGAGTTCTTTTGGTTCTACATAACACAATACAGCCTGTGTGTTCTTTTCAGCTTGGTCAATAAACTTGGCTGGGTTCAATGCTTCTTTGATTGTGTCGAAATTAAATTGTTGCATGGTAAATCTCCTAAATTAAGCGAGGTTCTGCGTTAGCCCGACCATCGGCACTAACTTGTTTTCTCTACTGTATTTATGATAGTATAACAGAATTTACCTGGCATTGCAACATTTTTATACCCTCAATTTTGCCAAACCTACGGATTTAAGAATACAGATATACATCCAACCCAGATCAAATTCCCACCACTTACGACTGAGTTTTGCACTGCCTGGATCTAGATGATGATTGTTGTGCAACAGCTCGCCACCTACTAGGAAATCGACCGGAACAACATTGGTACTGTGTTCGCGGGTCTCACCGTTGCGATAACCCCACCAGTGTCCTAGCCCGTTTACTACTCCGGCGGCCCAGAACGGAATCCACAGGATCTGTATCAACCAGACTGCAACACCAACCCAGCCAAATACGGCCAAGTCAATGATCAACATGATAGCAACTCCTAAAAAATTGTATCTAGTGTACAGTTTGCGTTCGATCCAGTCATTTGGCGTGCCTTTGCCGTAGCTCATGATGGTCTTGACATTGCGGCCTTCCTGAACATAGTATGCGACACCTCTACACAGGATATTCCAAATGCCAAACACATGCGGACTGTGTGGGTCTCCTGGTTCGTCGGTAAATCTATGATGCTTGCGATGTATAGCCACCCACTGTCGAGTAATCATGCCAGTGGTTAGCCACAGCCAAAAGCGCATGGCATGTGAGACCACCGGGTGGAATTCAACTGATCTGTGGGCTTGACTACGGTGTAGATATAAGGTTACACAGGCTATGGTGATTTGAACCATCACCAAGGTTGCAATAATTGTCGACATCTATTACTTAGCCGTAGATCTCTTGGTATAAAAACCGGCTATTTTGTAAGAATGTGTGATATACGTTGCGTTGTTTAATCCCAACTTCTGAAGCAATAGTTGCCCAGCTGGGAGGATTTAAGTGTATGTTTACTTCGCTGTCGCCCTGGATACTACGTGGCAATAGGCCATGTTTTTGACACAGATGTTGTATGGGTTTGTTATAGCCCAGACAGTGCATAAACAACTCACTGTAATTACGATTACGGGCCCAAACAATAGCTTCTTCCAACATGCTGTTGCCAATACCTTCGCCGCGATAATCTTTATGAACAATTATGCCAAACTCCACTGTGGTCGTGTTGATTTTGGCAATGTGAACTGTTCCTAGCCACCCGTTGCAATTTTTTGCTACTAGAATGTCGTGCTGGCCCGGCTCGGCTTCGATACGTTCTATCAAGCGTTCTATTAGGCCCGTACCGCCGGCCACACCAAAATACAGTTGTTGAGTCTCATCGTCTTGGCTGTTTAACCAATCGCCGTAACGGTAATGGTCCGGTTTGGCCAGGAACTCTGTGGTGAACATTTTATTTGTAGGCTGCTTTGGAACGCTCAATTTGACCGTTGCGGGCCAGGTGTGCTGAGTGACTAGCTTGGGCAAGATCCATAAGTACAGACCAGACGAATTTTAAAATTTTTGACATTGTGTGTCTCCTTTAGTAGTTAGAAACTCATGGTTTCTACTGAGTTATTTACCTGGCAACGCAATAGATAATATTAAAGTTTTGTGACAAATTATAGGTTACGATAAGGCATTAGGATAGTGTTATCGTGGGTTAATAACCACCTATATATGGGAGTTTGTATTTTTAAAGTTTTTGTTCCATTTTCGCCCATGTATGATGTCATGGCATCCGGCAAACAATCAAGCTGTTCGTCAACTACGTCGGTCATTGAAAGATTTTCAATGTACAAATCAATTTTTAAAATCCATGACACATCTCCGCCATCGTTGGTGTGATAACTATGGCTATCGTTTTTTCCAGATAATACAAATTGTAAAGTATGATTGGTATTTGTATGATCGTCTACTAGAGTATGGGTTGTTATTTGAGGTTGATTATTTAAAAATCTTAAAGAATTTATTACAGTATTATCGTATACTATATCAAACTGTAAATCGTCGGCAGCGTGCATTCCAGGAACAAATTGTGAATAGTGTGTTTCGGCTGAAAAAATACTTCCTGCAATGCCGATCATTGGCGTTACACCCACTGTTAACTCCCAGGTAGGAATGACTATTTTTTTTCCAGATAATATTTTAGAGTCAGACATATTCATTGACTTCTCCTTCTCTGTATAAATCAGCAGTGATACAATGTATTCCACCATCCCAAAAAAATCTATGCCTAAACGGTACAATAATTGGCTCAATTTTTTTGGTTTTAAACCATTCAAACATTTCTTGATTGTAATTGTTAACCAACACTGTGTTAGAATTAATCTGTAGCATATTAACATCAAACACAGTTTCTTGAACATATCCTAACCAATTGGTCAACCACGTATCGACAAAATTAGCAAATTCTATATTGTTATTGCTATCCGGCACCCACCATTTGTTTATATTACCGTGTTTAAATTTCCTCCAACCCGGAATAGCATTCCAACTTTGATTTTCAATAAACTTGACTTCCCATCCTGGAAAAGTTTCTGAATAGTTTGTGTGATGATAGGTGCTGACAATCAATCCCGGAGCAACTGGACAAAAAACAGCATCATTGTGTCCGCCAATCATGACAGGTACCACAACACGATCTGGACAAGATTGTTGTATATAGTCTGCCAGCCATGGATGTTCTCTGCAGTCTACAATTAAATGTTTACCAACAACCGTCACCAATGGCGCATCGAATGATTGTTGTGCCTTGGCAATAATTTGTGTATGATCTAATCTTAAATTTTTTACCAGTGCGTCAAACCAACTTATATCATCATTGGTTGCTATAAATTTTTCTCCAACAATTAATATACTATCTCTAGGTTGCATTGGTGGTCTAGGTATTAAGGTAAAACTGTTTGAATTTGAGTAGTTTAGTGTTCCGTTTGAATCAACATAATTCATAATGGTTTTTTCTGTATCAATACAAGGTCGGTCTACCTTAATTGAAAATTTTTCTACTGTAGAAATTAAAGTTTGATAGTCTTGTTCGGTTTCGTATGCAATTTTTTGCAATGAATCTCGTATACGAGTATTTTTAATTGGCTCGTAAAATTCAGGACAGTAGCTACGACCCACTAACACATGTTGCAACGGGTCCCATGGAGCATTAAACTTGATTGGATTCATTGAATAGGTAATCGAATTGATGGCCGTATATTTTTCTATATTCGTTTTCGTTGAATAACGGTAAATTTGGAGTGGCTACTCTAGTGCCGTCTGACAGTAGCATGATCCATCGTAAATTTTTAAGAATTATTTTTTTGTAAGTATAATATCCCAGCTGAGCACTACCAGTTTTTTCTTTGTTGTCGGCCCAATCTCTAAATCCATCAAACTCACAGCAGTAGTCTTTAAAAATTTGTTTCCAACTACTGTATTTAGAAGAAGTTATTATTTTATCAGTGTTCCAATATATGTATTTTTCAAATTCATTACAATCAAAAAATCCATGTAACCTTTCTAAATTAAAATTATTGTAGTCTAAAAAATAAGGCAATTTAGTTTCACGCAATATTGAACTATTTTTACAAGTGGTGTAAAACCACCATCGTGCTTCTAGCACAGTATCAACGGGTCTACCAGATTGTGCAAAATGTTTTTCACAAAATTCCATAAAATTTGGATCTGAATTTGATTGATAAAAAAAATCCTTCCAGGATTTAAATAACAACTCGTACCCGTGGGTTGTAAAAAAACTTTCATCCAGGCTGCCCATGAGTTCGTCGCCGCCTTCGCCGGTGATAAAAATTCCATCAAATTGTGAGTCTAAATAAAAAGTTCCGCTAGTGTCGATTAATTCTACTTCTGGAAATTGTTTTAAAAATTTTAAGTAATCCGGATGCTCGTACGTACTGTACGGACTGTATAAAATCCTGAGTTGTTTTTTGTCAGGTGCATGTTTTAAAAAAGCAGTTACCATGGTAGTAGAGTCTACTCCTCCGCTCCAAAATAAATTAACAGGTTGTTGCGTGTCCGTCAAATTTTCAACTCGTCTACTCAGGGCTTGGTCCAAAGTTAATTGCTGATCAGGAATTGTCCAAGGTCGTCTGATATCGTAGTTCAATGGTGAAACTACCAGTCCGGTTCTATCAACTGGATGAAACTCAGGAGCTTTTGAAAAAACTTCATTGATAGCAATCATGTTATTGTAGCTATCAAAATTTTTAAATTTATACAACCGATTAGCAGTGTGATATTGAATATTATGATAGGTTAATATTCTTTGAAAAAATGCATTATTTGTTGATACTAACAACGGTGCCATGTCAAGCGCTTCGACTGGTAACTAGATCAATTTCACAATCAATTTGACGTTGTCCGTCGATAACCTCGGAAAAAGAAGTGATTTCAAAGTTATAAATTTTATTAATTATGTTAGACTCAAATTGATTCAATTGATCTAACATACGAAATCTGCGCATCAATATAGTTGAATCTGTGCCTCCTATATCGATACATTCGTCAAGCAGAGTTTGCCTGACCTGGATTGATTTTTTTAAAAGTTCTTTGAGTAATTTAAGTTTGAGGAATGTTTGATTAATTTGCACAAAACATACTTATCAGTGGAATTTTACGCAAAGTATTTTATTTAACTATTAATTACTGCACTTTGTGGGTTGTAGGGGGCTAAAAAATCTAACCATTCTTGTGCATCTTGCAGCGTTGTCCACTGTCTAACTGTTATCTCGGGCGGCATTCCTTCCCCATTGGGCCAGGTCTCAACTGGCACATTATCGGTTTTTCCTTCTGCTTTCATGGTTGCAGCCTGGGCGTGTATGGCAACTGAATCTTCGCCGCTTACCAATGGATTCCAAGTTACTGTTGTTCCTGTTGTCATTATAATATTCCTTTTCTAATATATCTATTTATTAATATTAAAATAATACGTTTGTTTAAGCTAAATATTTTACAAGGAGATTTATTATGTTATCATTTTTAAAGAAGATTTTTGGAGCAACAGAAGTAACAGCGGCACCTTACAAGGTCGAAGCCCCTAAAAAAGAAACAGTTCCCAAGGCTACTACTACTAAACAGAAGCCTGTTGTCAAGGCTAAAACTGCTCGTAAACCACGTGCTCCTAAGGTCTAATGCTGTAAGAAGTATCGAATCAACCCGATGCCATCAATAACAATCAGGAACACGGAGTTGGCCATCAGGCCAAAACTCTGCCTGGTATAGCAAGCCCAGGCACTGGCACAGCATCCTGAAATAAAAATACTGTAAAGCGGTACCACCGGAACGTTAGGCACTGTGGCCGCAAAGATTATTGCCGACACTACACTACAGGCCCAGGCAAACACTTCAGCACAAAATCTAACACGGTTAGATTTCCAATCCTGTTTGATATAACTCCACAAATTTCCTGCACCAACAAAAATAAAATCCATTATTCACATTTCCAAGTTAATTTAAACAAAACAGCATCTCTAGGGTCTTCAAATCTAAATGCAAATCCTTCGGTTGATTTCCATCCATGCACATGATACCTACTAGGGCTAGAATGATTGTCGCACCAGTTATACAGTTCTTGAGAAAGAAACGGTGCGCCCAGCAGATAATTCCAACTGACCACGCATTCGGTCCAATCAGGCGGCGGCCAAAGTTGGAAGTGTATCATCCACTAGTCCTAGTTCCACAGCACGATTGTAAACCTGCTCACTGGCCAAGTTTTTGCCTTTGCTCTCACATTGTATGTCAAACTGGTTCCAGAAGGTCAAGGCCCAATCTGTTACAGGCTGATTCCAATAAAAATCACTGTGTGCTCGCATCTTTTGTCGTTTGTAGCCCGACTCTAACAATACAGTATGGTCTGGCATATGATCTACAGGATGATCCACCAGCACATCTTCTCTTGAGACTGAATAGTGCATGGCCGGACGCACACCACGCCAGCTATCAATTATGCCTTTAACTCTATCGTCGGTGGGCTGTATATATTCACCTGTGCGTATCCAATGGTGGTGTATGTCAAGAACCAATGCACAGTCTTCTGCAAGTTCGAGACTGCTGTCGACGCCCCATGAGTTTTCGTCGTTTTCGATTGTGATACAGTTTCTTGCTTCAGGCGAAAGTCGTTTAAGTGCGTCGCGAATACCGGCGGGACCTCGTTTACCCGAGATATGGACATTGATCTTGAAGTCTTGAAACGTCCGACCGTATCCCATCCATCTGACCATATCTGCATGATATTCAAACTCCTCTATACTTCTATTTACGATACCTTCGTGCTCACTGGACAACACACAAAACTGTCCTGGATGAAAGCTGAGTCGCACATCTAGTCTACGGGCTGTTTCGCCAATGGGTGCAAAGATTTTCTCTAAGTGATCCTGTATTTCTCTGCGTTGCCACCAGGCTTGCCAACTAGGTTCGGTATAGCCTTGTAGCATTTCCGATCCTAACCGTACCATTCTACGATTGGGCGGTAGTGAAGCCACACGCTCGATCAACTTGACAGCGGCTTGGGTATTGTGATTCATAATGTCCCATTGGCGTTGTTCAGCTTCAGCAGGGTGCTCACGCAACCATCGCATAGTAGTTGAACGCCCGTTAAGGTCCCGATCCACTGCATTGACTTTCATGCCGCCGCATTCTGACGGGTCATTTAGCCATTTGCAACAGAAACCAATGCGCTTGAGTGTAGTCATACTTCTATTATACGGCAGTACAACTTATTTGTCAATCGGGTGCCAGCGCCAAAACGGTCTGCAAAGAGTCAGTAGATATATTGGGCAAATTAGCCAAATTTGGATCCAATGGGTCCGGATGATCCACTACAACCCATTGCACGTGGGCATAATCTTTAACGGCCTGGCGTATCAAATTGCGATGATGCTGTGCTTGATTGGACAAAAGACGGTCTGGATTTGGTAAAAGTTTAGTTAAGTCAAATCCCAACAATAAAACTATGTCGCTAGTAGAGGCGGCTAAGTGTATGGCTACAATTTCTTCTTGTCGAATAACGTCATGTACAAAGTCGCCTTCGTACACCCGAACTCCGGGCGGACAGCCAATACCAGAGTATACCGAATTGGGTATGTAAAAATTACAATGGGTTTGAAATTCACGTTTGATCAGTTCAACTGCCTTGACCTGACTGTGACAAATCACGTTGTCTGTTTGATATGCTCGCCAGGTGCACCAGCTTCCCCATAATGATCCAATATCTTTAAGAGAAGCAATATCCTGTGTTGGATCTAAAATTACTGAATCTGCCAACACCCAACTTATATTCATTCTGCACTCTTTAATACTTGCCACTTGTAGGCCCCCAGGCATACCCAGGCAAATACACGATCTGGTCCTGGACTGGTATTTAATATTAGATCTCCTCGATTGCCGCTCCAACCCGGTACCTGTGTAGCATGACCAATCTTGTGTAGACCAACTTGAAGTTGTTTAATCGTAGTTAATCCGTTGACATTAATTTCAACCTGCGGTTCACGATTAACTCCTAGTACAATGCTTTGTTCTCTGTTGGTACCGATGTAGGCTTGGTTGAGTTTGTGTTTGCCGATGACCACACTGACTTCTTCGTCCCATACACCAAGAGCTTTTTCTGGCGAATCAGTGTTTACACCCAGACGTTTGTTTAATACATTGAGAGTATCGTTGTTAAATTTTGCTTCACCACGCACTGTTAAAGTTTTTAATGTGCCCACTGATTGCAGGTTAGATTCTGTAATCGCACGACCTAGCTGATTTCCGTCGATTACTTTTTCGCCCTTGATACGCACTTCTTCAAAATTGATTCCATGATCCTGTATTTGTTTGACCACCTGATCGACTAAATCTTTGTTCCACTCAGTGGTCAATTGGTCTAACATTTTTTGGCTGATGTCGGAGGCCAGTGCCGACCAAGACTCATTGTCGGTATTGATGCTTCCTGTGACTACAAGATGTTGCACTCGTACAGAATCTACAGCTTCTATACTGTTTGCAGTTAAACAATTTTCCACAACCACTACATCATCCATCACAGTTAATTCACGTTTGGTAGATTGATCTAATATGCCTGTACTGGTAAAGTTTTTTAACAACGAATCAGTAAACAGTTGCATATTTTCATCAACACGCTGTTTGATTGTGGGATTAAGATCAATAGAACTTAATCTAGACATGGTTTCTTGTACCGTGGCTTGGTTGATTAATCGTTCAACTCGTGCAGTCCAGTCTGGATCGGCACATATTTGATCTACTAATTTGTTTATATTAGACTCAACTGCTTGCTCAACTAGACGTTGAACCAAATTTGAGTCAACTGTTATTCCTGTGTCAATCATGACGTCTCCGTGTATCCAAAGTAACGCAATGAAATCCACCTCCCAATGTCCTGCTGTGACTCAAGGTAAGTGGAATACTGTCAATTCCTTTGGACTTTAATATAGTAATTAGCTCTGTTTGAGCCGCATCTATAATAACAGTTTCAGGATCCAGTGCCAGCATATTCATAGCAATCCATTTTGACGCATATGGATATTGGTAAAAATCCTGGGTTGCAATTTGATCTTCTGTGATGTAAATTTTTTCCCAATCTTTAAAGGCTTTGGGACAGTTATCCTTGTTAACACGACTGGCGTTTAACAACACCAATCCTTCACGTAGTGGAGTAATAGTTGAATCAATATGTACACCTGAATAAAAATTAACAAGTTCAATGTCGATGTTACGAAACTTGCGAGTTAACCAATCATATGCGGCACGATTACCCGACGCACTTTCTAAGAATAACCAAGTGTCACCCAAGCGACAAATGTTTGCTGCATCAAGCACCATGCCTTGATCTCTGGGCATTGTAAGTATATTTTTAGCATCAGCAATTAATCTATAATAATTTTCAATTTCTTGATTGCGGCAAGGATACATCATGCTTACATCTACCACAGTGTCGCCGGCAATTAACAGTCGATCTCTAGGGCAATAATTATACATGCCCTGACGTTCAACAAAATTCATGGGTTTGGGTCTGTAAACTGTAGCACCATAACGAACTATAGCTTCTGATAATATATCTAGTTCTCTATTGGCCTCGTCAACAATTGCTTGTAGAACTGGGCCGCTGGGTGCTAGAGTTTCTGTCCATAGACTGTTACGAGCTTCTTCAACAAACACAGGGTCAGTCATGGGCCAATTTGCATTTGTGGCACTGCCTACTACTATCGCTTCGAGTGGATCCCATTCATTACAACTGTTAATCATTACTAACATGTCCTGTAATTTGTAATGTGTATCTAGGTTTTAATCCAACATTGGCTGCCATGTGTGGTGTATCATATGCCCACTCAACTACAGATCCAGCTTTCCAATTTACGTAGGCTTGATCTTGATATTCAGCATAGTGTCCAGGTTGCCAATCTTCGAGAAATATTACAGCACGTCTGATTGTGTGTTCCTGTCCTTGTAAGTTAAAAAGTTTAATATATTTTAAATACAAATCACCGTGGGTAGGTAAAACTGTACCAGTATTCATTCGATAATAACTAGTACCAACATCTTTCCAACCTTGGCCTTGAAACATCTCTATAAAACGTTGATTCCATACAGGTTGTAGACTACGCATGTCACACATGTCGCCGGTAAAGTTGTTAGCATACCCTAAACTTGTCCATTGTTGAACTAACGCAGTATCATTAAATGATTCGTTAATATAGTCTAACTCTTTATAGGCATTATCCCAAAAAGGATATAACTGATATCGATGTATAGTGTGTGTCATAATTTTAATTATAGGTCATTCTTTAGATGTAAATAAACTACTATGAGTATTCCACTGGACCAGATATACAATTATATCAACAATATTAACAATGAAATGTACAATGATTGCATATTAATTTATCGTTGGTATCCGCATGGTTCAAAAAAAATACAGGATTTTGCAGGTTTGTATAATTGGTACCACTCATTGGATTATTTCACTGGAATTCAATATGCCACTATGATTATACATGATCAGGAGCCACTAAACTATAATCAATATCAAAGTAACGATATCTTAGATTACATGAAAGCTGTAATTGGACCAGGTAACTGGCTAATGACAAAAGACCTTGAAATTATAGAGCTACATAAAAATTTAAATTTGAGATTGTTAGTTTATAGCCCATTTAATGTTTTTGACTTTTCTCTACTAACACACTCTGAAAAAAATAGTCTAGAACTTGATATCTACGAAAAAAATGGCTTTATTGGAGTCTATTGGTGGTGTCACGCTATAATTGCACGTGATTGGTTTAGATATTTCCAGTACATTGAACAGAAAAAGAAAGTAAAAAAAACTTTCTTAATTTATAATCGTGCTTGGTCTGGAACTAGAGAATACAGATTAAAGTTTGTTGAGTTATTGATTAAACAAGGATTAGAAAATCGTTGCCGAACTACAGTTAACCCTATAGAGCCCGAACTTGGAATACATTATGAGTCACACAACTTTTCTAATACCGTGTGGCGTCCAACAGAGGTATTAGAAAATTATTTTCCTACCTCTGATGCCAACAGTTGTGCTAGTGCAGATATTGCCATAGATGATTATGAAGCCACAGATATCGAAGTTGTGTTGGAAACATTATTCGACGATCAACGACAGCACTTGACTGAAAAGGCATTGCGACCTATTGCATGTGCTCAACCGTTCATACTCGCCAGTACCGCGGGTAGTTTAGAATACCTACGCAGTTATGGATTTAAAACATATGGGCATATATGGGATGAACAGTATGATTTAATAAAAGAGCCCAAAGAACGGTTAATAAGGATTGCGGATCTTATGAGACAAATTGCAAATTGGAATCCAGAAACTAGATTTATTAAAATGTCAGAAGCACAGGCCGTTGCTGACTATAATAAAAAATTATTTTTTTCTAAAGAATGGCAAGAAAATATTATTAATGAATACAAAAATAACTTGTCTGATGCCATGAAAATTATGACCAGAAACATAACAGCAACTCATGTAAGAAAATTACAAAAAATAAAATCAGATTCGTTTCTCAAAGACGAACAAAAAGAAAAATTCAAGAAAACATTTGAAATAGCAGATAAAGTAAAGACAAAATTCAACCAATGAGAAAACTATTAATTGTTTTATTAATAATACTATCTAACAGTCCACAAGCAGAAACCTACATTCAAGTCAACGGGGCCAGTATGCATGATCGTGCTGGATTCAACAGCATCAATTACGGAGCGGGCATTGAACACGCCGTTTCTGATAATTGGTCCATAGCCGGTGGGTGGTATCGCAACAGTGAATATCGTGGTAGCACCTATGGCTATGCTCGATATGCTGTATACAAAGACGGCCCATGGGATATAGGCGTTGGTGCTGGCCTAGTCTCTGGATACAACAGTTACACTGTGATGCCGATGGTGTTTCCAGAAGTGTGCTACAGTTATCTTTGTGCCATTGTAATACCCAAAGTCAATGCCAACGGAGCAAATGCCGTGGCTGTGCACCTTCGTGTGCCTGTTAATTAATTAAAGAGTCTGTGTTAACAGTACAAAACAAGTGACAAGGCCGGCTGTCATCATAGCAAATAAACTGTTGTACTGGCCAAACATGGTTCGGACTGACAGTTTGAGTGTCAGGTAAACAACTGTTACCAAAAGAAATATTTGTAAGAACAGTTCCATTGGCCTATTCGATCTCAGGAGGATTATTGGAGTTCTCTACTAGTTCCGAACTGGCGTGTATGGTAGTATCAAAGTCAGGTTGTTCAATTTGACTTCTTAATTTTTCATTGCTGTGCAACTGAACAATATATTCGCTTAGAGTCTGTATGGTCGATCCTTGCATGGCGTCTCCGTGTTAGACATATATTTATTTTTTTGCACTATAAGTAACACCATTGACACGGATTATACTATCTGCCACGGCTTGTAGATAAAGTTTGCCCCAGCGTTCAGCCACGTCCGAGTCACCTATGTATGGTGAGATTGTTTTGCCAGTCTCGTCAGTCCAGTACCAAGTGACATTCATTGCATCGCCATAGTGCTGTAATTTTATATTAGCTCTGTCCATCATGCCAGCCATCACGTCATCTTTGATATGGCTTCTAACACTGTTAGACCTAGAGATCCTACAAGAACTAGTATAAAAATTATTGGTGCTAAATCCATATCAATCTCCTTTGGTAAAATTTTATCGACGCGGTTGCACTGCTGTAACTCGTTGTGACGGAGTTCGCATGACATCAGACTCTAAAACCATCATGGCCAGTAAAACGAGTAATATGGCTATAAAAAATAAAGGTTGCATTTTCATTTGTACAATTTAAAAAAGTAGGTGATTATGGCTGCCGCAGTCATACACCACCAAAATGCTTGCATTTGGCGTTGACGGTCATAATCTACCAGCTTGTTTTCTTCTTCTGCTTCTTTTTGCATTTTGGCTTTTAATGCCTCCACTTCGGTCCAGGCATTTTTTCCATGTTTGCGTATGGTGTCTTGTTTGACTTTTTCTATTTCTCTTTCGTGTGCTTTTTGTCGTTCGTATTTTTCTACAGCACGGACTTCCAACATAGCGGCACGTGTTTCTGCTGCCAACTTGGCTTGAACCCGTGCCCGATGTTGTTGCTGTACTGCCGCTTCCATGTCGGCCTGTTGTGAGCTCACAACTGACCCTAGTTCTTTTCCTGCAGCCTGTGCGCCCCTTAAGGTTCCGGCCGCTGCCTTTGCTCCGCTTACTGGATCCATAA
>Ga0209500_10002389_pt1 | contig 13361 bp, 10 predicted proteins | sample S_140212_EF_Meta_FD_187323 | JGI IMG/M metagenome (GOLD analysis project Ga0209500, IMG submission 187323) | Freshwater microbial communities from Lake Simoncouche, Canada to study carbon cycling - S_140212_EF_MetaG (SPAdes) (version 2) | ecosystem: Environmental > Aquatic > Freshwater > Lake ... | reverse complement strand
GATTAGCCAAAAAAGCCGCTGATGAGTCGAGTATCCTTCAACAACTGGATTCCGTCGGGGTAACGAAGGCCAAGTTAAACACTGTTAGGAACTTCGGTAAACAGGCCGAGAATGAGACCATGCGCGCGCCGAGTAAGGATGACTTGAAGTTACTCCAGGAAATATGCCGTCAGTTAAGAATAGCTGAACCCCCAGTGACCAGATTTGAGCCTTTGGGTGAGTTACCAATATCAAAAAGACAACATCTCCTCGAAGAGGAAACTCGGCTGACCAAGAAAAAGGCCCGGAAAGACTACCGTGACTCAAGCCAGTGATATTGGATTTGGCTACGCGGAGGCGCTGATCGTCAGTCCGGCATTGAAGAGATCGTGAGTGGGACGGTAATGGTGCATTGATTCTGCAATAAGTGCTATTCTAAGCCTTATATCGGACCCGTGGGCTATGCACTTCATCTCGCCTAATTTGGTTAATACTACATTAAACAATAAAAATAGTTATGAGTAATGAACTGAACATCACACTAGTCGACGCACTGCCCTACTTCAGCGCACGCAGAAAGCTCTGCGAGGTTCTCGATCATGGCACCAAGAAACTAGCCTTCGCATGTGCATTCCTGACCGAACCAGGATTGGCATCCATCATAAAAAATACCCGGAACCTCGCGCTGCCTGACTCATTCGCGGTATTTTCTTTCGAGGAACCCACCTCGCCAAAAGCCCTCAAGGATCTGTTCAAACGCTACCCAAAGAACATCTATGTGCATTACGGCACATATCTTCGCGAGTATGAGCCTCAATTCCCTCGCGGCATCATGCACTCAAAGCTCTTCTTCGCGTCTGACGGAGTTACGACGAAGGTATGGTGCGGAAGTCACAATCTGACGGGAAACGCGCTTCACAGGAAGAACATCGAAGTCGCGACGCTGGTTGAAGGGCCTTGCGACCATCCCTACTTCAAGGACGTCGAGAGCCATCTTGATGGCTGCAAGAGTCTAGCGCGGAACGAACTCCGCGCAAGGATCAGTGGAACCGAAGCCGTCACATTCGTCGTCGAGATGGAGCATGACGATATCGATGGTCTGCTCATGTCGCTGAAAAAGGACTCCTTCATCAAGCTCAAGCCTCTCGGGACCAAAGATCAGCCCAAGCTTCAACCCAACCGGGACTACGCCATACGTCTCTACAAGCCAGGTAAGCTCAAGGCTGGAGCGCCAGCCAGCCAGGCCTATGCGACAATTCGTGGAAAAATTACCGGGCTTAACCTCAACAAGAAGAACCCGGCGAAAGGCACGAAGGCCAAATTCTCAAAAATCACCCACACAGTGGTGGAGACGACCGATGACCGCTTCGAAATCGTCCATGGTAATTTCAAGCACCCGACCATGGTCGATTCCGTCTTACGCATCAGCGAATTCGGTAAAGAAAAAAAGCTCTACCTATCCCGGACACCACGAAGAAGGAGTGAGGTAAACTGCTGCAAATCAATTGCAGATGACAGGGCCGAGTCGAATAACGAAAAGGCGGAGCTGATTCGTGAGTCACTCATGGATGTCGACGAGACACGAGCCGACAGCGACGTATCAAGCTACTTTAAGACCCGGACCGACGCCGACTTCATTCTCATCGGCAAAGGAAGGTTCTGGACCTCCAAGTGGAGTACCAGACTTAAATAAAAAACGGCCTTTACTGACTCAAACATTTACCCACGGGTCAGGCGAGGGCGGCGGGGTGGCTATGGAGACCGGCGAACTTAAAGCACGAGCTTCCTAGGAGGATGGATTCGGCGAGGGGGAACTTGGTCACGAAGATGCACAGGTCGTCATAGATGGGCTAACTCCGGGTCTGATTTCTCAATATGGCTTAAATAATAAGAATAATATGAATTGGCTGAGCCTGATCTTGATCTAAACCGGGGCGGGGTGATTCTACCTGGGTGGAAGACCCCGGGGACCATGGAAAGAGCAAACGCAACAGGATTGCCGAGAAGGCAGGCCTGCATGACGTGTTGCTGAAGGATAAGAGGTTCCAAGCGCCCACAACCGAGACCAAGAAGGCGATTCTCAAGGCACTTGGATTAGGAGATACAAAGTTCTACGGGCCTCAGAGCTTCGACGCCATCATGCTGCCGCAGCCGACGGAAGTGATCGACGAGACCACCCTGCCCCGGCATCTGGAGCAGATCGTGCTCGTCGAGATGAAGACGACCAAGAAGCCGATCAAGGACGCTGGCCTCGCTGGCTTCTTCTTCGGCGCGACCCAACGCGAGTACGACCTCGCCGCCAAGCTCAGCGAGAAGTTCCGCTTCGCCTTCGTCGTCCTCAATTCAGCAAACACTTACGGCAAGCCCTTCGCCGTGCTCCTGACGCTCCAGGAACTCGAGCACCGCACCCGCGCCAAGCGTATCCAATACCAGGTCAACCTCTGGAACGCCAAGGACGCCAAGGGCACAGAATCTAGCTTCGTCATTAATTAGCAAATGCCGAGTCGAACAGGGTAAGGTCGCCAAAAGCCCGGCTTTAGGTCCAAACTTAGCTATGTAGCCGTGCCGGGGCTCAAGTCGCGCAGGCGCAGACCGACTAGGAATCTGGCCTACAAATGACTGAGTTGGCTTATTTATATTTTCGATAAGAATTAACTTAACACTGGAACGGCATTTGGAGAGATTAACCCTACCCTCGTGAAGCACCCACCTTCAAAGACCATCGGACGTAAGCACTGGCTGGCGAAGGTATGGACGAACCCGGAAGCACATATCGAGAAGGAGGAGTATTGTTTCTCGCCGGCAGACTTCGATCCGAGGGGATTGACTCTCACAGAAGCCAGAAAAGCAGGAAAAGCCACGACACTGCTCCCTCCTTACGGGAGCATCTACGGTGCCCAAATTTGGCGCATGGCCCATGAGGCAGAAATCGGTGATGTCATCTTCCTGGAGTCGGAAAACCGTCACGTTCATGCGTGGGGTACGATCACCAGCACCTACCAGCTACTCGGGGTCAAAAACCCAACCCGTGAAAAACTGCTAAAGACCGGAATTCACCAGATCGGAGTCGAATGGAGACCTGTGTCGAAAGGCCGCAATGCGTTCCGCATAGATAAAGGAGACAAACTCCTCTTCCGAGAAATCACCGAGCAAGAAAGCCTGCAGGTGATTCTCAAAAGCTTCATCGACGGCCCCCTTACGAGCGGGAAAAAGCAAAGTGGCGATGACGCCCCGCAGGATCTTGAGTACACAGAAGGCAGCAAAGTCCTGCGCACGCACCTCCGAACGGAACGTGATGGTAATGCCGTAAAGCTAGCTAAGGCCCTTGCCAGGAAGCGCTCCCAGAACGGCAAGCTCACCTGCGAAGCCTGCGCTTGTGTGCCGGAAGACGACTACCACGGCCTGGACCTCATCGAGGCCCACCATCGCATGCCCTTGGCCCGGGGCGCCCGTGAGACCAAACCAGAGGACTTCGCCATTCTCTGCCCCTGCTGCCACCGAGCCGTACACAAACTCATTAATGAAGAAGTCGAACCAATGACCGCCCTCAAGCGCATCACTAAACTCTTTACCTAAATCACCATGAAACTGAATAAGAACGGCAACTTCTACCCTGTCTTCGCGAACCAACAGGAATACAACGATGAAATGCGGACGTGCGTCGAAACCGTCGTCGACCGCCTGCTCTCAACCGAAACGACCGACGACCGCCCCGGCATGCTGCTGGGCAAGATTCAGTCTGGTAAGACTCGCGCATTCATGGGCAGTATCGCTCTGGCCTTCGACAACGGCGTCGACGTCGCGGTCATCTTCACAAAAGGCACATTACTGCTGGCTGAGCAGACCCTTAGTAGAATCAACAATGATTACGCGACCTTCATCAACGCCAACGAGCTAGTCGCCCAGGATATCCGAGCGCTTAAGGATGAACTCACCCACTTCGAACGAAACATGAAGCGTGTCATCGTGTGCATGAAGGAGGACGACAACGTCAAGAAACTCATCACCTTCCTCACGGTAACGAACCCGAAGCTATCCAAGAAGAGCATCCTAATCGTGGACGACGAGGCGGACGCCGCTTCCATCGGTTACTCGATGCTCGATGAAAACGTGAAGATGAACAAGGTCCCGAAGCTTATCAACGATCTGCGTTCCGAACTTGAGACCGCACACTTCCTACAGGTCACAGCCACCCCCTATTCCCTCTATCTGCAGCCAAAGGAGATCAAGATTAACGGACTGAAGCTCAAGCCGATGAAGCCTGCCTTCTCGGTTCGCGTCCCAGTTCACGGACGATACATCGGAAGCGACTTTTACTTCTCCTTCGAACCCGATAAGCCCAGCATCGCCTCACAGCTTTTCATCCCCGTCGCCGAGGACGAGTTCACCATCCTCAGTAAGAAGGATCGACGTCGTGTTGATATCGACGACCTTATCAACTGTAAGGGTATCGAAAAGTTGGTCGATGCCATCGTGAACTTCGTCGTCGCCGTCTCTTACCGCCGCCTGCAACTCGAAAAAAACCAGTACTTCAGTATGCTGATCCATGCTGACGCCTCCAAGAATTCTCATGAATGGCAGCTCAGGCTGGTTGAAGGAATCCGCAAAGAACTCATGGTGGGGCTGGAGAAGGACGTGCCCCGCGTACACGAGCTGCTGAACAAGGCCTGCCAACAGATGATTGCCTCCGGTAAAGTCGCGAAAGCTGAGACCGAACTCGATCCGCCCAGCGCCGCCGCTCTTCACGAAGAATGCTGCCGCGCAATCTCCGAGGAGTGGATTAGCGTTATCAAAGTCAATTCGGAGAAACAGATGCGCGAGGTCTGTAACCCAAAGTCGGGGGAGCTCATCCTCAAGACACCGTGTACGATCTTCGTCGGAGGACAAATTCTGGACCGCGGCCTCACGATTAGTCACATTCTCTCGTTCTTCTATGGTCGCCGACCAAAGAAGTTCCAGCAAAGCACTGTCATGCAGCATTCGCGCATGTATGGCCCTCGCCCTAAGAGCGACCTAGCAGTCACACGCTTCTACACGACGAACCGTGTCCACCAGGCAATGAAGCAGATGCATGAACGCGACAGCGCTCTCTGGGAGCATGTCGGCGACAGCGAGAACGAAGTCGATTTCGTATTCGCTGACTGCAACAAGAACATCGCCCCCTGTAGTGCCAACCAAATCATCCTTTCAAACACCACGACAGTGAAGCCAGGTAAGCGTCTGCTACCCTTCGGCTTCCAGATCGATGCCAACTGCAGGCTTAAGGACCACACCGAAACCATCGACAAGATTCTGGCCGATCAAGGCATTAATGTGCCTGACGTGAAGAAGAAGTCCGCCATCGAACTAGCCAACAAGGCTCTTCCCGTCCGGGTTAAGCTGTCCGTTGCGCTACGGATTCTGAAGGCCATGGAAAACTCGATGCTCTGGGAAGACGACGACAACCGTGACCTTGCCTTCGATTGGCAAGGTACTGCCGCGATTCTCAAGTACTACGCCGAACTTAAGCACCTTAAAGAAGAGGAACGCAAAGAACCCGGCTACGTCGATCTGGTCGTCAGGTGGGGCCGCGAGCTCAATCGCAACGTCAGCGAAACCTCTCACGTCCGCTTCAATAACGCCCCTTACTCTTATAACGAGACCGCCGTTTACGATACCGACAGTACCAGCTATCCCATGCTGGACGTTATCCAACAGTTTGGAGACAAGGCGTCGGACCAGGTAGTCGCCGCCTCCTGGAATGGAGGCCCCTTCTGGTGGCCCGTGCTTTGGTGCCCCAAGAACTCAAAATTTATGATCTACGGACACGAAGGGTCCGACGGAGAAGGCTAAACAACGCGGAACCACTTAGGGGGCCGCAGTGATTCGCAGCCTGAATTCAGATGGAAGCATCGCTTCGATTTCGGATAAACTAAGACGTGAAATGTCGTAATTTAGCGAAAGCTGGCCAATCCAACGATGAAGATGAGCGAGGCTGCCAGGCTTACCGTCGTCATATTTCTTCTTGGTCTTCATGGTACCCCGGTCCCAATAAATCTTGTTCGCAAGGGTGATACTCAATTTATCGTAACGTCCCGCAGAGATTCGGGCATAATTCTGCTCACAGTAGTCCGAAAGAACCCATGGGGCCGAGCATAGAAGTGGCTTCGCCTCCAGCTCGCCTAATTGCGCAAGGGTCATAACCGCAGCTCCGATTCGATGACGGTAGAATTTTCTGGGGTTCGGATTAAATATATATGCCGGAGAGTCCATTTCCCTTGAAAGTTTAGGCCTACCCCCACTTCCATTAAGAGGAGCAAGCACATCTAAATAGACAGCCGAAAGCCATGACCAGATGCCAGAACTTACAGGGAAATGCGCCATTCCTTTCTTATCAAGAACTGCCTTTATATAAACGGCCATGTCATATCGGGAATTAAAAAGCATGCGCTCATCAATCTCCAGTCGTCCAGGCACTATCTCACAGTTAGTGCCTTCATCAATTAGCGAAGAAGGGATATCTCCCGGCGCCCCAGCAGCCAACCAGTCGCGAAAGGCAGCAATGCCAGATTGTGTATGTGAAAATATATACATATTTTAGATGAAGAGTTTCTGGACAGCCTCGGCGGCCTTAAGTTTTGTGGAAAACGCTGAAACCGCCCTCTCGGACCATGCTTGTATGTCATCCCAATTACGATCCTGAGGGGGCTCGCACCCCGCGTGCTTCTCAGCAAGTTCCAACCACTCAGAAGCGCACATTCCCTGCGGAGTAGCCTCATCTGCATCATAGCGAAGGAGGAGTGCCATCTGGAGTATCTGCCTATATACCTCAGGCAGAAGTAAACCTGAGTAGCCTGGCGTCTCAAGGATAGCCTCCTTAAACCCAGGAATACTATTATTGAGCATCAGTCTTGGACGTTCTTCATTTACGCCCCACTCTACCTTCCAGGCAACTGAACCCATAGTACCAGACAATACACAGTTAAGTAGAGATTCAGAGTCGCTGCCAATCGGCTCCCCTTGCCCATCCAATGCAACATTTCTAGTGTGAGCAAGAATCCGCTTAGACTTTGGATCCACCAGTCTCACACGAACACGCGCATTTAGTTCGCGGGGAATAGATCCATCCGAAATCAAAACCCCATCTGGGTTCATAATGGCGGCAAGGCCTCCTTCGACGTCAATATGTGATATAATTCCTCCAAGTATTTCGAGCTGCACAACAGTATCCGGAGTATACTGAGACAATTTTCGCGGATCACCTCTCAGCTTGATATTCAGCCTCGGTGGCACCTGATCGGGAATATAGGTAGCGATGAAAAGAGTGGTCAAATCATCTCGCCCTAGAAAATTAAATTCTTTTTTCATTTAATCATGAATCCAGGTTAACGCGGACTTCTAAGTCGCGCAATTTGTCAAAGTTGCCGACGACTAGCTCGAAGTCATCAGCATCAATCTTGAAGTTAAACTTATTGCCAGTGACGTCATGGAATGAGGCTTGAGTGGCATGAATCGACATTGGAGGACACTTGGTGAGATCAAAATCTATTTTGCTATACTTTTTAGCTCCAGGAAGACTCACGTAATTTACGCTGAACTTTCCAGATAAACCGACAAGAGAAGGGACAGTTGAGCTGCGACCACGAGATATCGTCACGACACCACCAGCCGCGACGATATGGAAAGGGGGATCATTTCCTTCCACGACGGGCTTTTCATTCTTCCTGGTAACAGGGAAGAACTTTGAGAAAGCATTAGTATCCTGCTCCTCCTTACCGACCGCAAGAAGTGCGTGAAGTTCGCGTAAGGCATTCTTAGCCGCCTTGATGGTCTTGGGGGCTCCACGGTAAGCTGCTGCGGCTTTACTCGACGAAAAAATCCAGGTATTATGTGCTGGACCTTCCGATAGGCGCAGAAGCTCACAAATTAAATCTTCGTCCGCAACCAAGAGAGCCAGGGATTTGTTTGATTCTTTAAAGACAGAGTTCGCATAAACAGAAATACCTGAACGCATATAGACGTCCAAGCCTCGAGAAACTTCAGGAGCTTTTCTGATGTAGAGGTGGAGATCTCCGCACCCAGCAACACCACCCACTGGGTCCAACGGTAAAGAGTAGACGAAAGACAACAGGTCACCTGCTTCGTATTTCTTACGGAGTTGATCTAAGGCATCAGGATTGGACTCAAAGGTGTCGACATCGATTGCCAAATCTTCAGAGCGATAAGGCAGTTCAACAAGTTCAGCTTCAGGAACATCAACGGTATTATCGACAAAACTCAACAATGACTGGAAGTCTGCGCCCTGTGTGGCGGCATATCTATGGATATTAGCCCGGGTTAAAGTAACTGATTCAAAACCATCTCCGTCGATTTCCACCACAAGCTGACCCTTGATAATGGTGTAGAAGTAGTGCCTTACAACAGCGTTCAGGATTGCTTCACATGTGATAGGTTTTGCTGGATATGGTATAGCTATCGAAGTACCAACCTGATTAGGAAGTCGCTTGAAGTCCAGGCAACCAGAGTAAGTCGAAACAAGGTTAGTATCAGAAACGGGAAGAATAATATCATTAGTCTCTACACCGAATAAAATAAAGGGCTCAATATTTGTACCACTCAATCGATGCTGAGGAAGCATAGCTTGCCCCATAAATAGTGGAGCTGGGCTAAAATTTCTTCCAGCTCTGATGGTTACACCGAAAAACGTACAAGCCAAGGACGACATCGGAATCACCACCTTCCCGATTCCAAAGGAGCCGCCACGACCTCCCCCCTTCTCTGTGCGTCCAACGAAACGCCAAAAGTTTGAGAAATGATTCTCGTCATCTTGCTTGGTGGTCTCATCACCTTCCAACCCGGTCGTACCAAAGTCTTCGATTACAAGCACTTGAGGCGAGCCATAAGACCCGACTGCTTCATGGAGCAAAGGCTTGGCAGCCTTAAGATGTGGGAGAATGCCACGCATTAATGCATCAAAGACATTACGCTTTGAAGCACTGATGGATTTTACGGAAAAGCGAACCCGTACAACGTCTAGGCCAGAATCTTTTGCATCCAAGGAGTTCTGTAAAGTCTCGCGAACAAGGCTTTCAGCAAGTTGTGCGCTGTCTTGGACGAAAAAATTGTCATGAATCGGATCCATTCCGACACCAAAATTACTGAGTTCACGAGGATGCCACATGTAAATAATGCGGATCTCAATGTACCTGGATTGAGGCCGGCCGCAAGGCGTTTACTGTACAAATCTTATTACGAGTTTGTACTCCCATCCATCGGGTGATTTAAATGCCTACCTGTAGCCACATTTGGAACTTCATTCCTACCCAAAAAGAGACGAAATACTCGAAGAGCTACTAGGCCTAATAGAAAACAAACGACAAACCTAAAGCAGTAACTACGATATCTAATAATCATAATGACATACAGAATAAACCCAGACCTAGTCGAAAAGATAGCAGCTGGACAGCAAGCCGGGGTCGTTCAGTCGGCATTAGCCTTTTACGAACTTAATCAGGACGCCGATGCTTACTTCATAATAAATGAGGGTCATTCCGCTCTACTCGACGGCGTATCTGAAACTCAAAAGCGAGGGGTGGCTGGATCAGCTCTTGAAACGCTGATCGCAATCGCACTCATTAAAGAAGAGATTCGCCCTTTCTACACCCAGGCTGAAGTAGCATTCGTACATAATGCTAAATATGATATATTCCTTTATGGGGAAGATAAGACGCTCGTTACCCTGAGTCTTAAAACTTCCTTCCGTGAAAGATGGAAGCAGGCTGACCTGGAGGCATTTGCCCTGGCACAAGTATACAAAAAATGCCTGAGCATGTGCGCTACCTTCGACACCAGGGAAGCAAATGTTATTAAAGAGAAAATCTCGGAAGGAAAAGTCTTCGGACTTCATCACTGCTTCGATTTAAAGCAGAGGGATGATGTTCAGAAGATGATTAGCATGCTTAAATCCAAGAAGCCAATCGAAGCGCCAGAGCAGCTGGGTCCAATGCTAACGCGCAAGATCAAGATTTAAGTCCAGAAGCTACATCTAAAGCATCAATAATTGCCTGCCCCCAGGACTGAATAGCCGTCACGGCTACAGAATTGCCAAGCTGTTTCATGCGCTGGGTTTTCCCTAGATTTTCAGGGAACGTAAAAGATGCAGGAAACCCTAAGAGCCTTAGCCCATGCTTCTCGTTTATTTTCATATATTTGATTTTTTTGCCTGGGCCCTTCTGGACCCAATAGTGCTCCCAATTTCGCCGGTCATGAATACCAGACCCTTTACCACCACAGCGTAAAGTGAATCCTACATGGCGCTCTTTTTTTCCAGCCTCATCAAAGAAAACGCGGCTCTTCACACTGCCGCCTAATATCTTTGCTAGAGCACGAGGCTTAGAAATAGCTACATCTTCTGGCGTAGGAGCCTTAAATGCCTCCGCCACGGCTTTATCCTTAAACCCAATTATAAAAACCCTTGGTCGATGCTGCGGTACGCCGTAGTCCGAAGCCCTAACCACAAAGTATCCAAACTTTCGGCCATCGAAACCTTTGGGCTTGAAATAACCCAACCCCTCAGGTGCAGGCTTAAATAGACGATCGAGGATTATCTCCATAGTACGCCCGACCCCAGGAGAGCTGCTTTCACCCCCATGGCTCAATAAGCCCCTTACATTCTCCAAAAAGAATACATCAGGTGCCTTAACCGAGATGATTTGCTCAACATTAAAAAACAGTGTTCCACGAGTATCGGAAAAGCCATGTTTCTTCCCTGCCTGACTGAATGGCTGACAAGGAAAACCCCCGCACAAAATATTGAACTGTGGAATGACCTCATTGATGTCCTGATCGGACTTTAACTCCGTTATATCTTTATTGAATTTAGACTTTCGAGTCCCGGGATTTGTGAATAAATGAGGATCCGTTTTCCCATAAAACTTTCCGTAACTCAAGCGTGCAGCCGGGTCCCACTCACTAGCAAAGACGCACTTAGCCCTTCCTGTCTTATTGAATGCTAGGTGAAAACCGCCAATTCCTGCAAAAAGATCGATAAAGTCATATGTGCGCTTTTTCTTGGCCATGCGTCACATATGCACATCCAAATCCAATTTGAAAGCCGCAAGTGGACACCTGTTCACCCCGGAGAAATCATCTCAACCCCACATCCTGGGCGAACCTGACTCAAGTTGGCTGGCCAGCCGGCCGAAGGCGAGCTGGACGAACTCACGAAGATCTTCGCTCGTATTATCTGCTGGGACATAGCCCTCAACATGCGGCAACTTCAGGTCCGCAAACACCTTCGAAACGTTACGCAACTTGTACTCTATTGACTGTTTAGATCGGCCTGCAATTGGACCCGCCATCAATGAGCGGACAAGGTACGCCTTAACGAAAGTTCTTCCCGCTTGGTCGCTCAACCACATCCAGATATAAGCATCTACCAGGGCTACTGTTTCACTCGGGGTCCATTCAGATCCTGGTTCGCTCATCGCGCAAGGATTCCTGGCTGCCTGCAGAAGTCCAGGAGAACAATTTCGGCCCTTAATCTTGGGCTTATGCGCCTCTAAATCACAATCGGGGATACGGTGGACGGCTGGGGTTGCGCGATAGCCTAAGACAGGCATACACGTGGGAAGACCGAATGTCTCTTCACCTTGCCCAGTTCACAGGTTGGTCCGCGCCCATGGCGCAAGGGGTTGCGTCGCGTCTACTTGGAGGCCGGTCCGGAGCGCCGATTGACCTCGGCTGCCATCGGGTCATTGTGCCGTCGAGCTTCGCATCTCGCCTCATTCAAGAGGAACTGGCTAAGCAGGCGCCGAATGGCGTCCTGCTACCAATCTTCCAAACTCCTACGGACTTTTTGAATTTTGGAGATTCGAACATTCAGGCGGCGAGTTCGGCGGATGCTTTGATGGCTTGGATTGAAGTCCTGCAGGCGACGGATCGCTCTACCCTTCCCCATCTGTTCCCGAACGGGAAACAGGGTGAATTTTCTTTCGAAGAGGCGAAGCGTCTGGCGGAGACTTTGTTCGAGCTGCGCGATGAATTGGGCGGTTCGGCCCAAGGCTTGGATTTTGCTGGCGTGGCGGCTCTGCCTAAGAACCCGGAGAAACCGCGCTGGGATGACCTGGCGACCCTTGAGGCCGGCTACCGCGAGGTGCTCACCCGACGCGGGCTGAAGGATCATAACGACCTGCGCTCCGAACTGGCCCGAGGCAACGACAAGCCCGAAGGGGTCACCCATATCTGGCTGGTCGGCCTGGCCGACCCTCAGCCGCTCTTCATCACGGCCCTGGAACGGCTTCAGGAACACTTCTCCATACAGGCCATCGTCGGCGCGGATGCCGATGAAGCCGCAAACTTTGACCAATGGGGCCGCCCTCTGCCGGAAGCCTGGAAAGATCGCCGCTCTGACTGGAAAGACTACGCCCAAAGCGTCCACGTGACCGGCGACGCACCTGGTGCCCTCAAGAAACTGCGCACGCTGTTAGGTGACAAACTGCCGACCGACGGCGTCCATGCGGTCTGCGCCTGCGATCGTGAAGTCGACGCCCCTAAGATCGCCGCGTTGATCCATTCGCTCGGCGCCGATGCGGTCAACCCCCTTGGAGTCGCCCACGGCTCGCACGGCCTCCACCACGCCCTCCGGGCTTGGAGCCGATGCCTCGGCGGTCAGGAACCTGACTTCGAAGCCCTGCGTGAAGCCCTACGCATCCCGGACTTGGTCCGTATGACCACGGGCGGCGCCACCCCGGTCGCCTTCACCGAACTGAACGAGCAACTCGACGTCGCCGATCGCACGATGTTGCGCGGCGGGGTCAGTGAAGTCTGCGCCCAGATCGCGAGCCTGCCGAAACCCGAGGATGACTTCCGCAAAGAGGCCGACTACGAGGCGATGCAGAAACTCCCGGCCCGACTGGAAGCGTTGCTCAAACTCCGCGACGAGCAGATGGCCCTGCCTTGGCAGGATGCCTTGCTCGCGACCATCTCCCTCCTGACAGTCGGCAAGAAACTCCGCGAGGACGACCCGGATGGAGCCTTCGCGATCGAAGTCGCCGAGACCGTCATCGAGACGGCCAAGGAAATCCAGGCCGCCTACGAAGCGGGCAAGACGGAGCTCACCCATGAGCAACTCATCGGGCTGACGCTGGATGCCGCGAGCACCCAGCGACACCGCCGCAGCGACGCCCAGGAAGCGGTCAATCTCCCGGGCTGGGTGGAAGCCCCTTGGGACCCGGTCCCACACATGATCCTGTTCGGGCTGAACGACCACCTGATCCCGAGGGTCGTCCACGCCCACCCCTATCTGCCGGCCAGCCTACGTGCCTTGGCCGGTCTGCCGACGAACGAGGCCGTATTCGCCTCGGCGGCGTTCACGTTCGAGCAGCTCTGGCGTCGACGCCTCG
>Ga0209500_10002388_pt1 | contig 13372 bp, 15 predicted proteins | sample S_140212_EF_Meta_FD_187323 | JGI IMG/M metagenome (GOLD analysis project Ga0209500, IMG submission 187323) | Freshwater microbial communities from Lake Simoncouche, Canada to study carbon cycling - S_140212_EF_MetaG (SPAdes) (version 2) | ecosystem: Environmental > Aquatic > Freshwater > Lake ... | reverse complement strand
GAGCTTTGTTAGAAATTGTTTTTGTAATTGGTGAAATTGATGTTGAGTACTCAGCAATAATTCCTAGGTCAACTGCATCTCCTGAGTTAGAATTACCAACAAATACCAAAGGGTCTGTTACGGAAAGATTTGCTGCAGAAACGGTTGTTCCAGTTCCACCAAAAGTAATGGCACCATTAATATTTACATCTCCTGATATACCAACTCCTCCTACTACTGTAAGAGCGCCAGTTGTTGGTGATGTTGAAGGTGTGGGAATTTCAATATGAACATTTACATCTGGATTAATTGTCATCTGTCGATTATTTGAAGATAATCCTCCAGCTGCAAAAATAATTTTGTTTTGTGACCCTGTATTATCTGTAGCTAAAACTAAGTTTCCTTGATCTGATCCGCCTGCAGCACCAACCATAAATATATATCCATCGCCCTTACCTGTAACAGTAAAGTTTGGATCTGCAAAATTTTGTGAAGTAATACCCATATCAATGTAGCCATCTGAGTCTGTTCCATTATTTGAGTATGCAATAAAGTCTGTTGAGGCATTTGCGCCTGAGTTGGTATTCTTAAATGCTATCTGTGAATAATCATTATAATTAGATTGAGCGATGATTACAGGATTTGTTAGTCCCGCCGCTGTATTAAATGTGTCTGCATTTGGGCCAACATATAGAATAGAGTTTACATCGACTGTCTCAAAGACTCCAGTTGTTGTCTCAGCATTTGCTAGGGCTTCAATTGCCTTTGCTACGTATACTAAATCTTTTGCGGTATATAAAGAAGCGGCTAGCGATGAGGCTATTTCCGTTTTAACTAAACCAATTTCTGTTGTAAGTGCCATGTGTATCTCCTTCTGAAATTATAGCATTAAGTAGGTTTAAACGCCTATATTAAGGCTAAGATCATCTATGCTTGATTCCGCCTCAGTTACTCTTGAGGCAAGGGTTGTTACGCTTGTTGATACCGTCTGAACATCAGCGGCGGGGTTCAAGGTAATATATCTATTAGTCAAGTATCCAGGCATGGTTTAATTATACCTCAATTATTGATATAACCACATATCATCTGGCTCTACAAATTGTTTATTGATAGAATATGGAATCTTCATCTCATCCATTCTTTTTATTACTTTTTGCATAGCACCTTGTCCATAATATACTTCAGCTCCATATCCTTGTTGCTCTAAAAACCAGCCAACACGGATCATATAAAATTCTGCAAGAGGGCTGTATGAAGCATATACTCCAACTGCGCCACCTTGCTCATAAATAACTTCCCACAGGTCAACATCTTCTATTTGCATTGGGCGCTTATAATCCCATTCTTTTTTGGGAGGAAGTATTAATGAATTTGAATCCATCCAGTTAGGATCAAAGTATTCGCCAAAATCTTTAAATATATTTTGTGTTGTTTTAAATCTCATAAGGATATTTTATCCTACATATCTAATTATTACAATGCCTGATCCGCCAGCACCTGAGTTAGAAAGTTGAGGAGCACTATTAGACTCTGTAGATCCACCGCCGCCAGAACCTGTGTTTGCGCCAGCATTTCCGCCTTTACCAAAAGTTAAAGATGTTTGAGAGCCAGATGAAGAACCGCTTTGTCCATTATTTCTTGCAGAACCTCCTCCAGTGCCGACTGGACCAGTGCCTGGATTTGTAGCAGGTCCTGAACCTCCACCACCGCCAATTCCTCCATTACCACCTAAACTTCCAGCATATGCGTTGCCGCCGCCGCCTCCTGCATAGTAATAAGAATTTCCATCAATTGTATTCAATAAACCTGGACCACCATTTCCGCTACCGCTGCCACCATTTGCTCCAGCTCCACCTGCACCACCACCGCCTGATGCATAACCTTGAACTATTGTATCTCCACCTTTATAACCTTGACCGCTTGTTGGTGTTCCAGCTGATGCAATATTATATCCTGCTCCACCTGTTGATCCATAAACTCCGCTTCCGCCAAAACTTGTAGACTCTCCTTCACCGCCTCCTGCGCTACCCTTATAAGCTGTTAAGCCAAATGCAGTTGTATTATTACCATCTAAACCTCTTCCTGTTCCTTCACTTCCTTGAGTAGATGCTCCACCATCACCAATAACAATGTTATATGTTTGTGCTGTTACTGTAGTCGTTCCAGAAAGATACCCGCCAGCTCCTCCGCCACCTCCAATATCATCTCCACCTGCACCACCACCGCCAATTATTAAATACTCAATTGTTCCAGCCCCTGATGCAACAAATTGTGTTGTACCTACATTTGTAAAAGTATGAACTTTATAAGTGCCATATAGGCTAACTGTTCCACCAGTAGAAGTTGAAAGAGGAGATCCAGTTTTAAGAAACCTGCCTTGTACTCCATATGTAGATCTTACGCTATTTATAAACGGCATTATGCTAAATATCTGACAATAACAATGCCAGATCCTCCTGCTCCAGAAGTAGATTGATAATTTCCGTTTGATTCTCCTGCGCCTCCACCGCCGCCGCCAGTATTTGCTCCAGCATTTCCGCCTTTACCTAGAACTCCACCATTATTTCCATTTAAACCTGGGTTTCTTCCAGCAGTATCTCCTAGCCCAGGGTTTAGGGCATACGTATTTCCTGTTCCGCCACCGCCACCACCGCCGCCAGCACCACCATTACCAGCACCAGTTGCAGAACTCCATCCAGATCCTCCGCCTCCACCTGCATAATAATAAGATGTTCCAGAAATTGATGAAGCTAATCCAGAACCACCATTCCCTCCACGACCATTTATAGTACCATAGGATCCAGCAGAGCCTGCGCCACCGCCGCCTCCACATTGTCCTCCAACGCTATCTCCACCTCTATTGCCTTGACCAGGAGTGCCATCGCCACCTAATGCAGCAGAATAACCAGCACCGCCGCCTGAACCATATGTTCCACTTCCGCCTTGTCCATTTCTTTCAGCTTCTGTAGTTGGAGCGGAAATTTCTCCACCGCCTGCGCCACCTTTTAATGCTGTAAGTCCAAAAGCGCTGCTATTTTCTCCACTTAGCCCTTGTCCAGATCCTTCAAAACCTAATGTTGCTGCGCCTCCATTACCTACTACAATAGTATAATTTTGTGCAGTAACAGAAGAAGTTCCAGTAAGATATCCTCCTGCTCCGCCTCCGCCAGAAATATCATCTCCACCTGCTCCTCCGCCGCCAACAATTAAATATTCAATTGTTCCAGGCCCTGATGGAGTAAATGTTGAAGAACCAATACTTGTAAATGTATGTATTCGATATCCACCTGATGTTGTAATTGTTCCACCAGTAGATGTAGACAATGTACTACCTCTTCTATTAAACCTACCTTGAGATCCGTATGAAGATCTTACGCTATTTATAAACGGCATTTGAATCTCCTTAGAAGTTTAGTGCTGCTGAACCGTATACTATCCATGCTCCAGCTGAAGTTCTTTGCATTGTGAATGAAAAAATATCAATCTTTCCAGCTGATGATGTTGGTGTTGGTGCTGATCCTCCAGCCCAACGAATTGTTTGAGATGTTCCACCAATTTGAAATGTTCCTGGAACATATCCTGTAGCACCTTGTACTACCATAACGTTAATTGTCATAATTTTTGAGTTATCAGTTGGAACATTTGTTGTATTAAATGTCATATTTCCTGTTGGAGCATTAGAAACATAATAAATATTTCCAGCTGTCCAATCTAGTGTTCCAGCATTTGTAGAAAGTGTTACATCTACTACTGATTCACGCAATTCCTGAACATCAACTGTTCCACTCATTGAAACTCCACCTGTTAAAGTGACCGTTCCTGATGAAGTAATTCCACCATTTGCTGTTACTAAACCTGAAGGAGTAAATGTTCCTGTGGCGGTGATTGCTCCTGTAGATGAATTAACTACAAGTTTATCTGTTGCAATTGTAAGATTTCCTGAACCAGTTATTGCCGCTGCTGAAACTGCTCCTGCTTGCAATGAGCCATATCCAAGTCCAGCTTCTGAAAAGTTAACTGTAGATGTTGGTTTTGTTGATGCACCATTAAATACTTTAAATATTCCATCTGTAGCATCACGAACAATACCAGCATACTTAGTTGATCCGCCAGTCCGATATTCTTCAATAATTCCAAGATCATTTGTATCTCCAGTTGCTGCATTTCCAACAAAAATAAGCGGGTCAGATACAGTAAGATTTGATGTAGTTGTTGATCCTCCACCAAATGTTAGGTTTCCTGTAATTGTTGTATTACCAGCAATATTAACAGATCCTGCAATTCCTACTCCACCATTTACAACAAGAGCCCCTGTTGTAGAAGATGTTGAGGCAGTTGGAATATTAATTGAAACTTTAGTGTTTGGAACAATTTCCATTTGGCTATTTGCAGAATCATAACCACCTGCAGCAAATACAATTTTATTAGCAGTTCCATTTAATCCTGTTGCAAGAACTAAATTGCCTGCTCCTGTTTTTCCTACTACTACTGTACCTGAAGCAGAGACTGAAGCTACATTTGATGCTGTTTTTGCATAGCTAAAGGTGGTTCCAGTTACTGCAGTAATTGTATAAGTTCCATTAAATGTTGAATCTACTCCTGTTATTACTGCTGGCATACCTACTCTAAATGTATGTGACCCAACAGTTAATGTAGCAACATTATTTGTTAAAGCTTTATTAGTTATTGATTTTGTAAATACTTCTGGAGCTTGCATAAATATATATCCATCATTTGGTCCAGTAATCCCATATGTTGCCTGATTAAAATCTTCTGATGTTACGCCCATATCAATCCAGCCAGAAGCGTCTACTCCGTTTGCTGAGTATGCAATAATATCTGATGAAGATGTTGTATTGCGATTATGAACTGCAATTTGACCATATGGTGACGAGTCCATATCAAATACTGCTTTTGCTCCCGTTAGAACAGCGGCAATATCAAAATCATCTGCTAGGTCTCCGCCATACGTTGTTCCTCCTACAATTAGATCATCAACAATTATTGCATCATCTAGTGTTGGGGCATTTGTCCATGCTACAGAAGTTCCATCTGTTTTTAAAATATAATTATTTTTTCCTGATTGTGCAGGATATGTTCCGTCTACTAATTTTGCCCAATCTGAGGCAGATATGTCTGGCTGATCTGCATCTGTATCTCTTAATGCAATGTATGCTGATCCGCCATAATTTACAACATCATCTTTCTGATAAGATGTTACATTTGACCAAGTTCCGCTATATTGAATTCCACTTGCAATCAATGACCAATATGTTGCATTTGGTGGAGTATTTCCAGTTGATGGGTTTTCGCAAAGATAAAGGTTTGCACCGTGTGATACTGCGTCTCCTGGCTTATATGCTGTGCCTGTTGAGTATACTCCTAAAAAGTTAATACCTTCTACCATTACCGACCAATATGTTGTATTAGTTGGGAGATTGCCTGTTGTTGCTAGGGCATGTGTATATGTATATACGTTACCGCCATACTTAACTACATCGTTAAGTTCGTATTCAACGCTAGAATTATATGATCCTGCGAAGTAAAATCTTAGTTTGCCTAAGTCAATTAATTGTGTCATTATAGTATCTCCATTTTAAGGTGTGTCTTTTTAGTTGTGCTCCAACTAAATTGTAGCGTATTTTTAGTCCAAATCCAAGTGCGGTATTGATTATCCTTTAATACATCATCTGCTGGAAGCTCAATTGATGATCTATCATTTACTATTTCTACGGTTAGCCTGCCTGTGGCAGCGTTAATTCTATACCCATAGAAGGTATTTGTAGCAAAATCAAAGTCTGTAACTGTATAGGGATTTGCATTGGTAGCCATTAGAATCCGTCCAATGTAGAAACAAGAATATCAAATGCTCCAGTTACTGTTGAAACCGCCCGAAGGGAATCTCCTGAAACTAGGACAATTTTGTTTCCTGTAATTGCCTCAGCATTTGTGCTGCCATCTACTGGCCTATCTTTAAAGATATAATATGTATTCCCGCCGTTTACTACATAAAGAGAAATTGATGCAGAGGCACCTAGTTTATTTACTATGTTGCAACCTGTAATAAGGGTTGGTGTAGTAATAGATTTAAGCGTTACAGGTGAAGTTCCAACTGAAGCTGACTTTATATTCCCAAAATTTGCCATATTGTTATTATACTATATCCCCTATGCCAAGCCAAGAATAAGCGCCTCTAAAGCGGCATACTCTAAGCCTGTGACTGTTGTATCATCAATACCTGAGAGCATAAAGGAGATATCTCCTGTTGATGCCCGCACATAAACCTTGTCCCCAAGTACTACTGGAAATCTAAAAGTTTCAAGACTGTTGTTTCCGCTAATTGCTACATTGTAAGAAATAAATACATGATTTGCAGCAGTTGCATCTTGATCTAGTGGAACAACCCATACTCTAATTGTTGCGGCATCTGAAGATTTATTTGTAGCAATAACTGAAGTTAAAATAGTTCTTGATCCAGTATACAAAAGTATATCTGTATTAGATGCTGGATTAGATGTTGCTAGTCTTGATATAGCCATTAGATTGGATACCTGATAATTACTATGCCATGTCCACCTCTAAATGACACTCCCGAATTTGCACCTGATGCACCTCCGCCTTTCCCATCAATGCCTTGATACTGTGGTGAATATGATGAACGACCACATCCTCCTCCATATAATGGAGCATCGCCTGGTCCATTAGCACCATCTCCACCATCTCCATCCGAACCGCCTGCACCACCGCCTCCATAACCAACGCTAGTTCCAGAAAGAGAATTATAAACCCCGATGCCTCCACGTGGTCCGCTAGCGTTGCCTCCAGCACCTGCGCCACCGCCTGCGCTTGCAAATCTTCCGTCGCCCGCTCCACCGTGTCCTGAATAGTCTGCGTTGCTTGCTCCGCTAGGTCCTTCTCCGCTACCAGTTCCACCAGTTGCATTTATCCCATTAAATGACGAAGTGCCTCCAGTACCTCCAGTGCCTCGATTTGATGGAACAGATGCACTACCACCTAAGCCAACATTTACTGTGTAGTTCTGTGCTGTTACCGAAGTAGTTCCTGTTCTTACAACTCCGCTTGCGCCACCTGGACCGTACCAAACACCACCGTAGCCACCAGAAGCTCCACCACCAGCACCAACAATTAAATATTGAACTGATGCTCCTAAAGCTGGACTAAAAATAGAACTTCCAGTTTCTGTAAAAGTATGAATACGGTATCCACCAGCAGTTGTAATTGTTCCACCAGTAGATTCCGACATAAATATACTTCTTTTACCAAATGGTCTAAGGTTTCCACGTATTGTTGTAATTATTGGCACTTAAGCCTCCTATGCAAACTTAGATTGTGTTCCAAGAACAGTATATGTTGCTGATGCTGTTTTAATAATTGTAAATGTATAAACGTCTATTGAGTTTGCATTTCCAGCTGATGGAGCTGTGCCACCATTCCATTTTGGAGTAACTGTAACTCCATCAACTTGAACTGATGTTGCTGCTGGCTTATATGCAGTAGAACCATTTGTAATCATAAATGCTACTGATATTGTTCCGCCAACATTTAACATAGAGTTTAGTGTTGTTGAACCATTTCCCCTAAAATTAAATGTAAAATCTGCTGCAGAGTTTGCAGTATAGTAGTGAATTGCAGATGATGCAAGATCTACGTTAATTGTGCCAGTTGCTGCAGTTGCAGATACTGTAATTACTTCTTCTGGAGACTGTAGAACTGGGCTAGTAAGGTTAGCATTTAAAAGAGGAGCATAGGTTATTGCTGCCGTATTTGATTTTAAATATCCTTGACCAACCACATATGCTGTTGTAGCAATTTGAGTTGTATTTGTATCTACTGCCGCTGTTGTTGATAATGGTGTGCCAGTTAATGTTGGAGAAGCAAGTGGGGCATATGTTGTTGCCGCCGTCGCTGACGCTAATTTAGCATCTAATTGTGTTTGAATATTTGAAGATACGTTATTCAAATATTGAAGCTCAGTATTTGATACATCTCCAATTGTAGCTGATGTTAAAGAGATTGAAGATGCTTGAATTGACCCAACCTTAATATCAGAATAAGCTGATCCCGCTTCTGCAAAGTTGATTGTACTTGTAGGCTTTGTTGTAATATTTGTTAAGAATTTAATGACTCCGTCAGAGGCATCTCTTGCTACCGCCGCAAATCTACGCTGGCCAGATACTGATACTGAGCCTGTTGCTGCTGCTGAAGTTACGTTAGTTGCTGTTTTGTCAAATGTAAATGTTGTAGTTGTAGGAACTGCTTTTACATAATAAGTTCCATTGAATGTTGCGTCTACACCAGTCACAACGGCAATATCGCCAACAGCAAACCCGTGAGTTGATGAAGTAGTAAGAGTCGCTATGTTAGAAGTTAATGCTTTATTTGAAATAGTCTTTGTAATTGTTGATACAGTATTTGCATACTCTCCAACAAATCCTAGGTCGAGGGCATCTCCTTGATTATCATTTCCTGTAAAAATTAATGGATCTGTAACTGCAAGGTTTGATGTTTCTACTGTAGTTCCAGCTCCGCCAAATGTAATTGTTCCATCGATGTTAACATTTCCCGAAATACCAACTCCGCCAACTACTGTCAATGCTCCTGTTGTAGGAGATGTAGATGGGGTTGGAATTTCAATATGAACATTTTGGTTTGGTGTAATAACCATCTGTGTATCATCTGAAGATAAGCCGCCAGCAGCAAAAATAATCTTATTTTGTGTTCCCGTATCTGAAGTTGCAAGTACTAGGTTTCCTCGGTCTGTTGCTCCTGCATCTGCTCCGACCATAAATAAATATCCGTCACCCTTACCAGTAATGGTAAAGTCGGGATCGGCAAAGTTAGAGGATGTGATACCCATGTCAATATAACCAGAGGCATCATTACCATTATTTGAATAAAGAATAACATCTGTGGATGCATCCGCATGTGAAGATCTATTTGAGAATGCTACTTGTGCGTAATCATTTTTGCTTACAGCAATTACTAGATTAGGATTTGTTAAAGCAGCAGTGGTTGCAAACGCTTCTGCTGTTGAGCCAAGATAAATATTGTCATTAACCGTGATATTAGATACACCATCTGGTGCAACTACTGAACCTAGCGCTTGTAGCGCTTTGGCTACATATACTAGATCTTGAGCGGAATAGGCAGATGCTGCGAGAGAGGATGATATTTCACTCTTGATCGCATCGATCTGGGTTGATAAACTTGAATAATTTGGCATTTTGGTCTCCTAATGTATTATAGCATTCTTCGGCTTTTAATCAAATATCCCTAGGCCTAGCTCAATATTGATTAGGCGGGTATTTAGGGAATTTGTTGTTGTGGTAGTAGCCAATAAAGCTGTATTGGCAATTCCATGAACGTTTGTTGTTTCTAGTAAGTGAGCATCAATAGATGTAGTAGAGTCATATATTCCATTAAGGGTAAATGATAGGTTTGCTGAATTAGACCGAACATATACGCTATCTCCAGAGTTAATTGCAAATCTATGGGTTTCTATTGAGTTCCCCGCTGGTATTGCAACATCATAAACTACATATGAATATTGTGATGCAAGAGTTGCTCCCGCTGGAACAACCCATACTCTTCCAGTTTTAGAAGTTGTATCTTTATTGGTAACAATTACTGAAGCAAGATATGAGGCTACTGCTGTTGCTACTAATACATTTGTATCCGCCGCTGGATTAACTACGCCTAATCTTCTAATTGCCATATTATGCCCCCAAGAACCAAGAATTTGTTAAGCTTCCGCCAGAACCTGATCCTGATCCTGAAGCTTCTAGAATTACTTTATTGCTTGTATCGTCATATGTAGCAATAAGATTTGTGTGACTATTATGTGCAAAAAGCGGGGCTATAAAATCTTGCACCTGCTCTTGTGTTAAAGGAATTCCAGTAAAGCTTAGTGTGCCCGCAGTATCATTATATGAAACAGTTACATTTGAATGTGTTCCTGCTGTAATCATAGTTGATGCTACATCTTGAATTCTTTCATTTATATTTAATTGAGCATCTGGAACAAATCCATCTGGGCCTAGGGCAGCTACGCCATCTGCAGACCCTATATCTCCTATTGGAACATATCCTTGACCAATGGAATTACCTAGACTTGCTACTGCTGCATCTGCATAAGAATTAGATGAAGTTATTGCTGCAGTTTTTGCTGTTTGAACAAAAGCTGTTGTTGCTAATTGAGTTGTATTTGTTGTACTTCCAGCTGTTGGTGCCGTTGGAGTACCAGTTAGGACTGGTGAAGCTAAAGGCGCTTTAAGGGCAAGTGCATTTGTTATAGTTGTTGCAAAATTTGAATCATTTCCTAGGGCTGCTGCTATTTCATTTAATGTATCTAAAGCTCCAGGAGCTGAATTTACTAAATTGGCTATCGCCGTTGTTACATATGACCGTGTTGCTATTGAGGCAGTGTCTACTGCTACTGTAATTGTATTTGCAGCATCATCATATGTTTTTGTTATGCCAGTTCCTGCGGTAAGGGCAGTGGCAATAGCATCCATAACCTGCTCATCGCTATATGTGGCCGCTAAATTTATTTTATTTGCTGCGTCATCATATGTGACAGTAATATTTGTATGGCTTCCAGCAGTAAGTACTCCAGCAACTATATCTTGAATTGCCTCTGTGTCTACAGATGCATTTTCTAGGGTTGCTACACGCTTATCAAGAGATGCTGCATTTGTTGAACCATTAATTCCAACCTTGGCTTGAAGTGCTTCAATAGCATCATTAGCATTAGCGTGTTGGGCAGCGTGAGGTACGGCCTGTACGGAATCAGTTCCTTGAGGATTGGTTAAAGCATCCAAGCTAGTTGGGAAATTTGTTGCCATTTGCGTATACCTCTTCCCTTATTATACCTTAACTATAACTCTCTATCAATTGGAATCTGCTCTTGTCCCCACTTGTGAAGTGGACACTCAGCATTTGGTAGCTTAGTCTTGAGATTCATAATACAACCGCATTCTTTGCATTGCGAAGTCAAGTCTATAAATTGTGGGCATTCTTTACAAATTGCTAGTCTTTTGGCAGAAATTTCATTTTCTACTCTTCCTAGGTTTTTATTAAATAAGTCCCATGGTCTTGCTGGTCTTTCAAATGGATCTTTCATAACTGCCTAACTGACCAGGGCGGTAAATGAGGATATCGCTGTTGATTGCTCTGCCCCGCCGTCTGTTTTAAGTATACCAAAATTCTTGTAAGTTGTCCCGTCTGAATTTGTATATGTATTAGATGAGCCTGAGCCAGTTACGGTGACTGAGGTTCCGTTAGTTAATACAGAAATTGTTGTTGGCATTGAAGACACTGTAAATTCTCCAACTGTTGTTGGGGAACCGCTAATATATTTAACTACTCTTACTTTTCTTGCATAATTAGTTGTACATGAACAGCTTCTTGAAGCCTGATAACTATATGTTCCTGAGCATGCTCCATTTCCACATGTAGAATTATATATTGCTGTTTGTGGGCAAGAACATGATCTAGAGTCTGTAAATGCTTCTACGCCTGAACATGCTTGGCTGCTACAAGTATAGCTTGTTCCAGTTGGTACAACTTGTCCCTCATATGAGCATGATCCATAGTTCCATCCTATGTTTACTGATTGTCCTGCATAACTGCAAGAACCATAATTAAATGAATATGTTCCAGTTGCAATTGATTGCCCAGGGTAGCTGCAGCCTGAAGGACTTAGTGTTGAAGAACTGACTGTTTGACCACTATAACTGCAAGCGCCATTATTCCAAGATCCTGAAGTTGTTACAACCTGAGTACAACATACTTTATTTGCTCCCGTAGGGCAACCACAAATTCCTGGTGCTGATGTTTCTCCGTAGGGATATGAATAGTAAGAACATCCTGAAAATGCTGAATAGCAACCTAAAGATATTGTGCTACTGCTACCTGCTGTATATACGCAAGTAATTGATGGATAATAACAAGTTGTGTAATTTGGAGAAGATACACAAGTTCCTTGATTCTGAGCACATGTTCCATAGGATGTGTTGCACGAGCAGCTTCTATAATTGGTAAAATTCTCAGAGCCAGAACAAGCCCCATTGCCGCAAGTTGATGGATAATAATATCCAGCAAATGGGCAAGAGCAACTTTGTGTAACTGTATAATTTTCAGTTCCTGAGCAAGCTGCGCTTGAGCATGTAGAAGAAGTTGATGAAGTAGAATATCCGTAAGCCGCCCAATAATTGCTTGAGTCTAGCGCCCAGAATGCTACTCCAGTACCTCCGCCTGAAGGTATAATAGTAGAAACTGTTGCATTAGATTTTGAAAGAGGAACTATAGCAAGAGCAGATCCAGAAGAGCTAGAAAATGCATTTGATCCCGATGTCCATGTTCCAGATAAAGTTTTCCATCCGCTTTTTGTTGTCGATGTAGAAAATGTGTCCGAAAAAGAATTAAAGGCCTTAAGCCTTGTGGTAAAAACTCTTCTTTTTGCGGATCTTTTCATTAACCTATTAGCTCTCCATTTTCGTTATAAACTGCTGGTGTAAATGTATCTGTTTCTTTATCATACTGAGCATATATAGTTGCATCTGTTCTATTTGTAATATCTACAACTACTGGCTCGCTTAAAAAAATTGCTGCTAGTTTATTATCCGTATGTAGCATCTCTTGAACTCTTCCGTCCAAAATAAAAGCTACCTTCATTGGAGGAAGTGGTGGTTGTACGTTGTTTGTCATATTTTGTCCTATGCTGTGGCATCGCCCGTAACAAGCCATGAATTGGCTGCACGTTTTTCTAAAAATAATGAGCTCCATTGAACTCTTGATTTAAATTGTGAATCTGGAGCATAGTATGTGACTGCTGCATCTTTAGCAATTGAAATTTGGCCTGTTCCAATTTGACGGATTTCAACAGATGAACCTACTGGCCATCCAGCATCTTGTGTGTCATTTGGAATAGTTACTGTAATTGGGTTGCTTGAATTAAATTCTACAACATTAAACTTATCTGTTGTTGAGCTTATAGTTCTGCTTGTTCCTGTTACTAATACATATTGATTTGAATAAATTGTTGTTGTAGAAACATTGTCTACGTCTGAAAGACCCACCATTGCTTTTGTAACTCCGCCGACTGTTCCAGTAAATGTAGGTGAGGCAATTGGGGCATACGTTGTGGCTGCGGTTGCTGAAGCAAGCTTAAGGTCAAGGGCAGTTTGTGTTGCAGTTGAAATAGGTTTATTAGCATCTGTTGTATTGTCAACGTTTCCTAATCCTACCATTGCTTTTGTAACTCCGCCGACTGTTCCAGTAAATGTAGGTGAAGCAATTGGAGCTTTTGTGCCTAGTGCTGTTGTAATAGTTGAGGCATATGAAGCATCATTTCCTAATGCGGCTGCTAATT
>Ga0209500_10002386_pt1 | contig 13381 bp, 15 predicted proteins | sample S_140212_EF_Meta_FD_187323 | JGI IMG/M metagenome (GOLD analysis project Ga0209500, IMG submission 187323) | Freshwater microbial communities from Lake Simoncouche, Canada to study carbon cycling - S_140212_EF_MetaG (SPAdes) (version 2) | ecosystem: Environmental > Aquatic > Freshwater > Lake ... | reverse complement strand
GTCGCGCTCGTGGCCGGCGAGAAGCTTGCGGAGGTCAGTTATGTCGCGGCCCATTGCACGGCCTTACAACGTCACCTCGAGTTCTCGCTCAACCTGCCACCCGTGCCGCCGCCACTGGCTCGGCTCGAGGTGGCCGATGTCCCCGGCTTGCCTCCCGTCGCCATGCGGGTCGCTGGCGGGATGGTGCTGGTTGTCGTCCGTCTCGGTGACGGCAAGGTTGCACCATCTCGGGCGGCCGAGGCCGCTGCGCAGGCTTGGCTCGCGCGGGTTGCTATGGCCGGAGGTAAGTCGGCCTCTGCGGCCGAGCCTTGGGCGCGGCAGGCTTTGGCGTGCGAGACCGTCGCGCAGTTACGGCCGTCCATGAATGATTTCTGGTATCGCGAAGGCCGTCAGGCGATTCCTTCCACGCTGGCTGACATCATCGCTGGCAAGGCCCCTGAGCGAGAGGCTTTCCTTTTCTGGCGGGCGCTCCGCCAGACGTTGGGAGCACCCGTCGACCAGGGCCGCGCCCTCATTGCCTCTGCCCATGGGGACTCCGTCTCTAAGCTACTCGCGACCTTGGCCAAATCGCCCGACGAATGGTGGCTCGTGCATCGCGCCGAGCTGCTGCTTTCGCGGGCGCCCGTCAGCCTCGGCCCGCGCGAGTCGGCCGAATCGCTGGATGATATTTCTCGTTTCGTCTTCGATGTCGGCCGTGGCGATGAAGTTCTGGCTGGAGCGGATCTGCCCAAGCATCGCGAACTCGCGGCCGTGAAGGCCAGCATCCGGTCGCGACTCGTCGCTTTGCGTCGCGAGATACTTCGGCAGAATCCAGTTTACCATAACGCCTGGCGCACCTTCGGTGCTTGGTTGGAGCGGTTACAGGAAGGCAAGCCCGAGGAACTCGCCGTGTTATGGGCGGAGTACCAGAAAGAACGCCGCGAGGCGGACGAGTTACGTCGCGAGGTCGAAGCCGCGATGGAAATCACCGGTCCGGCTGCCAAGTAGGCCGCCAGGGTGGCTCAGTTGGACTGCTTGGCGTCTACCGTCTTCTGCAGCATCTGGTCGGCTAGCGTCACGCGGAAGAGGTTGAGGGCCATCCAGAACACGCCGGCTAGGCAGAGGCCACAGTAGCCCGCGCCTAGGAGGACGGCGGTCTTGCCAGCTTCGGACCAGGGGACATGCTTCTTGAGAATCGAGGTGATCCAGACGAAGAAAACCACCGTCAGGACGAGGTCGATGATGACCGCCTGCTTGGTGATGAGCTTGGGCTTCATGTTATCCATGGGGTTGCATTGGTGCGTTTCCCGTCCGCCCTGTCAATCCCGCCCCGCCCGAACGAGCCTTTGTCCCCATCTCCGCCCTTGCCTCGAGGGCTTCCCCGTTCACCCTGCCCGCCCCGAGGGGTGCGTACGCCCTTCACCTCCCCCTTATACGTCAAACATGGCCGAAGAGCTCAAGGATACCCTCAACCTGCCAGTGACCGACTTCCCGATGAGGGCCGGCTTGGCCGAACGTGAGCCTGTCCGCATCGCTCATTGGGAGCGCAACGGCCTCTATGGCCAGATTCAGGCACGTGCCGCCGGCAAGCCCGCCTTCGTCCTCCACGACGGTCCGCCCTTCACCAATGGCGACGTCCACATTGGCACTGCCCTCAATAAGTTGCTCAAGGATTCCATCCTTCGCTATAAATCGATGCGCGGTTTCCGGACGCCTTACGTCCCAGGCTGGGACTGCCACGGCCTACCGATCGAGCACAAGGTGATGAAGGAGCTCCAGGCCAAGAAGCAGTCGCTCGACGCCCTTGGCGTCCGCAAGGCCTGCGCCGAATTCTCCGCCGCCTACATCGAGAAACAGCGCGGGCAGTTCAAGCGCCTCGGCATCCTCGCCGATTGGCCGTCCGAATACCGCACGATGGATCCGGCGTATGAGGCCGAGATTCTCAAAGGCTTCGCGTGCTTCGTTGAGAAGGGCCTCGTCTATCGTTCGAAGAAGCCAGTGTATTGGTCCATTCCCTGCCAGACCGCGCTCGCCGAAGCCGAGATTGAATATAAGGACAAGCGCTCGTTCTCCGTCTGGGTCGCTTTCCCCGTCGCCGATCCTGCCGCCAAGCAGCTCGCGCCCGCCCACCCGCTTTCCGTCGTTATCTGGACGACCACGCCGTGGACCCTGCCCGCGAACCTCGCAATCGCCGTGCACCCCGACCTCGAATACGTCGAGGTGCGCCATGGTGACCGCTCGTTCCTCGTCGCCTCAGCGTTGCGCGAAGCGTTCGTCGCTGCTTGCGGCCTCGAAGGCGCCACCGATGGCTTCAAGGTCAAGGGCCGGGCACTCGAAGGCCTGCAGCCCCAGCATCCTTTCATCGACCGTGCCTCGCCCGTCGTGCTCGCCGATTACGTCACGACCGACGCTGGCACCGGCTGCGTGCACACCGCCCCCGGCCACGGCCTCGAGGATTACCAGACCGGCAACAAGTACGGCCTCGAGCCCTATTGTCCGGTGCGCGATGACGGCACCTACGCCGACGACGGTAAGGTCCCCGCGTCGTTGGTGGGCATCACCGTCCTTGAGACCGACGGCAAGAATCCAGCGAACATCGCCGTGCTCGAACTACTCAAGGCGAAGGGCGCGCTCCTCAAGGCACAGAGCTTCGAGCATTCCTATCCGCATTGCTGGCGCTCCAAGACGCCCGTCGTCTTCCGCGCACTCGACCAGTGGTTCGTCGGCCTCGACCGCGGCGATCTGCGCAAGCAGGCCCTCGCCGCCGTCGGTGAAGTGAAGTGGATTCCCGCCTCCGGTGAAAATCGTATCCGCGCTGCGCTCGAAGGCCGTCCGGATTGGTGCATCTCGCGTCAGCGCGCCTGGGGTGTGCCGATTCCAGCTTTCTATTCTCCGTCCAAGGGTGAATCCTATCTCGACGGCGCCGTCGTCCGTCACGTCGCCCAGCAGGTCGCCACGCGCGGCGGCGATTGGTGGTGGGCCTCCACCGTCGAGGAAGTCCTCGCCGGCGCGCCCGTTCCCGCCTCTTGGCCGAAAGACCTCCGTAAGGGCACCGACACGCTCGACGTGTGGATCGATTCCGGCTCCAGTCACCTCGCCGTCTGCGCCAAGCACAAGGACCTGCACTGGCCGGCCGACCTTTATCTTGAAGGCTCCGACCAGCATCGCGGCTGGTTCCAGTCGTCGCTCTGGACCGCCATCGCCGTCAAGGGTTCCGCGCCGTATCGCGCCGTCCTCACGCACGGCTTCGTCGTGAACGAGAAGCGTCAGAAGATCTCCAAGTCTGACGGCAAGCCGCAGACCGCGGATGACTACGTCAAGAAGTACGGCGCCGACATCGTGCGCCTCTGGGTCGCCTCTGAGAATTACCAGAGCGACATCCCGCTCTCCGACGCAATCTTCGAGACAATCTCGAACCAGTACCGCAGCATGCGCAATTCGCTGCGCTATCAGCTCGGTAACCTCTTCGACTTCGACGCCGCTAAACACGCCGTGCCAGTGGAGCAGATGACTGCCATCGACCGCTGGGTGCTCGTCGAGACTGCCAAGCTCGTCCGCGAAGTTACGGACGCCTGCGAGCGGAACGAATTCCATCGCGCCGCCTCCGCCCTCGCCGGCTTCACCACCGGCACGCTCTCGGCCACCTACCACAATGTGGTGAAGGACCGCCTCTACACCACCGCGCCGAACGACGTCGTCCGTCGCTCGACGCAGACCGCGATTGATATTGTCCTGCGCGCGTACCTAAAGCTCATCGCTCCCTTTGTGCCGTTCACGGCGGACGAAGCCTGGTCGCACCTCAACGCCAAGGCCGAATACACCGACGCTGCCAACGTGCACTTGCAGGATTGGCCGGCCATCGACGCCCGCTGGGAAGATGCCGCCGGCCTGGCCGCCCATGCCGCTGTCACGCGCGTCCAAGCTCTGGCCGCGCAGGTTAATGTTCCCATGGAGCGCCTGCGGCAGGAGAAGAAAATCGGCCAGTCGCTTGAGGCCTCGGTCGTCGTCACCGGCGATCCGGCGGACGCTGATTTCGCCCTTTTGTCGGCAGAACAGGCCTTATTGACCGAGCTTTGGATTGTTTCTTCCGTCCAGCTCAAGCCACAGGCCGGAGCCGCCCTGTCCTTCGCGGTCGATAAGGCCGACGGCGTCCGCTGCCCGCGTTCCTGGCGCTGGGTCCCGACGCTTGTGGAAGCGGGCAGATTTGGTATGGTGTCTCCACGCTGCCGCGAAGCCCTTCTCGCCAAATACCAGCAACTCTAACCTCCTCCCTCGATGCCCAAGAAAAAAGATTCCAAGAAAACCGCCAAGAAAACCGCCAAGAAGGTCGCCCCGGTCGCCAAGGCCAAGGTGAAGCCGACCGCCAAGCCCGTCGCCGCGAAGGGCAAGGCCCCGGCGCCTGTCAAAGGCGCCAAGAACGCGCCCGCCGCCCCGCTCAAGGCCGCGAAAGTCGCTCCGGTCGCCAAGGGTAAGGCCGCCAAGGCCGCTCCGGTCATCCCCGCGAAGAGCGCAAAGGGCGCCAAGGCCCCGAAGGTTCCGAAGGTCGACCACGCCGTCCAGAAGGGACTCCTCAACAAGCACCGTGACGACCACCACCAGTCGGATGCACTCGTCGTCGCACCGCGCGCCAAACTCCAGTTTTACACGATCGTGGACCTGAAGTCCTACCTTGAGAAGCGCAACAAGTCCAAGATCAAGCTCAACGTCTGGGTGCCAGACGAGGAGCGTAAGGCGCGCGAGAAGGCTGCCGCTGCGGCCCGCTCGCAGGGCAACCGCTCGAACAACATCGCCACCGCTTCCATCGCCGACCTCCTCGGCGGTTCCAATCCCTTCCGCAAGGGTGAAGGCTTCGTCGATGAGTCGAAGCAGGTCCCAGAGAAGTTCCGTCGCTATTACCGCCTCCTGGTCGACATGCGCGACGCGCTGCACAAAGGCCTGGCCTTCCACTCCGAGGAAGCCCTCAAGAAGTCCGGTAAGGACGACGCCGGGGATCTCTCCGGCTACTCGCAGCACCTCGCCGACGCCGGCACCGACACTGCCGACCGCGATTTCGCCCTCTCGCTCATCTCGAACGAGCAGGAAGCCCTTAAGGAGATCGCCGATGCAATCGAACGCATGAAGAAGGGCTCTTACGGAACCTGCGAAATCACCAGTAAGCCGATCCCGGCTGCGCGCCTGATTGCTGTGCCTTTCACCCGTTATTCTCTCGAAGGCCAGAAGGAGCTCGAACGGAATCGTCGCGCCCATCGTCGTCGTGGTGGCAACCCGCTCGGCGAGATCGGCGACGAAGTCGGCTTCGGCACCGGCGGTGGCGGCGGCGAAGACGACCCCAGCGACACCTGAGCGCCCGTAGTTCCATGCTGACCCGCCTCCGACCGTACCTGTCCTTCTGGGCGGTCTGCGTGGTCGCGATTGTCACCGACATCGCGACCAAGTTGCTCGTGGTGCGGCACATTCCGTTTGGGGCCTATTTCAGTAACGACCCCGACCGTCCCCCGGTCGTGTTGTTTGATCGCCTGTGGATCGTGCATGTCGGCAATAAGGGCGCCGCATGGGGCCTCGGCGCTGAGCATGATGTCCGTCCATTCCTGATTTTCCTCGCGCTCGCCGTGCTCGCGCTCGTCTGGCGCTGGCGCCAGCCCCTGTTGCGCGAGTTGCAGGGCGGCCAGCTCGCCTTTGGTTTGTTCGTCGGCGGCACCTTGGGCAACGTCCGCGACCGTCTATTCGGCGACCACGTCATCGACTTCATCGACGTGCACCTGCCGTACTACCGTTTCCCGGCCTTCAATGTGGCCGACTCCTGCATCTGCGTCGGGGTGGGTCTTTATATTATCATGTCGTACCGGCATGACCGCCTGCGCCGCGAAGCGATTATCTCGCACGGCGGCGAGGATCCGCCCGCTGGCGCATGAGCGTGCGCTTCGACGTCGCCGCCCATCCGGGCGCCCTGGCGTACAAGCTGCTCGCCGGACTTGTCGTGCCGCGACCCATCGCGCTCGTCACCACAATCGACGCGGCTGGCGTGGTCAACGCCGCTCCTTTCTCATTCTTCAACGTCATGGGCACGGAGCCCTCAATCGCTGTCTTCGCCCCGGCCGACCGCGACGATGGCTCCCTTAAGGACACCGCTGCCAACCTAACGGCTAACGGTGAATGCGTCATCCACCTCTGCGACGAGCCCGTCGCCGCGAAGATGGTCGAGTGTGCGCGTTCGCTGCCGCCGGGCGTGAGCGAGGTTCCGCGCGCGGGTTTCACGCTCACGCCGTCCGAGCGCGTGCGCGTCCCGCGGCTCGTCGAATGCCCCGTGGCGCTCGAGTGCCGCCTGCTGGATGTCCGCAAGTATGGCGACAACCGGCTTGTCGTCGTCGAGATCCTGCTCGCGCATGTGCGCGAAGGCGTAGCCGATCCGGCGACTTGGAAGGTCGACTATGCGCAGTATGCGCCGATTGGACGGCTGAATAGTCCGGACGGCTATGCGCGCACAACGGATCGTTTCACGCTTCGCTTTCCGACCGAGGGCTGATCAGATTCCCTTCGACAGTCGCTTTACCACCGTCGCGAAATCGTCGGGCCGGGGAGCGACGACCTCGAACTCCTTGCCGCCGACCTTGCCGGCGACGCGGGCGAGCCGCAGGAGTAAGCCGCGGTGTAAGGGCTTGTCTTCGCCTTTATTGAGGCGGCCCTTCGGCGTCGTATCGGTGAGTGTGACGCGTCCCGAGCGGCCATACTTCAGTTCTCCTGCGATGCGGATACCGCATTCGGTGGCATGAATACGGACCTGGTCGCGGCGGGGGTAGGGCGTGTGCGCGGTCCAGAGCCGCCAGCGACCGCAAGCGCGGCCCGGTTCGAAACGGGTCTGGGCGTGCTTACCGTTGCGGTGCGAGACGAACGCACGTTCCTGTGAGTCGTCCATCCCCACGGGTAGGTCGCAGATGCCGGCGTCTTCTGGGGCGTCATCCGTCCGTGCGATAAATTCGAAGTCGAAGCGGAAGGCGCCTGAGCCGAGGGCCTCGCGCCAGTCGGCCATCGCGGTGGCGCGGTCGGCGATGATCGCGATGCCGGAAGATTCTGGTTCTGGGCCGAAGATCGCGGCGGGTTCAGCGAGGCCGAGGCGGACCATCTCCGGCTTACCAGCTTCGAGCTGCACGCGCAATTGGCCGAGCAGGGTGGGCGCTCCTTTCTGCCAAGGGTGTTCTTCCAGGGCGACGCCACTGGGTTTGTCGAGCGCGACCCAACCTGGGCCGGAGGCCAGGACGGCCATGCGATAGGCTTCTTCGCCGAGCAGACCAGCGGCGAAACCGATGGAGGCGGGAGGCTGGTCGGACATTGCCGGGGACAAAAAAACCCCGGCGCCTAGGCGACGGGGTCGGTGAGGGGGCCGACCGGCATTACTTCTTGGCGGCAGCGAGCTTCTTCGCGAGGCGAGCCTTGATGCGGTTCGCCTTGTTGCGATGAATCACGCCGGTCTTCGCGGCCTTATCGGCGGCGGAAGCAACCTGGGAAGCGGAAGCAACGACGTTGTCACCAGTCAGGCTCTTGACGAGGGACTTGAGGCGGGTGCGGACGATCTTGTTGTGCTCAGCGCGACGGGCGGTCTGGCGGATGCTCTTCTTGTTAGCTTTGATGTTGGCCATGTGAGTTAGTAGGGAAGCCGTGGGCGGCCCTCGGAGTCAACGCGGATTTGAGGCTTTCAGGCAGGGAGAGGCCCCCTTTGGAGGGGCCTCATGAGTCCTGCTGGTGGAAGGGGTGGGATTCGAACCCACGAACAGCGAAGCTGAACGGATTTACAGTCCGCGACCTTTAGCCACTTGGATACCCTTCCGGCCAACAGGAAGGGCAACTTGGCAGTGCCGCAGGCCCATGACAAGCGCTTTCGCTGGAGTTAATGGGCCTTTCTCCGGGCGCTGAGGGGGGCCTTTTGCCCCTTCACACCTGCAAGCTATCGCTTAGGCTCCTCCCATGCGGAAAACGCCTCTGCTCGTGCTCATCGACGGCACCTGTGCCCTGTGCAATGGCACGGCGGCCTGGCTGGCCCGCCGCAATGTCGATGGCGCCATGATCTTCGCCACAAACCAAGGCGAGGTCGCCCGCATCGCCGGCGAGCCTCCCGGCGGCGATATGGGTACAATCGTCGTCTGGGATGGGTCTCGTCGCTTGGTGCGTTCGGATGCCGTGCTCCTCCTCTTAAGGGCTCTCGGCGGAGGCTGGGGGCTGCTGGCCATCACGGCCCGTCTCTGTCCGGCCGTATGGCGCAACTTTATCTATGATCAGGTCGCCCGCCGCCGTCATCGTTTCGCCGGACCCTCCTCCTGTACGCGCTTGAGCCCGTACGACCTCGCGGAATAGAACCCCGCATGAAGTCCTTGCCCCATGTCCTTCTGCTCGCTTGCGCGCTGTTCAGCGTCGGTTGTTCTTTGCCGAACCCGAAACGGGATTTGGCCATCGCCGAGGAAAAGATGCTGGATGACACCGAAGAACGGAAGGCCCGGTTCAAGGCACGTGGTACGCTGAGCCCGCAAGAGTACGAGGCTATGGCAATCAAGATGGGGTGGACGACCAAGGGCGCCGCTGGCTTGCCGCCGCCGCCGACGACCGAAGAGTTGGAAAAACGCGTCAAAGCCGCCGACAAGAATCGCTGATGGCTTACGTCCTGCGTCGCTTGGCGGAGATGCTCCCGGTGCTACTCATCGTGGTGGTCGCGACGTTCTTCCTCGCACATGCGGTGCCAGGGGGGCCTTTTGATAAGGACCGCCCGTTGCCCGCTGAAGTGAAGGCGCGCCTCGAGCAGTACTACGGCCTTGATCAGCCCGTCCATGTCCAGCTTGGGAATTACATCGTCAGGCTCGCTCAGGGTGACCTCGGTCCGTCGATCAAGTATCCAGGCTGGTCCGTCCGCGAAGTTATCGGGTCGCGCATCGGCGTCTCCGCTTCGCTCGGTCTAGTCTCCCTACTCATCGCCGTACTCATCGGCGTGCCTGTCGGCGTTCTGGCGGCCTCGCGCCCGAATAGCTGGGTCGATCGTGTGCCGATGGGCTTCACGCTCGTGGGCATCTGCGTTCCCTCTTTCGTGCTCGGCCCGATTCTTGCGCTCGTCTTTGCGCTGGGCTTGGGCTGGCTGCCGCCGTGCGGATGGGGCTCGCCGATTCATTACGTTCTGCCCGCCTTCACGCTCGGGCTGATCACCGCCGCGCCGCTGGCCCGGCTCACGCGCGGCTCGCTGATGGAGGTGCGCTCGCTGGATTACGTCCGGACCGCCCGCGCCAAGGGCGTGCCGCCGTTGCGCGTCTGGTTCGTGCACGCATTGCGTAACGCGTTGCTGCCAGTCGTCACCTACCTCGGGCCCGCCGCGGCCGGCCTGGTCTCGGGCTCTTTCGTCATCGAATCGCTTTTCGACGTCCCGGGCATGGGTCGTCTTTTCGTCACCGCCATCATTAATCGCGACGTGATGCTCATCCTTGGCACGACGATCGTTTATGCAGCGGCTCTGCTCTTCCTTAACCTTGCGGCGGACTTGGCCAACGCCGCGCTGAACCCCAAGGTGGCCCGCGACCGATGAATGCCCCCGTCGTCGAGTCCATGGCTGCCGAAAGCGGCTGGCAGCGCTTCCGGCGCGACCGCGCGGCGGTCTGGTCCGGCTGGTTCCTGGTGGCCGTGGCCGCTAGTTGCTTCCTTTCGCCGTGGATCGCCCCGTATCCGTACATGGCTCAGGATCTCGCGAGTAGCGCCATGGCGCCGTCCGCCGTGCATTGGCTCGGCACGGATCTCCTCGGCCGCGACGTGCTCTCACGCCTGCTGCAAGGCGGGATGATTTCGCTCTGCGTCGGCTTCATCGCCACCGCCGTCGCGCTGGTCGTGGGCATCTGCTACGGCGTGCTCGCGGCGGAAGTCGGTGGCCGGGCCGAGGACGCCCTGATGCGATTCGTCGACATCGTGAGCACCCTGCCACTGACGTTGATTGTGATCCTGAGCACGGTCGTCTTCGGGCAGAACATGCCGATGATCTTCTTGGCCGTGGGTGGCGTCTCTTGGCTGACCATGGCGCGCATCATTCGTAATCAGACACGCGAGCTCAAGAGCTCGCAGTTCGTACAGGCCGCCGAGTCGCTCGGGCAGTCGCGCTGGGGTATCTTCAGTCGGCATTACTTGCCCAATCTCGCCGGCACCATCGCCGTGTGCGCTACCCTCACGGTGCCCGGTGTCATGCTCCTGGAGGCCTTCGTGAGCTTCCTGGGGCTTGGCGTGAAGGCGCCCATGACCTCGTGGGGCCTGATGATTAAAGAAGGGGCGGACATCATGGAAGAGTGCCCTTGGTTGCTCATCTCGCCTTCGATCGTCTTTGCGCTCACCTTACTGTCCTTGAACTTCCTTGGCGACGGACTGCGGGACGCCTTCGACCCACGGTCTTCCCGCAAGTAACCCATGCCGCTACGCCGCTACATCGTCATCAAGCCCGACGGAGCCGACGGGGTGGAGTTCGAGGCCGACCTTCCGCCAGAGGCTCCCGACTTCACCCAGCACCCTGTCACCAAGGAGCCGTGCCGCCGCGTCCTCGAGTCACCTACGCTCACGACCAAGTATGGCGAGGGTGCCATGAAGGAGTCGCTGAGCGATCAGCGCCTAGCCCGGGCCGGTTTCCAGAAGCTGGAGAAGGACGGTAAGGGCGGCTGGAATAAGATCAACTGAGCGGCCGGCCCGTCGGCGACCTCCCCAAATGAATCACCCCGCCGGGTGGCGGGGTGAAGCATCGTCAGGGTGGGCGTTTCCGCCGTGTAAATTAACTTAGGCCTTGGCCGGAGCCGCCGCTTCTTCGCGGGCACGCTTCACGAGCGACTTCGCGGTGTCGGACGGCTGAGCGCCGAGCTTGACCCAATGGTCGACGCGCTCGACGTTGATCACGAGACCCGGGGTCTTGCCACGGGCGCGAGGATTGTAGTTGCCGAGGACTTCGACAAAACGGCCGTCACGGCGGATGGCTTGTTCGGCGACGACGAGGCGGTAGGTCGGCTCGTTTTTCGTACCGAAGCGTTGGAGGCGGATGCGTAGCATGGTGGAGAAGGTGGTTGTCGTCCTAGGAGTGATTCCAAAAGACGGATGTGCAAAAACGCAGGAGGGGAGGGGGGAGTCAAGCATTCCCCGGCAGGTTTCTGGAAAATTTTACCCTCAGCGATGTTGGCTTCTCTCAAAACACGCAAATCAAGCCGCTGTTAATAAGTGGGTTAGGATGTATCCCGCGAATAGGGGGCTAAATGCCGTTTTCGAGGGGCTGCCGATTAGGCGTAGGATTCAGGCACAAAAAACCCCGCCGTTTGGCGGGGTTTCGGGGGGAAGCCTGGTAGGCTTACTTGGCGGCAGCGGCCGCGGCAGCCGCAGCGGCGTGCTCGGTCGGGTCGAAGCGCTTTTCCTTAACCTTGGTGGCCGACTTGCCCTGGCGATCGCGGAGGTAGAAGAGGCGGGCGCGCATGACCTGCGAGACGCGTTCGACTTCAATCTTTTCGATGTTGGGGGAGTGGACCGGGAAGGTGCGTTCAACGCCTTCGCCGAAGGAGACGCGGCGAACGGTGAAGGTTTCATGGATGCCTCCGCCCTTACGCTGGATGACGATACCGGAGAACACCTGGGTGCGCTCTTTATCGCCTTCGCGGACCTTGGTGGAGACCTTGACGCCGTCGCCGACCTTGAATGCATGGTCTCCGCGGGCGGTCTTCAGCTGGGGCTGGGTGGCAAATTGGATGAGGGGATGGTTGCTCATGGCTGGTGTTCTTGGTCTTTCATCAGGTCCGGTCTGCGTTGCTTTGTCTTCTCTATTTGCCTTTCCCGACGCCATTTTTCGATTTCGGCGTGATTTCCTCCTAGGAGGACGGGGGGCACCTCGAGACCATCATAAACAGCGGGTCGGGTGAACTGCGGAAAGGCGAGCAACTTGCCGTTGTAACTATCCCCCGTCAAGGAGTTTTCCTCCCCGAGCACGCCGGGAAGCTGCCGGCCGAGGCAATCAACCAGGACACAGGCGGGCAAAGTGCCATTAGTGAGCACATAATCGCCGATCGAGACCTCCCGGGTGACTTTACGGTCCCGGAAGCGCTGGTCGATGCCCTCATAGTGGCCAGATATGAGGATAAGGTGGCTCTTTTGGGCCAGTTCCTTGGCCAGCTTATTGGTCAATTGTTCACCATCTGGGCAAAGGTAGACCACTTCGCAATCCGGGGTGGCCAGGGCGTCGACCGCGTCGAAGAGGGGCTGGCAGGACATGAGCATGCCCGGTCCGCCGCCGTAGGGCATGTCGTCCACCTTGCGGTGCTTGTCCTTGGAGTAGGCGCGCAGGTCGTGGGCTTTGAACTGGATCAAGCCCTTATCGATAGCCTTGCCGATGACGGATTCCTGGAGGAAGCCGTCGGCCATGGCCGGGAAGAGGGTGACTAGGTCGATGCGGATGGCCACGGTGATCGGAAGCATCCAACAGCCGAAAGCCCGCCGAGGGCAAGCCGTCCCTGCGCCCGCTTACTTCTTCTTCGCCTTGGGCTTGGCGTCGGAGCGCTGGTCCATCTTCACGCCGGCTTCGGCGGGGACGGCCGCGCCGACCTTCTCGACGTCGGAGGTGTAGAGGTAGCGCCAGACGTCGTCCTGGATGAACTTGCCATTCGCATCCTTGGGCGAGCCCTTACTCGTCGTCACGTAGCCGTGTCCGCGGGCGGCCTGTTCCTTCTCGTCGCCCTTCAGCGAGGCATCGGTGATGAGGCGGCGGGAATGGCCGTAAGGAGACTTCTCGGTCTCGGCGTTCACGATCGGTCCGAATTGGTTCAGGCCTAAGAGCAGCCAGGAGCGCTGGTAGTGCTCCGCCGTCCAGCCGCCGTCGAGGACGTGGCTGTAGCCAAAGAAGCGGTTCTTGGGCGTGGCCGAAGGGCCAGCCTGCCAGTCATCGAGGTTATCGCGCGGGCCGCAGTGCATGACGACGCGGGCCACTTTCTGGTGCAGGCCGAAGCGGGCGGAGGAAGTGGCGCCATGGGAGGCGCCGGAGACGATGACCTTCTCCCACTCGAGGGATTTGCCGTCCTTGGTCAGGAAGGTCTCCCACTTGCCCTGCGGATTGTTCTTGGCGAGATGCTTCACGAACTGGAAGGCGCGTTCCTTCATGCTGTCCGGCAGGGGAATCTCGATCGACTTGCTCGCATCGACGCCGGCCGTGGCCTCGAGGCGGATATTGCCGAGATGCTGGGAATCGTCCGTCGGCTCGGTGTTGAGTTTGCCGAACCAAGTGTTGGCATAACTGACCTGCACGTAGTGGAGTCCGTAGCTATTGAGGAGGTCGGCCTGCGCCTGATTGAAGCCCATTAGCCAGATGACGAGCTGACCGCGCGGCGCGACGCGTGTGTCGACTGTGGCGACCTCGGTGTCGGCCGGCTTG
>Ga0209500_10002381_pt1 | contig 13394 bp, 12 predicted proteins | sample S_140212_EF_Meta_FD_187323 | JGI IMG/M metagenome (GOLD analysis project Ga0209500, IMG submission 187323) | Freshwater microbial communities from Lake Simoncouche, Canada to study carbon cycling - S_140212_EF_MetaG (SPAdes) (version 2) | ecosystem: Environmental > Aquatic > Freshwater > Lake ... | reverse complement strand
AAAAAAAAAAAATATGAAAATAAAAATATAATAGAAAGATTTGTTTTAGAATGTATTAATCATGGTATATCTCCTAATATAAATCATAATGAAATAGATTTAATTGAACATAAAACTATAGACAATAACACTCTTAGTTTAGATAAAACTATAAATAAAATAAATGATATAAATATAACTCAAAATGATATAAATGATATAAATGATATAAATGATATAAATGATATAAATGATGTAAGTTTATATAAACATATTTTCTTTAATCCTATATTAAGTAATTCAATAAGTAATAATACAACGCTATCTAATATTTATTATTTTAAAAAAATGATTTCAGAATATAATGAAAAAAAAATTAAAATATCACCAGATATAATATCAAATATAATAAAAGAATTTATAAAAGCAGAAACACAATTTATAAAAGTAAATAATGATTTTTATAAAATGATTAAAACTACAATTGTCAATATAAGTAAGCAAGTAGAATGTAATATAAAATTAGATAATAATAATTTTATAATTAAATATAGAGATTATATAAAAATAATAGATATTAATCGTTATTATAAATTAATGAAAAATTATGAAAGACCATTTCCATATGATATGATACGTATGATATTACGATATAGTATATTTGATACATCAAGTCAACAATGGAGTATTGGTATAGATTTATATGAAAATATTAGTGAATTATTTGACATTAGTTTTGAAACATTTGCAAGTCCTTTAAACTTTAATATGTATAGGTTTTGTTCAATTTTCTATGATACTGATACTCTATTTGGTAGTGTAGGAAGTTTTTATAATTTAAATTGTGAAAATTTACTACTCCAGAATATAAAAGGTGTTTTTTTTAATCCACCATACCTACCTATCCTTATGAAAAAATGTTCTCTACAATGTTTAAAATTATTACGTGAAATGAATAAAAAAAATAAAGATTTTACAATATTTTCATTTTTACCAAATTGGAATGATGCTGACTATATACAATCTTTAATACAATCAAAATATATGGTTGACTATAAAATTGTTAATAAAGGGAATTATGTTTTACAAGAAAAAGATAAAGGTAAATTAATTACAGGTACATTTGATTTATTAGTTATTGTTTTAAATAGTAGTAAAAATAACTGGAATGATGAGAAAAAGTTAGAAATGAAAACTAATTTTAATACTATTATAAAGAATATGAAAGAAGAAACAAAAGAATTATTTTATAAAAAATAAATAAAAAATAAATAAAAAAACAGGGGGTGTTTTTCAACACCAGGGTGGGTAGGAATGAGTCAGATGTGTTGAAGGAACGGTGCATTTATGCATTGCGTGCATTGCGTGCATTGCGTGCGCGTTTGGCATCAAACACCATCTTATCATGATATTCAAAGAACATGAGAGTTTGTTGCGTCATTTTACTAAAATGATCAAACATCTCACATGCTTTGTTACTGTCATATTGACGCTTGGCGATTTCTTCTGCACTAAGACCTTTACAAGCTTCAAACGAAGCATTTTCAAAAGCATTCAAAGCGTTTGCCTGCAAGTGATCTCTAACAGCGTCTTTCTTATTGATAAAGGTGTGAATCTGATCAATACATTCAGCGCTATTCGTAGGAACCGCAGACATTTTTAATCTATTATAAATTAAAAGAATACTTTATAATTAATATTTTATTATAAATCAATTTTTTTGTAATTTTTCACATTTTACTATTTTTATATTTTTATAAAAAATAAAAATAAATGTAAATGTATCATAAAAATAAAATAATATTTATAATAATTAAAAATTGATTTAAAGATAAAATAATTATTTTATTTATAATAATAGTTTGTTACATTTTTGATTTTTCAATATTTAATATTATATACTAAATAACTTTATACTAATACAAATGACGTCTCAATCTTCATCAAATATAAACTATAATAAAGTATCTTATGAATTAGTTGCTACTCCAGATGAAATTGTATCTGGCTACATTAATCCTTTTAATAAAGTAAATAAATTATTAACTAAAAATGCAGTTCAAAATATATTAAAAAAATATAAAATTTTTCAAAATATTAATAATTTAGACTTATATCAAGATGCAATGGTTCATGAAAGTTATACAATTGGTAAAATTAAAACAATTTGTTCTCGTGATAATGTAAAAATTGTTAAAAATCCTGATGGATGTGTTCTTTTAAGAGAACGTTCTTATGAGAGATTAGAATTTTTAGGTGATGCAGTCATTGAAAATATTATTGTAAGTTATTTATATAGACGATATCCAGACCAACGCGAGGGGTTTTTATCCTCTATGAAAATGAATTTAGTCAATAGAATTACATTAGGTCATTTAGCAAAAATTATTGGTCTTAATGAATATTTAGTGATTGGTAGAACATTAGATGATTTGCAAAATGCAAGAGAAGAAGATAAAATTCTTTGTGATGTTTTTGAGGCTTTTATAGCTAGTATTTATCTTGATTTTAACACTGATAAACACGGTGTTTTAAGTGGTTTTCTATCTGGTGCGGGATATCAAATAGCTGAATTATTTTTAATTAATCTTATTGAAGATGAAGCAAGTAATTTAGATATAACCACATTTATTTTGGATGATAGAAATTATAAAAATAAAATAATAAAATTAATAAAACAATTAAATAAATATAGTCCTACATTTAAAGTTTCTAAAAGTGATGTCAGTAAATCAGGAGAACAAATCATTACAGTTCAATTAATAAATCCAAATAGTAAAGAAGTTATTAGTGAAGGTAAAGGACAAAATATGAAAAAAGCAGAACAAGATGCTAGTAAAAATGCACTTATTAAAATGGGATATTTTAAGTCTTAAAATTAAAAAAAAAATTAAAAAAATTAAAAATTATTTATAAATATGTTATTATTTTTATTACATATAAATTTTATCTTTTATTTTTTCATTTACAAATATCAACTATTTTACTAATCATTACTGTTTTATTATTATTTGAAATTTGTGGCATAATATCAGCAATATTATTCCATCTTTGTTTAAAACTAGTAAATGATAAAGATAATAGTTTAAGAATCCAAATATAAATTTCGCCTTGATTTTCAGCATTTAATATATTATAATTAAATATAATATTTTTAAATTCTTGATTATGATTAGGAACTGTATAAAATGTTAATGTTTTATTTTGATAATCCCAGAAATAATCAAAATTAGGTAGATTTGGTCCTACTTTAGTACAAAAAGATTTAAAATCAATATTATAAATTTTATTATCAGTTAAATCTTTTAAGAAATTTAATTTTAAAGTTAAACTACTATCGCTATCATTATAACTATTATTATTATTACTACTACTATTATTATTATTACTATTACTATTACTACTATTATTATTATTATTACTACTACTACTATTATTATTATTATTATTATTATTATTATTATTATTATTATTATTATTACTATTACTACTATTACTATTATTATTACTATTACTATTACTATTATTACTATTATTATTATTACTATTATTACTATTATTACTATTATTACTATTATTATTATTATTATTTTGTTCTCGTTCTCTTAATTTTTGCTGTCTTTGATTTTCTTTTATTTTAATTTTATCTTGTTTTATTTTATCATCTTTTACTTTTTTTATTAAGTCTTGATTATATTTTTTTAAAGTAGAATAATTAACTTTAATTTGAATGCCACAAATACATTTATTACTATCTGAAGCAATTTTAGTTAAACATAATTTACAATAAACGGCAGTACATTGAAAACATTTTATACATGGTATATTATCTTCATAACATATAATACATTCTGTTTTAACTTCATTTCCTACAAATATATCATTTACATTATTAGCTTCTGATGTACTAATTGGAACATTATTATTGGAATTATTAAAAGATTCTGCAAGTATTCTTTCAAATTCATCATCCATTATAATTAGTTATAAAATAAATAAAGAATATATTTATATAAATATATTATAATCATTACATTTTCAATTTTTTATATTAAATAAATTAATTTATTTAATTTATTGTAAAATAACATTATCAGTATTTAAACTAATCCATTCTGGTTTATAATGTTCATATATTCTTTCAGTGTGAACTAGTGAGCTATATACTGTTGCGCCGTGCATTCTTAATACATCTTTTGGATATATAACTATTTTATTTTTACATTGATTTATATATGCTCCCCACCATGATAATGTTGAATGACTTATAATATTATGATTGCATAACGACATACACCATAAATCTATATAATCATAATTATCTTCATAATAAATACAATCATTATCAATGACATTAAATTTACTTTTTAATTGTTGTATATCATCTGAAAATATATTAATAATTATTTTTTTATTATCTTTTATATCTAATGCTATATTTTCTAATGCTATATTATTTTTAATATGATTTATTGCTTCAAAAAAAAAAGTAAATTTTTCATTATATTTTATATTACACCCCCAATTTAATCTTACATGAACAGAAATATTTATTATATTAGTATCAAATAAATGAGGATATTTTACATTTATTAAATTATAACTATTTAAATCTGGTTTAATTAATTCACATATGTCATTATAGTAATCATTAAAATATAAATGTGATTGTAAATAACCTGTTATATGTATAGTATTATTATTATTATTTTTAACAAAATTAATTATGGTATTAGATACAGATGAATGTCCAGAACATTCATTTATTGTACATAATGGTTTATAATTTATATTATTATCAATATCATCAATTGAATTTATAGTATCATCATAAAATTTTAAATTTCTATAAATAGTTTCATCATGATTTAAATTATATTGTTCTTTTAATTTTTTCAATTGTTTTTTTAAATTAATATTATTAAATTGTTTATTATATTTACGTGCTAAACCATATCCTGCAAAAATTTGAAATAAAGCATTACCTAATCCAGTATTAGTTTTTGTTAAAAATGGAGAGTCATATTGTGTTAAATATGGTATAATCATATTTCATATATTTTATTAATTTAAAAATAAGATTATTTATTAAATTAATAAAATATATTATTTTTATATTTAATAAATTATAAAAATGTTTAAATTAAAATCAATACGAGGAGAACATAAAATATTTGAGTATGATACTAATAAATTTAAATTTAAAGAGTTTATTGAGGAATTATACAATACAAATAATTTAGAAGATTTATATAATTTATCTATAGATTATAATAATTTAAAAAATAATGAAAATAATGATTTTAATTTAAATGATATTGAAACTGATTTACATAAAAAATTTTATAATGAAATTAAAACTAATAATAAATTTAAAGAGTTATATTGTTTACTTATAAAAGATATATTTCATTCGTTTTTTGTGAATGAAAAAGTATTAATATATCAATCTTTTCCAAGCATTAGATTTCAATTTGAAAATAGTATAGCAGTTCCTGCACATTGTGATGCTGATAGTATTGGTAAACATCCTCTTGGTGAAAAAAATTTTATATTACCAATAACAAAAATGTCAAATACAAATAGTTTATATATAGAGTCACAACCTAATAAAGGAGACTTTGAATCAGTTTATTTAGAATATGGAGATATATTTTATTTTAATGGTAATAAATGTATTCATAAAAATGAACCTAATAAAGAAGGTAAACTTAGAATATCATTTGACTTTAGAGTAATATTATTAAAAGATTATATGACATATTTAAATAATGATATTACTTATACAAATCCAAGAGATTTAAAATCTGATAGAATACCTGTTAAAATGACAATAGGTGGATATTATCAAATCACATTTAAAGATTTTAATGTAGAGCAAATGTATGAATGGTATAAAATACCAAACTTATTACTACAACATAGACCTACATTTGGTAAAGAAGAAGCATTAGCCTGTTATAATTATATGTCTGAAGATAATTTTATTACAGAACATAAAAAAACGATTGAATTAGAACAAATGATATGTCATTATTTAAATGTAAAAAATTGTATGATGACTACAAGTGGTACTGCAGCATTAATATTATCATTAATGGCTCTAAATTTAGATAAAGACGATGAAGTTATTGTTCCTAATTATACAATGATAGCAACAGTTAATGCTATAAAACATTTAGGTCTTAATCCTATTATTATTGATGTTGATTGTGAAACATATGCAATAAATTTAAATGAAATTAAAAAACATATGACATCTAAAACAAAAGTTATTATTCACGTATCTATTAATAATAGATATAATGATTTATTTGCAATAAATCACTATTGTAAAGAAAATAATATATATTTAATAGAAGATGCAGCACAATCATTAGCCTGTAAAATAAATAATACATATTTAGGAACAATAGGTGATATTGGATGTTTTTCATTAAGTACACCAAAAATTATAAGTTCGGGTCAAGGTGGTTTTGTTGTAACTAATAATGATAAATTAGCATCAATTATGTCTAAAATAAAAAATTTTGGAAGAAAAGAAAGTGGAAAAGATATATATGAAATATTTGGATTGAATTTAAAATATACTGATATACAAGCAGTTATAACAATAGAACAAATGAAAAAATTAGATTTTAGAGTTAAACGTATGAGTGAAATATATAATTTATATTATACTAATCTTAATAATGATATTGAAATGATTAAACCATTATATGATGGGTGGCACCCTTGGTTTGTTGATATATATTGTAAATCAAGTTTATTTAGAGACAAATTAATAATATTTTTAAAAAAACATAATATACAAACAAGAGAAGCATATATAGAAGTTAATAAAACTATTATTTATTATAATTCACAATATATGAAAGGTAGTTCAAAAGTTTCTAATTGTTGTTTATTTTTACCATCTTATATAACTATAACTGATGAAGAAATTAATTATATTTGTAAAATAATAAAAATATTTATATATGGTAATCAAGATTTTATATATAGAAAATTAGAAAAAAATGATTATAAAAATTATTTATGTTTAATGAATTCATTTAGAAAAACTGATATTAACACATCTAAAGATTATTTTGATAAAATATATGATACTATAATGATTAATAATAGTTCTATAATAGTATGCGAATTTATGGGTCAATTAATAGGAAGTATTACTATTTTAATAGAACAAAAATTTATTCATAATTTTGCACTATATGCACATATAGAAGATGTTTTTGTTGATGAAACATTTAGACATAAAAAAATAGGCTCTCAATTAATACAAGAAGCATTAAACTATTGTAAAAACATAAATGTATTTAAGGTTTCGTTAAATTGTAGTAATGAATTAGAACCATTTTATGCTTCAAATAATTTTGAAAAAAGACAAATAAATATGTCGCAATTATTATGATTATTTAGAAATAGTTTAGTAAAAATAGTGCGTTGTTAACAACCTCCACCCCAATGACTACGAAAATTTTCAAGAGGATTATTATATTTGATATCTAATTTATCAAACAAATCATTTCTAATAAAAAACATATTTCCAGTATGTAATATAAAGGTATATCCTTTTTCAATACCTAAATTATACGTTGGTTTAAAACCTGTTCCTTGATATTTATCTGGAGTATGAATGTGCACCTCATTATTTACTTTTATAGAAGAATTAATTTCTATGATAACAATTTTAGGTTTATAAATTTCTAAACTTTTCCATACTTGATAATCATATGAATCTATATCTATTGATAATATATCAAAATCTATAGGAATATTTGTTTGTTTTAAAATATTATCTAAAGAATTTTCAGTATTATTATGTTCTATAAAAGCATTAACAGGAATAATATTTGGATATGTTTCAACAGTTTTTAATAAATCTTTATATTTATCTTTATCTCCTTCAATAAAAACAGCATTAAATTGTTTTTGAACTAAATTAAAAGTATTGGATAAATATATACCATCCCAAGCACCAAACTCACATACCCATCCAGTATTAATTTCTAATCTTTTTAATAATTCTTCAATAATACCATCTTCACCATTTTGTGAATGTATGTTTTTATTATATTTATTATAAAATAAATTTGTATACATTTTTAATATTATTTATTATTTATTATTAATTATTATTATAATTATTATTATTATTATTATAATTATTATTATTATAATTATTATCTTATTAAAACGTATTTGTTTTTATATTAAACTTTATCTAATATAAAATATAAGACTAATATAAGACTAATATATAATGGATAAAGTTAGTGTTATAATACCAACATATAATAGATTTAATTTTTTATTAAATACTATTAAATCAATAAAAGAACAAACCTATAAAAATATAGAAATAATAGTTGTTAATGATTGTTCTCAACAAAAAGAATATTATGAATATAATTGGGAAATAAATAATATAATTATTATACATTTAGAAGAAAATAGTAAAAATAAATTTGGGTTTGCTTGTGCTGGATTTGTTAGAAATAAAGGTATTGAAATCGCGTGTGGTAAATATATTGCTTTTTGCGATGATGATGATATTTGGTTTCCTGAAAAATTAAAATTACAAATCAATGCTATGAAAGAAACTGGATGTAAATTATCTTCAACAGATGGTTTAATGGGTCATGGTATATATGATTCTACAAAAATATATAACAAATATCTTAATGAATGTTTTTATACTATTTTACAAAATATTTATAAAAATAAAGGAAATAATAGTTTAGAAAATGGATTTTCGTATATATGGAACTTATCTTTTTTAAAAATACATAACTGTATGATATGTTCTAGTGTTGTAATAGAAAAAGAAATATTAAATAAAATTAATAATATGAAATGTATAAAAAATGGTGATGAGGACTATGATTGTTGGTTAAGAGCATTAGAACATACAGATAGTGTATATATAAAAGATATTTGTTTTTATTATGATAGTAAACATGGATATGGTCAAAATTGGTAAATTATGTCATATATATATATATATATATATTTGTATTTGTTATATCATAGTTAAACTATATTTTATTTTTTATCATATTTCTATGTTCAATGACTCCTGTTTCATCAGGATTAATATATTCACCAACAAATCTAAATTCTTCATCATAACTTATAGGAAAAGGATTAATTATTTCATTTTCTAATTTACAAAATGAGGAATGAATAAATGCATCATTTTTAACAATAGGATATATTATATTTTTTAAAAAATCTTGATCATAATTTCTAATACCATATTGTTTAAAATAATTCATTAAATCACATAAACTAATTATTTTAGGATTTTTCTTCATTCCAAACATTCCTCCTTGTATAGGATAGGAATGATATGGATGGTCTCTCATGATATGAAATAATTTATTAGAGTTTATCCATTCATCAACTGCTAATTTTTCTCTTAATAAAATACGTGTATCAGTATCTCTAGATAACATTATTGATACATTAGAATTATCTATTGCTTCAAACCTCCACATCATAGGTTTTGTAGTATTTAAATCACCATCTTTAAAAATAATTTTTACATTATTATATTTTTTTAATTCATTTATAGTGTTTTCAGGAACACTTGGTAAATGAACATAAAACCAACATTCAAAATCAGGATAATATTCTTTACAACATTCTACATTTTTAATTGCACCTATATTATAAATAGGTTTATCACCCCATAATGAAAACGAAATAACTTTTACCATTTTATCTTTATTTATAACTTAAACATTATTATTTTATAAAATAATAATTTTTAAATTATAAATTATAAAGTATAATTAAATTATAATTAAATTATAATTAAATTATTAAAAAATGAATATAAAATTATCACATAATATAGAAAATTATTTTATAAAATCTAATAGTTATTATTCTATGCAATCACAAGATAAATTTATGAATTATTTTTTTCCAAATAATTTAATATTAAATATAAATAATACTATAAATAACAATGAATTATTTAATACAATAATTTATGATATACAATTAGATAATAATATATATGTAGATGAAACTAAATTTAATATTTTAATATGTGTAGAAAATTGTAGTGCACATTCTCATTATAATCATTATAATAAATATAATAATTTTAATAATCATAAAATTAAATTATATTTTTATAATCATATTGATAAATGTATTATAACAGATACATATATGGCAATACCAGTAATTTATACACAAATAAATTATTTTATTAATAATTATAATATTATTAAACCTTCAACATTAACACATTTTAATGATAAAAAATTTTGTTTATTTGTAAGTAATAATCATTATAATGATATTAATAAAAATATCATAAAAAAATATTTACAAAATATTGATATTTGTGAAAATTTAGATATATATAAAAATCAAATATCTAATAAATCATGCTATCATTCAACAGAATTATTAAATATATTTAATAAATATAAATTTATATTTGTAGCCGAAAATTCTATACTTGATGGTTATATAACTGAAAAAATATTTAATTGTTTATTCGCACAATGTATTCCAATATATTTAGGTTCAAATAAAATAGATTATTTTATTAATCAAGAGTGTTTTATTAATGGTAATTTAATTATAAATCATATAAATGATAATAAGAATAATACTATAAATTTAGAAATTATAACAAAAAAAATATTAGATTTAAATAAAAATGAAGATGAATTTAATGATATTATAAATAAAAATAAAATTAATGTAACATATGATGATGAAAATTATAAAGATAAATTAAAAATATTTATTGATAAATATATAAAATAATGTTGGTTTATACCTTTAGACATTTACAACACCTATTTATATGATAATTTATATGTTATATTTTATAAATGTCTGAGTGTTTTTGCGTTTATATATTAAAGTATATATAATTATATAAAATAAATAATAATGTTTAATTCACAAGATAATCAAGATAAATATTTAGAAACAAATATTTTTAAAGGTTATAAAAATGGAATTTATGTAGATGTAGGTGCTCACGATGGAGTATCTATAAATAATACTTTATATTTTGAGAAAAATAATAATTGGACTGGAATAAATATTGAACCAATAAAAATTGTATTTGATAGATTGTTAATCAATAGACCGAATAATATTAATTTAAATTGTGCGGTTTGTAATAATGATGGTGAAACAGAGTTTTTATGCAATACAGGTTATACCGAAATGATATCAGGTATTAAAGATACTTTTGATAATAGACATTTTCAAAGACTAGAAAATGAAAATAGAAAAATGGGTTCAACTACCGAAATAATTAAAGTAAACACTAACAAATTAGAAACTATTTTTGATAAAAATAATATATCAAAAGTAAATTATTTATCAATTGATGTTGAAGGAGCTGAATTTGAAGTCATTAAATCTATTAATTTTGATAAAGTATTTATAGATGTTATTGGGTTTGAAAATAATTACGATGATACAAGCATTCCTATTATAAAATATTTAGAACATAAAAATTATGTAGTTATTCATAAATCACTTGATATATTTATGATACATAAAAACTCTATTTTTTATTAAAATTATAAAAAAAAAGAAAAATAGTAATATTACAAATTTAATTTTATTTTTATATTTTTAATTAATGTAGTGTAATAATTACTAATAATATCTGGAGCATCATCTGTAAATACATTACCTTCTAAATAATAATCTGGATTTTTCATAGCATGATTTATTTGTATATTTAATTCATTAGGATTATCTATATCACAAAAACAATATTTATTTTTATTAATTAAATCTTTTTCTGGTAAATCAATAGCCCAATATAAAGGTATTGTTCCACCTTCAAATGCCTGAAAAATTTTTTCTGTAAAATAACCTTCAAATTTAGAATTTTCAGGACATATATTATAAATAGATTTAGAAATATAATTTATTTTATCTTCAACTTTTATACCTAAATTATCAATTGTATTATGCTTAAATGTGCCAGGACAATATATGTTACAATAATTATTACTTACGATTTCATTATATATTTTTGTTCTTTGACCGCCTCTATCATGTCTACATATTAATGTTGTACTTATGTTTTTATGTTCTTTTTTTTTATTTTCATTATATCTATTTTCAATATAATGAATTAAATTATTTTCAGGTTTATAATTATAAAATTTATAATACATCAACCATAATGGAAAGCGAATTTGTTTTTTTTCTAAATTAGTATATTTAAATCCAATAATTAAATCAAAAGTATCTAATAATAATGTTTCATTATTATATGGTGGAAATCTATTTAAATTTTCACCATAATAAAAAATTTTACATTTTGCAATACTATTTTTTATAATATTAATATCGCCATTTATACTTGAAATAAGTATATCAGGATGTTCATAATAATTTACAATTTTAACAGAATCTATATTTTCATTAATAAATTCAGTAAAATAATTATCATTTGTAGGATCTTTCCAAAAATTTACATAAGCTAAAGTTATCATTTTTTATATTAATATATTAATATATTAATTTTTTATATTTATATTAATTTTTTATATTTATATTAATTTTTTATATTTTTATATTATTAAAATTATAAAAATAATATTATGATAAAACATAAATTATAAACTAACTTTTATAATTTCAATATGTTCTAATCTATTGTCTCTATTTATAATTTTATAATCTAAATTATTTAATCCAGAATTTAAAATATATTTAAGTTTAATACTATCTTGTAAAGTATTAAATATTTCATATTCAAAATGTGTTTTATCATTAAATAAACTATCAACGTGTCTATCATCTACATCATTTTTAATACTAAAATAATTAAATCTATTTGGATTATTATTTAATATATTTTTATTAACTTGTATATTCATATATTCTACTCTATTTTGTAATGCTTTATCTTCTACACCCCACCCCCAAAAATTATTAGGAAAACCATTAATTTTTTCAAAATGATGAGTTGTAAATTTAATAATACCACCTAATGTATTACAATGAGATGTATATATACCAATTATATTATTATCTTCTTGTTTTGTATATAATTCTTTAATACATTTTTCATTAGGATAAATATCAACATCATGTGTAAAGAAATATTTACTTTTATCTTTATATTCATTAAACCCAATATTTAATAACATACCTCTATTAAATAATTTTCCCTCTTCTTGCTCTATAACAATAACTTTAAAAGGTTTTAAATAGAGTTCAAATAATGGTATAACATCTTTAATAAATATGTCTAAATGTTCTTTTCTATTTCTATAAGGTATAAGTATGATATTTGTAAATTCTTGCATATTAAATATTTAATACTATATTTTTTTTTATTTTTTTATTTTTTTATTTTTTTATTTTTTTATTTTTTTATTTTTTTATTTTTTTTTTTTTTT
>Ga0209500_10002379_pt1 | contig 13400 bp, 36 predicted proteins | sample S_140212_EF_Meta_FD_187323 | JGI IMG/M metagenome (GOLD analysis project Ga0209500, IMG submission 187323) | Freshwater microbial communities from Lake Simoncouche, Canada to study carbon cycling - S_140212_EF_MetaG (SPAdes) (version 2) | ecosystem: Environmental > Aquatic > Freshwater > Lake ... | reverse complement strand
TATTTGTCAATTTTTCCTAGTTTTTGACCTAAAACCAAACTACTTTTTTTATTTTTTTTTGTATACAACTACCTTAGTGGGCTATTTCTGGGAAAATTGGCGTCATTGCTCACTTATTTTTTCCGAAAGTTCCTAGTTCCGTGAAGACATATAAATCAATGACTTAGCCGTGAGCCGTGAGCCGTGTATCGTTTTACGCCATTATTTGACCAAGTACCTATACCCACGAACCACGAACCTACCCACTCGAACCGACTTGTTATGAATTTTTAAACTAGTGGTGGAATAAGCCACCACTAGCAAAGAAAGGACGTAAAAATGTATAAAAACAATTTTACAATCAAATATTAATATTATTTACTAAAAATGTCAAATTATTTATTACACGATTTACTCGTGTAAGTTGTACAACCTTAAATTGTGTGTATTTATGCAACAATATGTGGTTTTATTGCAACCTACTAATAGTGTCTAAGTTATCAACACCCACTAAACGACATCAAATATATTTTAAAAAAGACACAATCTTGCCACATTTGTCAAGTACTATTAATTAATAATAAATTTTAATTAATTTATTATTAACAAACAAAAAAGATAGGAGTAAAAATGCCTAGATATGCTTTAACAGAAGATACTAAGCACTTGGAAACAGAAGAAATGGTACAAGTGCAAAAGTATAATGTAAGCAAAGACAAAATAGGTTATTTCGTTCAAGTTTTAAAGTGGGACGAAAAAAATGAAATGTATAAAGCAGTTTATACTTTTCATACCTTTAGTTATAATTTTGAGGATAACACCTCTAAAGAATAGTTTAGCTAACCCATTGCCTAGAATAATCTAGGCAATGAGATAGTTAATAATGACTATCACAACAAAGGACGGAAAATGAAAAAACAAGAAGAACAAAAGTTAGTTAAACTTTTGAAAGCTCTTTATAAAAAAAATTGGGCTTTTGATTGGAAAGGTCAAGACAATGGCTTTGAACTAAACTTACAAGTATGGAAAGGAAAAAAATGACTGAAACAAAAAAACAAATATTAGGCATTATTTTTATAGGTGCAGGTAGTTCTTGGTATGTAGATAAAGATGAAACTACTGCGTCAAAAAAATGTGCAAAAATGTGCAAGATGGATTGGGGGCATTTATTTAAGTTCAAACGCCGTCAAGATTTTAAAGTTAATCTTTTTGATGTGACGGGGAAAGATTGGACAGCACTTTATAATGGTTATGTAAAAGACAAAGAAGACAACAACATACCATTATTAAAAATAGAAACAGTAATAGTTTAATTAAACCTTTGTACCCCCTTATTTTAGGGGGTACTACACCTCATCAAGACCTCAACTTAAGCATATACGGCCTTTTAAATAAGACTTTTATACAACTAAATAGTGAAAAATAATGTTATTTTAATGTTTGACAAATTTGTCAAATAATGCGATTTGTCAATTCGTGAGTGTTGCGTTGAGAAATACATTTAGAAATAAATGACAAGGTCTTTGACTGAATTTCAGTAATACTCACACAAACAAACAAAAGGACTAAAAATGATAATAGAAGTAGTAGACAAAATAAACGGGAGTAAGTTTGACTTATCAAACGTACCTTTCGTTTATGACATTGAAAGTGCAAAAACTTTTCTAATTGAAAGTTCGCCTTTCTTTAATTCCGAAGATGATTTTCAAAGATATGAATTTAACATTATAGGAGTTAAATAATGACTAAAAAATATAAATACAAAGTGCAAGAGTACTCACAAGATACAAGACACTTTTTTATTGAGAGTGCCGTTGAACTTGATGAAGATGAAATAAACGATTGTATAACCAATGTAAGTTTAGATAAACCAAACACTTACAAAGATGATGATTATAAAGTTTCTTTTAAAGGAACTGAATATGGGGATGACAGTCAAGTAGACATATCGGAGATTAAATAATGAAAAAACCTAGACTAAACTTAGTACCCGCCGTTGAAGATGAAAATGTATATCAGCATCATTTTTTACCAGAGGGAATTTTTACTACCTCGTGGGAAGATGTAAAAAACATTAAGCAGTATATTAAAACCTTTAATGACAGAAAGCTAAGAGAGGAACATAGACTATACACCTCGATTGAAAAACCAACGATACTTGAAAACTATTTCAAGGACTTTATTAAACAAGAAATAAACACAAGGGGGATTGGAGTATGAAAAAAGATAAGACATTATTACGTTTTAGGATTTATGACGGCGATAGGGAATATACCGACTACGCCATTATAGATAGCAAACAATTATTAACTTTAAATTATAAAGAAATAATTTCTAAATTCTTTTATGATAATAAAGTTGATGATGAGCAATTTTTATCTGATGGCAGAGCCGTTAGAATAGAAAGCGAAATACCTATAACCGATGCAGATGCAAGAAAGCTAGAAAGTTTAAGTATGGCTTACTTACACGACTTTAAACTAGAGGAGGTTGCATAATGACTACAATAATAGATGCAGTAAAAAAACTAGATGAAACGATTGCTAGACAAAAAAGTATTGCTAACAAATTAGTAGAGGAGCATAAACAACTACAAGAGGCATTAGCAATGGTATGTAGTAATGCAGATGAAGATTGTCCGTTAGAACATAGAACGGAACATTTTAGATCAGCTATAACTGATGGTTATGATTTACTTAAAAAAGTAGGATACTTTAAAAACAAAAAGAGGGTGCATAAATGGGACATCTAACAGAAAAACAAGAAGAACAACTTTCTAATTTTATAGAGGAAAGATTACAAGATATGTCTTATGACGACTTAGTTGAGGTTGCTAGAGAAAAGCTAACTGAGTTTTACTTTGATTGGGGTAAGGCAGAACTAATTGAAAGTAATCTTATAAAGGAAGAAGTATGAAACTAAACCAAAAAACTAAAGATCGTTTAATTGAAAACTTAATAGATTGGCATACAGAGGCTTATTACGCTAATAGATCAACTTTTGAATATACCGACAACGGAGTTGATATAGGTAAAAACTATATACAGTTTGAGGCTATGTTAAAAATAATTAAAAGATTAATAAGGGAGGCCAAATGAGCATACCAGATGTAGATGTTCCTATTGGTTTTCTTTATGAAACAACATTGATGAAATATGCAGGGGGCAAGTTAACTAAGGACGGAATGATTATGACGCCAGATGAGGCATTAGAACATTTTAAGGAGTTAGCAGTAGATGAGGGCTTTGCTGTAAGCACAATAGAAAACTCAGCAGAAGAACTTTTGTATGATTTAAAGGATATAGAAGAACGAAAGTATCAAGAATACCTAGAGGAGAAAGAATGAAACAATCTATAACAATAAAAGATGACAAGGGTAGAGAACGTACATTTTCTAGATTAGATGAATTAGTAAAGTTTTTAGATAGTTTTAAAATGTCTTTTTTACCAGATAGATTTACTTATAAAATAAACAAGGAGAAAAAATGAGTAAAGCATTTATTGTAAATAAGAAAGATTTGTCATATGGAATTTATTACACCCTAGATACTTTGTTTAGGGAAATAAATAATAAAGAAATAAGACCGCAAGATTTTTATTTCTTTACAAATGAAGATAAGGCAATAGCCTTTCAAGAACAATTAATAAATAGAAAGAGAGTGAAATGAAACGATTAAACTTTGAGAAGTGGTTTGAGACATATAAACCTATTGCAAATCCTATTGATAAAAATGGGACATACTGTGGAATAGATAGTGTTAATTATAGTTTTGAAACCTACGGCGCAGAAAAAGAATTTGTTGCTAAACAAGACCTAAAGAAGATTTGGACATTGGTTGAGGGCGACAAATATACGTGGATACAAAATGGTGCGTGGTTCGTGAACCGAGTGTGTTATTTCGTGTGTGAAAACCCTTTGGACATGGAACGTGGCGCTGTTTCAATTAAATACGGAAAAATATAACAAGGATAAAAAATGAAAGACATAAAAGACGTTGTAGCGTGGCTCGAGGAAGAATTAGCACACTTCGAAATGGCAGTAGAACAACATAACTACGTATCTAAGGCAGATGAAATTAGATACAGAATGGCGCAGGAACTATTGGCTTGGACACTTGATGCAAAGTTTGACCCTAAGTATTCCGTGAGCCGTGTTCCGTGCAACGTGGAACAAGACACAAAGGCCTTTGGGGGTAGAAGATGAACTTAATAACACAAGTCATTATAATTATAATAATAGTAGTTATTATTATGCAACTTTTTAAATGGTATAAATAATGAACATAAAAAAACACGAACCTAACATATGGTTATTGGTAATTGTTTTATCTTGGATATTATTAATTGTGAGCATAGTCTTATGGAAGTAGAAGATTACGGAGTAAAAAAATCTTGGGACGGATGGCGTACCTTTGCTTATGTTCGTGATGGTACACCTATGGGACTGATGCCTATAACTTGGGCTAATGAACTATTTAAAACTAAACAACAAGCTAAAACATTTATAAATGATTTAGCTACAAAGAATGGATGGAAGAAATGAAAGCGTGGACACCACCAACAGATTATTTAGACCCACCTAAACCACCACGACACTATAAATACGTATGGTTAAGGTTTGATATTAAAACTAAAAAGTTTAAATATCCATTGGTAAGGCATAAACAACTTAAAAATAAAAAAAGATTTCCTTTTATTTACATTAAACATTATGGTAAATGTGTAGGAATAGAGGGACTAACATTAGCTAAGGTAAAAATATGACATATTTTTTTATATGGGTGGGCTTATTAATTACTTTAATAGCTTTAATATTATTTATAATATGGTGTTGTAAATGATAAGCAAACATTTAAGAGACATAAAGAAGTTATTAAAAGCATATCACAAGAAGTTTGATTGCTTTGGTAAGCCCGTTAAAAAACCAACTAAGAGAAAGAGAAGAAAATGAAAATAATGCCTACAGAAAAACAATTAATACACAATCATTTAACTAAAATAAAAGGTGTAAATAGTTTTATAGATTATTTATTGTCTGAAATTAAGACAACAGTAAAAAAACAAGGAACATTATTTACTACAGAACACGTTATAAAACTGTGTAAAGACAAGAAAAAACAAAATGATAGAACATGGAAACAAATGGTAAAAAGAATAAATAGTTTAAAAAACCAAGACCCTAGTCCTAATCATATTTATACTAATCACGGCGAAGATGATTTTAACACTTGGAGTAAAATATGAAAATAAGAGAACTGATAAAAGAACTAAAGCGTTATAAAGATGATACTGATGTTATCTTTAAAATAATACCACCAGAAGAAGTATCCGATGATGACACTAGGGATATCACAGTCACGTGGTACGGGGAAATTGGTACATCACTACTAGATCATGACAATCCCGCAATAGAGTTTGGCCTACAGTATGAGAACGCAGATGATTGGGATGAGGAATGGAAAGAGGGTTATGATAAATTTTATGACGATGCAGATCAAGACATATAACAATAAAGGTAAAACAATGACAAATAAACAATGGGTAGAAAAAAACAGAGATAGACTAAAGAAATACCAAGCCGAATACTATTTAAACAATATAGATAAACTTAAAGCGTATAAACGTAATTGGTATCAAGGTCTTAAAAAAGAAAGTAAATGAAAAAGATATATCACGTTAAAGATCTACACGATCGCATTATAGATATAGAGTGGTTAGCTAAAGCTCTTGATATAGATTTACAAAAATTCCCTAATTTTAATGGTAAATCATTAGAAGAAGATTTTTGGAAATGGCTTGAAAAAGAAAATTTGACTAAACGTTTTAAAATATATATAGGTAGCTATGATAAAAAGATGGATAAGTAATTTCTTTTGGTATATGAATAAAAACAGATACGAACATAGAATTACTTTGTCAGAAAGATTTAGAGTTTTTTGGAAACTGCGTAATGAAAAGACTTGGGACGAGAAGTTTCAAGAGTGGCGCAGTATGAAACCATAACGATCTTTGTATGTCTATTTTGCTCCATTAGGTAGACGTACAATGCACACGGAAACGTGTCGGTGGGGTAGTTAGAATTTAGGAACTTTAACTACCCCCAATTATATACTACTTTTTAGTCTTCGTCTTGTTCGTCATCAAAATCAGAATCTTCTTCAGATTCTAAAATCTCAACTTTTTCTCTGATATTCTCAATGTCTTCATTGATTCTATCTAGGATGTCTTGGATTGTTTCTTTTTTCTTAGCCATGAGATCTCCTTTCGAACGCAGTATGCGCATTCATGAATATGGGATCAAGCCTATGCGGTAATAAATATACAAGTGAAAAGAGCTGTGGTTGCATCTTTTACAGTGTTTCTTAAATATTCTAATCTTTGTCTATGGTATTTTTTAGAATCAATATCTTTTGATTTTTTATATATAACATATTGTTTGTAATACTTAGCCCAAGCAACTTGTTTTTGATTAAATGAAATATCCCCACGTTCAATAGCGCCTACATATTTTTCTTTTACTTTGTTTGGTTCAAAACCAGACCAATAACAAACGTCTTCAAAGTTAGGATCTGAAAGCATTATCCATTCATGAGCATTAATTTTATAAATGCTTGATTTTCTATCTGATTGTTTAATTAAAGTATCTTCTAAAGCGTTTACTAACACACCTCGCCAAAGTTTTTGTTCAGGTACTAGTTCGTCCGTTTTAAGAGAAATGGTGGCAAATTCAATGCCCATAATTTTTAATAAGGTAAGAGAGTAAGTCACGGTAATATAATGTTATTTCTGGACTTTCTCTTGTCTTGAGGTAAAAATTGTAATCGTCATATACATCCTCTATCAATTCTGAGATTTGCTGTCCAGACCAATGCTTTCCTTTTAATGTAAATTCCTCAAATCTATCATTCATTGTTCTATTGTAATGGTTATTTTTCATTTTTTCCACCCTTAACTACTCTTAATTTTAATATCTTTGCTTGTTTTTGAATGCTTTTTTTATGATTAATTTTCCATATAAAATGAATATCTGTCAAGAATTGTTGGTCATGTTTTTTATAACCAAAGCTATAACCACAATGTAATTGAAATAAAGTACCTGAAACTAATGCGTAATCTTCAATAGAAAGTTTTCTAGCACAAATTTGTAATGATTTATGTAAATCAGTTGATTGATTTTTCATGTTTTTCTATTGGCTTTATCAACTTAGCGTCTCTAATTACTGTATCTAATAATTCATTAAAACTTTTATCATCTAAAACACCACGATATAATCTAAGGCCTTGCGAAAGTAATGTAGAAGCAACTAATTGCTCATCTTCATATTTGTTTAATAAATAACGAGTATAGCTTAATACTTCTTTGTAGATATTAAATAATCTAGCGTGCTGTAATATATTTAATTTTTTATCTTTCATTTGAATAATATATAAAAACAATAAGAATACATAAAGCTATAAAAGTATATTCATACCAATATAAATTTTTTATTAATTCAATCATTTTTTTAATAATTTTTTTAAATAAGCATCAACAGTCATTTTACTTTTGTTTGCTCTAAATTTTACGTAGTCGTGTGTAAGTTTTGAAATCATTGATGCGGGGTTTCTAAATTTTTCATCACACAATGCTTTTAGTATTTTATAATCATTAATTCGCATAGCGACACTTTTCCATTTTGTAATATCCATATTATTTCCTTTAGAATCTTAATAAGTATATTGTTCACAAGTGCGTGTCAATGCCTAAAAGACCAATAAACAAGCCACTTTTTAATGATTGCCCACGATAGCAAAGATATGATAAGATACGACATGAAGTTATATAGATACCACGTTAGATATGCTGGTCATTGTATTAGTCATGACGTATGGGCGTCCAACGATGAGGATTCTAGGAATAATTTCGTAAAAGAACTCAATGATGGTAAATACAAGATGACAAAAGAAATCACGTATTCGCCATCAAAGATGTTTATAACATACGAGGAACTAAATGTTTCTAAATAGTGAAGCCTTATTGGCAAGAAAAATGATTCTTGAATCTAAATGGAATCAACAATTTCTTGATCAAGGCAAAGAAACTCTAGATATGTTAAAGATTGAACTTGAGCTTAAAGAAATTAAAAAGCAATTAAGAGTTCAAGCTATGCATGAAGAAGTATCTAGATTAAAGAGTGAAGAAGAAGATATAAATTATATCGCTTCTTAAGTTTGTTTTAATTTTATTACGTTCTCTGTAAAGAGATGAAGACACTTCTCTGTGTATTTTTTCATTTTTCCTTCAAATAAAAATTGGAAATCATTTACTGTTTTTTTATCAATATGTCTTTCCCAAACAGCTACGTTTAATCTACCGAAAAAATTAACTTCTTCTGGTGTTTTGGCTTTATAAAATAAACTACCATCAGCAAGTTTACCTTTTTTTAACACTGCAAATCTATTAGCGCCATTTCTAACATCGTTATTCCAATCAACAACCATAGGACATAATAAACCCTCTTGCCCCATAGAGAATTTAACGGTTTGTTTAAAATCATTATGGGCAGTATGTATTTGTTTTACATCATCAAACCATAATAACTCTAATCTCATTGGAAACAGTTGATAAAACGGATGTACAATGATCCGTGAGTCGTGGTGCTTGGTCTTAGCTAGCTTGTCCAAAGTCATCTCCTATGCTTATATCTACAACACTCGGTACTTTAAACTCCATACACGTTTCCATGATTTCTTTTATTTTCAATTCATCTCCAGCTTTTACATTGAAACATAACTCATCGTGAATTTGTAATATAGGAAGATAGCCTTGTTCATAACAAGATACGATTGCTTGTTTAGTTTGATCGGCAGCTGATCCTTGTATCAATCTATTTAATGCTTTATATGTAAAGGCACGTTTAATTCCGTCTTTACCATATTTAGCAACAGCGTTTTCAAATGTTTCAGCAGTATGAATACCAAAGTCTCTAGTTTCCCACATATCAAATCTACATTTTCTACCTTTCTTAGTACGAATAACACCCTCATCGTTTGCTTTTTTCATACATCTATCAGATAATTGTTTTACAAATGGAACTTTACGATTATATTTTGATATTAGTATTTCTGCTTCTTCTTTGGATAGTCCTAAAGAGTTGGCCAGTTTATTTTTTCCCATACCATACATTAATCCAAGTCCGATAGTTTTAGCTTGAGATCTTTCAATACCAACTAATTCTGCAATTGTTTGGTGAAAGTCTGCTGAAGCATTTTCATAAGCTCTAACTAGTTCTTGTGAACCCTCATAACCCTCGCCAATAGAAGCGGCATAGTGAACAACCATTCTAGGTTCTTGTTGTGAGTAATCAAATGAACCCCACTTATGATTTTCTTCTGGCAAGAATAAGCCTCTAATCTTTTTAGCAAATTCTTTATTACGTGCAGGAAGTTGTTGTAGATTTGGGTTAGACATAGAAATACGACCAGATACTGTTCCCCCTTGATCTGATCTTAATTGATTAATCTCTGCATGAACTCTTCCTTTATGTTCATACTTTAAAATATTTGCAAGGAAAGTATTATGAAATTTATTAATTTCTCTTGCTTGTACAATCAGTTGAGAGATTTGATGTTTAGAATTATGCAACCAGTTTTGTGTAAAAGATGGTGCACCTGTATTTTCAGTTCTAGGATATTCAATCTTTAATTTATCAAAAGCTTCTCCTATTTGTCTTGCCGCCCAAATATCTACATCTTTACCAACAAGCTTATTAATTTTATGTAGTATTACTTTTTCCTGCGCCGCAAACTCTACAGTTAATCTACTTGCTTTATCAACATCAACTCTAACGCCTCTTTGGCGCATCTTAATTAATATTGGAAGTATTTTAGATTCTAATTCCCATATCGTAGTTAGATTCTGAGTTACGATTTCATGTTTAAATCGTTGCCATAATAGGTACGTGAGCCGTGCATCTTGTTCAGCGTAGAAACCAACATGCTCTGCTGGTAATTTCCACATCTCAGATTTAGGATCAATACCGTGATCTTTAGCTGCTTCATTTAAATCAGTTTCAGCTTTAATCTCGCCTAAGTAATCTTTAGATATATTATTTAATGAATAAGACCATCTATTCTCATCTATAAGAGCGGCCGCTATCATGGTATCAATAATAACACCATTAACAGTCATACCCATAGCTTGTAGCCAACCTAAATCGTATTGAGCATTATGAAATATCTTTTTATTAGGTAATGCACATACAGTTTTAATATATTTAAGAACTTGTTCAGGAACCATATTGCCACCAGCAAAGTGATTAAATGGATAATAACCCTGCCAACCGTCTACGGCTACTGCAAAACCAATTACTTCTCCGTTGTTAGTTGCCCAACCAGCGCCTAGTCCTTTAGTAATTCCCTCGTCTCTTGTTTCTAAGTCAATTGCAATTTCTGGGTATGAAGATAAATCTTTATATTCACTTGGACACGACCAAATGCTTTTCTTAAACGTCATTGATAGTTGTAGGCTAGTCATTGTAGTCCCTTTCTATAATCATTTCGATATATTGTATTGCTTTAAGCAAATCTTGTTTCTTTCCTTTATCTTGGTGCCGACATATATACTTTATTATATTACCCTCTGCAAACAATATTTTGTTTTTATTAATGAACTGAGATGGTTGTATGGCATACTTTTTATAATGTGCCCCACCAACTTGTTTATAAAATGCTTTATTACTCATTGCGTTCTTTCATATCTTCATACAATTTTTCTATAATATCTTCTGGTGTTCCACCAAATGTATGTATACCTTTATTTAAATTATAAACTATAAAGTATTGGTTCTCTCCATGTTCTTCTTTATCTATTGTTTTTATCTTGATCATTTTTTCTCCTGTAAGTAAACTAAATAGTCTTTACCAACAGGATAGTTATATTGATTATCACTTGAAAGCAAATGTAATGTCTTCTTTGCTCTAGTGAACCCTGTGTAATAAACTTTTAGTTCGTCTATTTTGTCTTGTTTATTCTTTCTATTAAAATCAGAGGCGTAATCGTTTTTAGCTGATACAATTACATGATCAGCTTCTCCACCTTTAACAGAATGAATAGTATCTATAATGATTTGGGGTCGTTTGTCTAATTGTTCTTGCCCATATCGCTTCAATAATCTTATAAAGTAAATCTTTTGTTTAGAACTAAAGTTTCTTCTTAATACCCACCACCATTCTTTTGTTTGGCTTTCATCATCTAATGATAAACCACACCATTCTTTTAATTGTTTGAAATCATATGTAGTAAAATCTGGCTGATCTATCCAAAACTTTTCATCTCTATAATTAGAGTTATCAATCTCTCTTATAAATTTATACATGTTTTCTGCATTCTTTTTATCAATAGATTTACCTTTTGATATTGTAGTCCAAGCTTTAATTGCATTCCATTGTTTTTGATCAAATGATTTAGTTTCTTTACTGTCTTCAAAGTATAATCCTGCAGCTTTAGCACCCATTCTTAATTCATTAACAACTTTAGTAACTCTACCTAAGATATACCAAGTACCATCTAATTCATTAAATGGTATCTCCATAAAACTCATATAGCGTTTTACATAACCGTGTTCTTTATTAATTGTTTCAAAGTCTTTCTCTACGCTATCTAATATTCCTCTACGAACTATTTGAGAGAAATCATATATAGCTTGATTAAATCGTCTTGTTTTATGTAATACAACTTTTCGGCCTGGAAAATATGTAGTAAAATACTTTGGGTCTGATCCATTCCATTTATATATAGCTTGGTCATCATCTCCTGCTAGATAAACACGTTTAACATTATCTACAATCTTATAAATAACTGACCACTGTAATGGTGTAAAATCTTGAGCTTCATCTAAAATTAAAATATCTAATGGTGGGAAAGCTATTTCATTGATAGCTCGTTCAATCATATCTGTGAAATCAATTAAAGGTCTTTCTCTTCCATTAAGTTTATAATGCTCATACGTAGATATCTTTCTTTGAAACACATCTATGTTATCTCTCTTATAAGATTCCATTTTATAAACAGATACTGGATCTTTCATCATGTTTCTTGATTTATCATATATACCTAATGACCAATCTTTATAAACAAAGTTATCATCTTCTAATCTATTATCGGAATGCTTTATAAACTTTTCTTCTAGTGCAAAATCAATTAAACAATTTTTAATATCAAATATTTCTTCTTCAAAATAGTTTCTGCAATATTTGTGCAATGTTTTAAATCTAGAAAAATCCTTTTCTGTATATTCTGGAAATGTAGCAAGAGTTCTATCTTTTGCGGTATCCACTGCTTTATTTGTAAAAGATATAAAAGCAATATTATTAGGATTAACTCCTCTTTTAATATGTCCCTTTAATACTTTTTCAATTAAAGTATATGTCTTTCCAGTTCCAGGCGGCCCAAATATTTTAACTGTCTTTTTGTATATTTGTTTTAACTTCTGGATTTCTAAATTTTCCTGTGTGGTAGTCATCGTCCATTTCACTTACATTGTTAATTTTTCCGTTGCTCTTCTTTATTGATTGGTGATTAATAAACTTTGGCATAAGAGTATTCCAAACATTCTTAACACCCTTATGATATTCTAGCCTAGTACAATTTAATAAACGTAATGCATCTACTGTAGAATTAAATACTTTACTCTTCTTATCTTTAAGCCACTTGTCTATTGTTGCTCTAGTAAAATAACAAATGTTTGTTTTAGAATCTAATACGATATAACCGTCTTTTAATTTATCAAAATCATCTTGTTCTATTTTATCTTCAAAGAAATCTTTTAATGTTTGATACCTTTCATCTTCAACAATATCATTATAATTAAAATGTTCATTCTCTACAAATCTTTTCATTAATGCTGATAACATTACTTCATATGGATTTGGATTAGCTTTAGACTTAGGTAATGTTTTCCAAAATATTCCATGTCTCATTAATTTTAATCTCCAAGCTTTTTCATCAATCATATTTTCTGGTTGCATTACAATATGTTGTTTATCATAATCAAATTCATAGTAAGTTGTTTTTAAATCAAATGACTTCATAGGGTTTTTAAATTCATCTATGATCTGAGGTATTTCAGCTTGTATACCTAATGATCTAGTCATACATAGTTCTTTATTACATATAGGAGCTAGTTCTGGATGTTTGCTTGGGCATAAATAAAAATATCCACCTTTTTTAACAGACTTTGCTGTATTCTCTACTTCTCTATCTTCAAGTGGTATAGTAAATATATCTCTATTTCTATTCTTACCTATTCTAACTAGATCTTCTAAAGTTATTAAAGGATTCTTTTTAGTCTCAAGTGTAAGTACGTTAAATAAAAAATTGTTTCTATTATTACCACTCCATTTTTCTTGTATTAATTTTTGTACACAAGGAGGATAATTAG
>Ga0209500_10002378_pt1 | contig 13400 bp, 14 predicted proteins | sample S_140212_EF_Meta_FD_187323 | JGI IMG/M metagenome (GOLD analysis project Ga0209500, IMG submission 187323) | Freshwater microbial communities from Lake Simoncouche, Canada to study carbon cycling - S_140212_EF_MetaG (SPAdes) (version 2) | ecosystem: Environmental > Aquatic > Freshwater > Lake ... | reverse complement strand
GTGATAAAAACTGTGATATATTTTGTAAATACAAAAAATGATACAAAGAATAAAAACAAAACGAAAACATAAAATAATTTTAATTAATAATTTAATATATAAATTATTAAATAAATAGTTGATTTTTTACTTATTGAAATAGATTAAAAATTATAACCCATAGTCGAGTCCGTCATAATCCATTATAAATTCTTTTTTTTGTTCTCTTTTTGGTTCTTCTTTTTTTAATATATCATTTTTTGTAGTTGCTATATAATGCCTTAATTTAATTATTTTTTCTTCTTGTTTGGTTCTTTCGTTTGTTGTTTCTTTGATAATTCCTTTTTTCTTGTCTTCTTCTTCTTCTTTTTTTATATTATTTTTTGTATATATAATATATTCTTTTATTTTATTTATTTTTTCTTCTTGTATGCTTGCTTCTAATATTTTTTTTGCATTTTTTATATTTATTATATCTTCTTCTGTTAGCCCGTTTGCTTCGTTGTCTTCGTCTTCTTCTTGTTGTATTTTTTTATATTCTTCTATATTTTTTTGTTTTAAGAGTTCTATTTCTGGGTATTTTGATTTTTTTATTTGTCTTTCTTTTAAATCATCGACTATAATTATTTGATCGCATGTAGTTGCTCTTGATAAGGCTGTATAAATCAATTGATAATTAAATAAACTATTAATATTAATAACTATTTTATATTTTTTTGTTTCTGTGTCTTTTTTGACTTCTTGTCCTTGGAAAGAATGGATCGTCCTGAATATAGATGCTTCGAAATTTTTATATTGGCTATCTTCTCTGAATTCGTGTTGAGCGCCTCTAAGTTCGTTTTTATATATGTTCGTTTGTTTAACAAAAATATTATAATCATTAATATTATCACTTTTTAAATATTGTTTAGATAAGGTACAAATATTGTTTTTAAATTCTGGTTTTAATGCTGATACCCCTAAATAATATTTTTTATCAAAAATAACATCTTCTTTTTTTATGAAATTGTTTTTAAATTCTTTTTTAATAAAATTAAATATATTTTGAGTTGTTGTTTTTTGTCTCATTAGTTCTCTTAATATTTCTAATTTATTATTTAATTCTTCGTTAAATCTATAATTTTTAGTAAAGGTTGATATTTGAATATTTTTAATTTCTTTAGTTTTTATAACATTATCAAAAATACTGCATTGATAATGCATTTTATCGTCTATATCCCCTAATAATATTATTATTTTTGTTTCATTATCTGAAACCATTTTTAATAAATCGTTTTTATTATTCAATGTTATTTCATCCGCTATAATTATTTTTTTATTATCTATGTTATATTTTTGAGCACCGTTGCTTCCTATGAGTTTGCATGTGCTGAGTCCTAATATTTGTGGGTATTCTTGTTGTTTTTGTTGTATAAGATTCCAACAAAAACTCGTAAAAACAACATTATTATTATTAAAATTTGAAGAAGGCGACAAGCATGCAGTTGTCTTGCCACTACCTCCTTTTCCTTGAATTATTATAACTGAATTTACTACATGATCCATTATAAAAGATTTATGAAAATTAATCATATTTTCTTTTTTATATGGTTCAAAATAAGGTCCATAAACTGCGAGGTCTCTATCAATCATTGTTTTTATTTTTGCTTGTGATACTTCTTTAAATAATTTATTTAAATCATTTTTAATTAATATTGAATCTTTTTTATAAACAATCGCATCCACCTTAACTGCTACTACGTCTGAAATAGTTTCAAAATTATTTAAAATAGTTTCTAAAATAATCGCCGAAGAATAACCATGAATACACATGGCAACATGCCTATTGCTTTTTGGGTTTTCATTTATTTCTAAAACTTTATATATATTTTTTTCATCTGTTTGATGCAATGATTGATTTTTATTTAATAATAATATTTTATTAAATGTATCATCGATTGTTTTTATTGTTGTTGTTGTTGTATCGTTTTCTATCATTAAGCAACCGATCGCCTTACCATAAGCGGAACAACCATCGTCTTTATCATCGCTTAAATTATCGCCATATTTTAAAAATAATTCATTAAAAGGTGCATCTATACTTGGGCTTATTGTATAATTTTTTATATTTAATTTAACTAATTTAATTATAATTTCTAATTGTGCCGAAAATAATACATGGCATGATCCTTTTGTAAATCCTAAATAAGTTAGTTTTTCATTATATTCTAAAATTTCAACTTCATAAAATCCGATCATGTTATTATTTATTTGTTTTTGAAATTCATTAATATTTAAATATTCATTTTTATTATTTAATGATACTGAAATATATGCACCTGTTGATATTCTAGCACTTTGTCTATTTCCTTTATAATTATAAAAAGCCTTTGAAAGGTCCATCTCGTTATATAAACTATTATCATTAATTATATTTTTATTAAAAAATCGATGTATCTTATCATCATAATTATTAATAAATTTTGATGCATCTGAATTTATTTCAATAGAAAAAGAATTTATATTGAATTGTTCTTTCCAACTATTAAAAAGCATTTGAAAAGGTGTTTTTATTTGTTTAATAGATTCTTTTAAAGTATGTAATACACCACATTTTTCAATATAAAAAGGAGTTTTAATTTTTATTTCATTATATTCTTTTAAAGTTATTTCTAATGGTTTTATATTTTCGCATGTATATAAATCTAAATGATCCAATTTTGTATTAATAAACTTTATTTTATAATAATTTTTATCATTTATATTAATTTTTAAATTATTTTCATTATTAATTAAATCTTTAATAGTTATAGATATTCTTAATAATCGAGCCATCTCTTCTAATTCTTTTATATTATAACTTTTTTTAAATATTTCTTCATTTTTTGTTAATTTATTATAAATAGATCGACCTTCGCCTGTTTTATAAATCTCAAAAAATTTAATCAAACCATCATAAACACATACTCCGCTACTACTATCTTTATAATTTTGAATGTATCTATATTGATTTCCCTCTGTTGATATTAGATTAAACGCCGATATTTTTATATTAACACTACTATCTGGATGCATCATTAAAAATTTTTTACACCATGACTCGCCTTCTGACCCTGTTGTTGTTTCGTATAATATTTTTAAATAAATTTCATCTCTTTTTTGTTTTGAATTAAAAACAAAATCAACATCTTTAACACGTCTTACATGTTCTAATATTGTACCATCTTTAGAAATATATGTATATTTTATTTTAAATATTTTTATATTTGTAGAATGATTTAAAATATTTTTTACTATATTATATTCTGTATGTATAGTTTTAAATTTATTATTCTCTTCGTTTATTATATAATTTTTAATATTTGTTATATTATATATATAATCTCCAAAATTATCTAATTCTTTATTAAAAGATACATTAAAAATTATTTCATCTTGTAAAGTATGAATAAAAGTCTCTTCTTTTTCTTCGTCTTTTTCTTCTTTATGTTCGTTGTTTTCTAATGATTTTAAATGTTTATATAATTTATTTATATTACTTTTTGAGAATGGCATTATAGTTTTATGAAGATTATTTAAAATATATTCAACTTTTAAGAATGTAGGCTTATACAATTTAACCGAAAATAAATGATATATATATTTATCATAATTAACTGCTTTAATTAAATGTTCTTTAGTTTGAATTAATTCAAAAATTTTAAAGTTATAATTATTCATATATTATATAATAGATATTAATATTCCTTTAAGTCTTTTTTTAATATTTTTTTAAAATTTCTAAAGGTTTTTTAAAATTTCTAAAGGTTTTTTAAAATTTTTAAAGTTTTTTAAAATTTCTAAAGTTTTTTATTTTTTTAAATAAATAATAAAAATCTTTTTATATTGGTTCTGGAGTTGTCGTTATATTATTAAATTCAACTATATTTTTTTTACTTTCTTTTAATTTTTGATATCTTTGCTTATCTCTCGTTTTAAATTCTTCCATGTGATTTAAATAATATTGTCTATAATAAGTTTTATTTGTATTGTTTTTTTTAGAACAACATTTAATACACCTTTTACCACTGCATACAATTTCATTTTTTTTGTTTGTTCTCATATTAAATTTATTTATTTCACCACATTCAATGCATAATTTTAATCGGGGATCAATTGTTTTAGATTCTAATTCCATTATATATATATATATATATATTTAGAAAATAATTCTTAAATGATTTTTATTTAATATTTTTCATTTAAAGAAATTTAATAATAATAACGTCCTGCTCCTGTTTTTGCTTTTGGTTTGCGACCTCTTTTCTTTTTGGGTACCATTTCTGCTACTGCTTCGGCTACTTGTTCTCCTGTGTTTATTTCTCCTTTGTTTATCTCTTCAATTAAAATTTGAGCCACTTCTATAGGGATCTGTTGTTCTTCTACTGCTTGTTTAACTTCTTCAACTAATACTTCTGGATCTTCAAATTGAGCCATGTCTGGATTATAATATGATGGATCATATTTTAATAATTTTTGTCTATTATTAATCTTTTTAATTTGTCTTAATGGTGTTAAATTCGCTACAATTGCTTCTAAATCGCTGATCCGTTGTTCTTGTCCTTTTTTTCTTAAAGATGCAGGTGTAAATCCACAAATATCTACATTTTTGCGGGCTTTCATTAATTCTTCTATTCTATATTCGTTTATATTTGGTTTTCTTGGGTATTTCTTTCTTGGTTGATTTGGATCTCTTTCTTTTCTTACATATACACGGGGTTGTTTTAGTGCTTTTTTTTGTTCTTTTAAATCAAGTTTATAATTAAATGTAGCAACCGCTCTCTCTTTTTTTGATAATGGACCATAACTATCTAAATAATTATTTAGATCTTGTTTGTTTCTGTCTCTTGTTTCTTTTGCTTTTGCTCTTTGTGCTTCAGTAAAAACACCTCCATTCATACAACCTCCGTAGGCTTGTCTTTGTGCTTTTTGTTGTAATAAGTTTAATAAAAGTTTATTAGACATTTAATAATATATATAATATATATTAGATATTAATTTTTTTAGACTATTATTTTAATTATATTTAATACATTAAATTTTTTAAACTTTTTCTATTTAATTTAGCCCCACCAATTAAACCTCCAACTATCCCGCCTCCAACGTTTCCGCCTCCAACATTTCCGCCATATTTTTTATTTGTTTTATGACATGCATGGCATGAATTATTAAAAGAATTATGAGCGCCACCCACTAAACCACAACCAAGACCAACCATAGGAGCGATTATAGGCGCCGCCATTTTTGCGAGAGATAACAAAGCAGGACCATGCTTAGTAAAAAAACTTTTAATACTTCCAAAGAAATCGCCTCCGATCATGCTTTGTTGTGATAATACATCATTATTAGTATATTGAGCGGGTACCATTTTTGCTGTCAATAAATCATTTGGTGAAACGATTGAGTCAGATTGATAACAAACAGAAGGCATTAAAGTGACAACACCATCAGAAACAACCAACACATATACAGAGAAGAAGCGAGGAGTGTTATCTTTATATAAACTTGAATAATTAACACTAATTTGAAGCATTTGTGCTCCGCTTGTTCCGCTTGTAGTTGAATCTAATAGTCCGAAGTCTTTTACGGGTTGAATTGCTATAACACTGCCTACACCAGAAACAAAACGAGGAAACAATGCGGGATTGCTTAACAGGTCGGTTGGGTCATATGATTGTCCGTACCATTCAGGATAACTCATGTCTACTCCGTTTGATTTACTCATGTTGTATAATTGTTGAGGAGAAGAGGAAGAAAGGATCCCAGAGCGGTTTGCATATTCAATTTGAACACTATTAATTCTACAAAATGTGTCGGTTGAACTATAAGTAAAATTATTTTTACTTTGTCTAACAAAAATTAATAATTTTTTGGGTACGCTACTTAACTGTAATGAGTTGCATATAGTTGTAGCGGTTCCGCCATTACTTAAAGCAGTATTATTATCTGTGATAAATCTCTGTATTGGGTAATAATCATAAGATATCGCTTTTGGTATTTCTAACAATGCTGGTGGGGTCAAATATGTAAATTGAATAGACGCCGATTGAGGTATGCATGTTATATTTGAAAAAGTTGAGGGGCAGTTATCTGAAATAGATAAAACACGTGCCACTAAATTATTATCAAATACACCATTAATTGTAATATTTGTGAGATGTGTGAAATTTACTGAATTTGTCTGCCCGTTGAAATTTAAGGGCGAAACCATTATTGGTTCTGTTCCTGTGATTAACATAGAACCGCTTATTGCTGTATTAGTTAATATTTTATAACTACTTAACTGCCCCCCTCTGTTTGGAATGTGAGAGGTTGGAGAAACACCATACGCTCCGAGCGGGTTTCTTACTGAATCGTTTAAACCATTGACTAGTTCCGAATATTTTTGACTTTGGTCTGTTGTAGTGCACGATGATGAAATTAAATGTGCACTATTTTTAAAATTTACCCGTTGAATTGCAGGTATAATATCGTTTAAATCACTTGTAAAAGTAGCATTGTTCAACCCAATTGATATATTACTAAAAGAATTATTAATAAATAAACAACGAGCCGACATGTCGTGCCCCCAAGAATCTAATAAAAGAGTACCACCTGAAGCAGTTCCGGTAAAATTAACAAGATAAGTAACAGTCAATAAAAACTCTTTAGAAACAAAAACAGATGTTGATGGCGGGTTAATATTATTAAAACTAACATTCGAAGAACTTATAGAGGTGCTATTATATGGCTTACTTAACGAGATCTGAGGTCCGTTTATTATGGCGTATGTTTGTTGACCTTCAACTGATAACCGGCTATCATTCACGGTGACTACATTCATTTTAACTAATGATTCTGACATTTTATATATAATATATATTAGATATTATTTTTTTTAAACATTTTTAATAATTCATTATTTTTCGTTTAAACATTAATTTAAAAGTGCAGTTGAATTGTGGTGCAATATATATAGGTTGGTATAGGTTTAACTCTTGAGCGAATGCGAACACTTGTAGATTAATATTATATAAAGAATTTTTTTCATATAAATCACTATATCGATTATTTTGGGATGTGTATGTCTGATAGTTTGATTGATAGCCCGCTGTCTGACTTTCAACAATTTCAAAATCTTCTATAATTGAGAGTGCTTTATTATTAGCCGTATTAGATGAACCAAGAAATATATTGGCACTATTAACATTGACCACCCCTATGTTATTTGATGTAATAACAATCGAAGAAAGAGAAGAACATGCACCAAAAGACTGCCATTCTTGAGACATCATAAACGATGGAACCACAATATTAGGAGGATAGGGTACTTTATTTATTAATGTATCTAAACATAATATTTGATAATTAGCGTTTAAATTTAATAATGAATTATTAAAAGATATATTAGGAAAGGACCCGAAATAATTAAATAAAGTTGTATTAAAAAATAATTTCAAGGCACCTGTACTAATAAAATTTATAGGAAAATAAATTTTAAATATTTGTTGTAATGTATCATAAACTATAAAAGGTAATGGAGATAAAATCATAGCATCGGCACATGCTAAAGTGATCGCATTATTTATCATATTACAAAACAACTGGTAAGAATAAACACCATTTACATATAAATTATCGTTATTACTTGAAATAAATAAAACTTGGCGACTAAAATAAGAAGTACCATCAAATATAGTCACAAATAATGGAAAGGTTGGGAAAAAAAAAAGAGGGTGTAATTGGGTAGGAATTTTAAAACGAACAATAGAGAATAAATACTGAGACACATCCATTATTATTGGAGATGTTCTACTTATATTAATGTCACATCTTTGGTTCGTTGTTGTTCCATTGATTGCTTGTACGTTGACATAGATTATATTTTCGCCGTCTTTTTCTATTTGGTATTTTATATCCATTTATTATATAATATATATTAGATATTATTTTTTATATTAAAATATTTGTTAAATCTAATACAAACTGATCTGGGATTTTATAACCTAAATTTTTTATAAGTTTGATATAATGATTTAAATTTAAATCATTAAAAAGAATTCTTGAAGCACAATGTCTGCCACATGTATTGATTCCTTTTTTAAAATTTTGTAATTTATGATTATTATATTCTATATTTTTATATTTTGAATTATAAATTAATTTTGCTAGTTGATTTCCTTTATAATTTTTATGTCCGTAGTCTGTGTCAATAAATTTTTTTATTTCTGTATCAATTAAAAATCCATAAGGATCGAAGAATTCAATTTTATTTTTTTTTTCATCTGTTAAAATACAACACCAATGACCGAACGATACCCCGTTTTCGTTCCCTGTTGTATATAATATAATACATGATCCATGTTTTATTACTTCATCTATATTATTAATATTATATAATAATTTATAATCTATTATATTTGTTTTATTTTCTAAAATTTTATATAAATCATCGGATGACAATGCATAATTAATATTTTTTTTATTCATATTATATATATAATAGTTAAGAAAATTTATTATTTTTTCATTTTTATGAGGTTTTGTTATTTTTTAAAAACTTTTTTCTTATATATATTATATATATAATATGATTAAAAAAATGATGTTAAGCAAGGATGATGAAAGCACAAACGCAGTAGCAATTATAAAAGATGGTGCGAATAATAATAAATTTATTTCAATTTCTGAAGATGATAATAATAATAAATTTATTGTCAATGATTTATTCGACCATATAAGTGAAAAAGAATTGAGAAAACAAAAAAAATTTATGAGTTTAAGAGATATAATGAAAATTAAAAGAAGTTTTGAAAATAATGACATAGATGACGAAATAAAAGACATATATCAAAATATAAGACCACAAATTGAAAAAAGTTTTAAATCTCATATTAAAATTGATGATGGGTATATTCAACCCATCCCATTGATTAAAAAAAATCAAACAGACCGATTATATATATCCGGAATGAGTGGAAGCGGAAAAAGTACATTTATTAAAAATTACGCCTTACAATATAAAAAATTATATCCAAATAATGAAATATACATGATTTCAAAACTAAACAGCGATCCGTCAATAGATGATTATATTAATATTAAAAGATTATTAATAGATGAAAATATAATAGATATTGAATTTAATGCCGAAGAATTTCAAAACAGTCTTTTTATATGTGATGATATAGATACAATAAATAATAAAAAAATATATGAAAAAGTAAAAAATATAAGAGATACTATTCTTGAAACAGGTAGGCATTATAATATTAGTGTATGTAATGTAAGTCACCAAATTTTAAACTATAAAAACTCAAGAACAATGATACTAGAAAGCACAAAAATAATTTTTTTTCTTACAGGTGGAGGTGCTTACCAAATAAAAAACTATTTAAAAAATTATAAAGGATTATCAAACGAACAAATAAAACTAATTATGAATATAAAGAGCAGGTGGATCCAACTTTCAAACACTTATCCGACTTATATATTAGGAGAACATGATGCGTACATTTTATAAAAAATGAATTATTAAAAATGTTTAAAAAAAATAAATTCTAATCTATATTATATATAAAATGTCAATCGCTGAATTATTAAATTATAATCCATGGACGAATTTAAATGTAAATAGCCTAAAAGCACGACAGACAGAGACATATTTGGATTTAAAAAATTCTTCTGGTGTATTTGGTGTAAATCATGGCACCAACGCATTTATAAGCCCCGCTCAATTATTGAGTTGTTCATGTATAATATTACTTACTGGCGGAATAATTACAGAATCAACCTCAGTGGTTTTACCTTTATCTTCAGCAATTTCTGCACTTTTTACCGCTTCGCAATTAACAGAAGCAATCTCTTTTTCTGTTGAGTTATTAGTTCAAGCGGCTCTTGGTCCCAGAACTCTTATTTTTGGTGCTGATATATTGAACACCGCTGTGAGTAATGATCCCGCTTTTTGGACTAATACTCCAACAATCACCTTGGTTAATAATACAAGCCGTCGTTTGGTTTTTACTTATTATCCATCAAGAACAGCATGGACATGTTTTTCCGTTTAATAAATATCTAATATATTATAATGAGCGTGGCTGAATTAATTAAATATGATAATATATATAATAAAGAAAAAAATATATATTTATTAAATGATAATTTAATAAAAATATTTAATGAAGATATATTAGACATAAATTTTGAATTATATAAAAAAAAAGGTTCTAAAATAAACTTTATTAATAATATATTTAATTTAACCAATAATATTAAAATTATGTTAAAAATTCATATAAATTATGAATGGTTTGACATAGATTACCCACCAAGATTTAATTTTTTAATAATTTTGAATGATGAAACCTTTATAGAGTATAGTTATGGAATAAACGATGATTTAACAACAAATAAAATATATTTTTCTTTAATATTAGATGTTAAAAATAATGATAAATTAAATTTTATTTTAAAATTAGATACCGAAAAAAATATTAATATAAAACTTCTTAAAAATTCATTTTATATTATAAAAACATTATAAAAATTATTTTCTATTATATATTATATAATAAAAAATGTCTGAATATGAACCAACCCAAATCATTGTAGATACTGTCACATTAACAGGTCCCGAAAATGAACTCACGTCACAGTCCGCAGTTAATAAAAGTTATGTTGACTCACATGTAGCCGTTGCGATTTCTAATCTTGTTGATAATGCCCCCGAAGCATTGAATACATTAAAAGAGATCGCTACAGCATTAACAACCAGCAACGGAGACATGGCAGGTTCATTAGTAGCGCAAATAAACGCCGTCAATTTTGCTATCACTGCAGAAGCATCAAACCGAGCAACCAGCGATGCTACTCAAAATGCCAACTTTTTAAACGAACAAACACTAAGAGACGTTTATAGAGAAGAAGATAGAAACGCACGATCAAGTGAAATTGCTGACTTAAACTTCCTATTACAAGAAGAATCACAAAGCCGAGTCGCAACTGATAACGAACACCTTAGATACATTCAAGACGAAGTAGGATTTAGAGAGAGTGAAAGAGTTGATTATTTACAAAAATTTGTAGATGAAGCAAAAACAAGAGATGATAACATAAACGCAGAAGCATCCACCCGTTTGATGAGTGATAACGATTTAAGAGCATATATTGATGCCGAAGTAAATGAAAGACTCACACAAAAAGAGATTTTTCTTCAATATCGCAGAGAAGATATTGATGCAAGACAACAAGCCGATGCTTTGAAATTTGATAAAACAGGTGGGGATGTTTCTGGAGATGTTGTTTTGTTTTCATATCTTTATTTTGGACCATCATGGCGAGTTAAAGCCTCTAATGATGGTTCTCGAATTGTCTATGAATTTAAAAAGAATAATGTTTGGAAAATGGCTCTCCCTTTCATTTGTAAAAATTAGAGGGACGAATTAAATGCTATTAATGAACCAGTTAATATAATAATAATAAATAATATAGTATAAAAAATAAAATCTATTATATTATATATGGAGGAAATAAAATACGAAATCAAAGAAAATGAAAGAGGATGGAAGTCATGTTGTTTCGAGTTGGATTCTCACATGGTAGCGTATTTCGGCCAATTTATATTTTCTATGGCTGTTCTTGGTTTTTGTGCTTTAATGTTAATTAAAGCCGATGGTAGTTGCGAGCAGAGCAGTTCATATATTAATATAATTTCTTTTATGATGGGGAAAATATTATCAACAGTCATGACTTCTTCTGATAAGTAATGGGAATATGTCAAAGTAAATTATATATAGATGATATATATATAGATGATTTTAAACCACTCAAACAAATGAAATTAATTAAAAGAAATAAAAAAATAATTAATAATGAGTCTATTTATGATATATATATAAAGGAATATAATAAAGTTTCATTAAGTTTCATAAAAAAATAATAAAACTTTTTATATAATGGAAAATAATGGAAAATAAAGGAATATAATAAAGTTTCATTAAGTTTCATAAAAAAATAATAAAACCTTTTGCGACCGCAACATGGCAAGCCGAGTAGAAATTTATATTAATGCGTTTAAACTTAAAGAATTAATATCTAAATTATAATATAATATAAAATGGTTTTTGTATATGCTAAAAATAAAGATATAATTAATAAATTATCTTTTAATTTAATATGGGACGATGAAAGATCATGCTTTAAAACTAACGATAATTTATTAACATCTAAACAACTATACGAACTAATACAAATGCATGATAATCAAGATATTTTTATTTTTACTGATATTACATTAAAAGGCAATGAAAATAAAAATATTGATGGTTTTATTGATATTGATAAAAATTTATGTTGTTTATTCAAAACAATGGGTCATCAAGATTTTTGTGATTTATTATGGAAAATGAAAAAAGAAGAAAGCAACATGTATGAAGGTGAATCTCCATGGTGTAAATAATTACTTAAAATATTTATTGAATTTTATATTAATTTTCAATAAATTATTTATTATTATAAAAGGCTATTACATGTTCAGCAATCTTTTTTTTAATACCCGTATATTTTTTTATATATACTTCTTTTGTTTTAACATCTCTAAATAATAATTTTATTATCCAATTATACTCTAAAATAAAAGCCGTATTTTTTAAAAGTTTATCATTTTCATACAACCATTCATATATATTAACATTGTAATTCGCATAAAAATCATTATTAGCCATTAAATAAGGCGGATCGCATAAAATTAAAGTTTTAGTATCATTATTATTTTTTATACATTCTATGGCATCTTCACTACTAAAAATAACATTTTCATTTTTTAAAAATTGAATTATTGGAGTTTTTAATATTTTTTCAATGTCTAATGGTTCATTTTTTTTGTCTAATGGATATAACCCTTGTCTATAATTATAAAATTTATTACTAATAAAATAAGATTCTATATTATTTAATTTCATTATCTCAATATATTTATCTTTAGTAATAAATTTTTTTTTATCATCAAAGCACATACTATTGATTTTTTTAATAAATGCGCGCATTGTTTCTTCATTACTCATTATTTTATATACTTCAATTAATAATATATTAATGTCATTTAATATATATTTAAATTTTTTAGGATGTTTAGTGCTTATATAATATGACATAGCGGATGACCCGCAATAAGGCTCGCATATTGTTGTCATTTCATTTAATGAATTATTTTTAATAATCTCATTATAAATTTGTTCGACCTCGTTTCGTTTGTTTCCTGTATATGCAACTATAAAATGGTTTTTCATCTATCTAATATTGTAGATAATATTTTTTAGACTATTTATTTAATAATTTATATATTAAATTATTAATTAAAATTATTTTATGTTTTCGTTTTGTTTTTATTCTTTGTATCATTTTTTGTATTTACAAAATATATCACA
>Ga0209500_10002375_pt1 | contig 13411 bp, 14 predicted proteins | sample S_140212_EF_Meta_FD_187323 | JGI IMG/M metagenome (GOLD analysis project Ga0209500, IMG submission 187323) | Freshwater microbial communities from Lake Simoncouche, Canada to study carbon cycling - S_140212_EF_MetaG (SPAdes) (version 2) | ecosystem: Environmental > Aquatic > Freshwater > Lake ... | reverse complement strand
ATATATATATGAACTTTAATCAAGTTTTGAAAAGGGAAGAATTAAAACAACTCTTTCAAGAGAGAACCGCAAAATATTTGTCTCAACACAACGAAAACAGACATTATAAAATTACTTACAATGATGATGGAATATTTACCAATAAAACGTATGAAAATAATATTGCCATAGGAGAAAGTTATGGAACATATAGCTTTCAAACCAACCCAGAGGGTGAGTGTGTTATAAATATTCAATATAAATATGTTTTTAATTCGCCTAATGAAGGTAGTCCTTTTCACATAAATAATCCGTTTTACCCCAAATTAGCCAATTATACTATTGGACCATTTTATACAAAATATTTGAACATGGATTTAGAGTGGGTTCCAATACTATACAACCATTTGCAAATAGAAAAGGGATATAAGATACTTAATTTTTACAAAAACAGGGAATAATAAATTAACAAAGTAACATCAGAAGATATCTGACCAATAATATTTTATATCATAGATATATATATGTCCGCTTTTGGAAATGGAAGTAACTCAAACGGGAATTTTTGGTATGGTAATTCTACCAATTTCCCTGGATTTTTATATAAGAAAAATGTTGGTGTAGGCGGTAGACGCAGCACCAAAATGGCACCGGGAGGCAATGTCACATGCAATAGTTCTACCTATTTATATAACAAGTGGAAGCCTGGTCAGGGAGGTGTAGGAGCTTCAAGCATCGCAAATCGCCGTGCGAAAAATAGACTTGCTACAGTATGTAGTGAGCAAAAATGTTTCCCTTGTTACATGACTCTCGGACAATACAGTAATTATACACACAATCAAAATGGGTTTATTCCTTGTCCTGGAACTGTTACTGTAAATAATGTTACAACACCTTCACGTTAAATAATAATAATGCTAATTTTGTAGATATTATTATTATTAAATGGTTAACTATTTTGACACAAATCCTGTCATATGTTTAGATGCGGGTTGAAATTTACCAGCTGTAACTGGAACTGGCGGAAAATAAGGCCTATAATAATGATTATTAAATTTGGAGTTAGGATCATAAAATGCTACACCCGGCGGTGCGTTATAAGAGTAATTATAATTTGTAGTTGGTCTGAAGCCAGCGCTAACCGGTGTTTGAGCCGAGTTAATATTTAAGAAGACCATATTGTTATAACTTTTCTTAACTGCGTTGGGATTTGTGTTACACTGCGTAACATAATTATACCAGTAGTTTCGGGTAACACCAATACTGGGTCCCGTACCCATTTTCATTGGGCCTGAAGCTGTGTTGTTGTCAATATTATTGATGTAAGATTGAATGCATCTGATTTTTCGAGGTCTACCTGCCATTTATATAAAGTGGCATAATTTTATTTTATTTTATAATTAAGTAATTCTAAATAATTAATTATAAAGGTTAGCCCCTTGCGCGAATTGAACGCGCGACCGATACCTTACAAGGGTAACGCTCTACCACTGAGCTAAAGGGGCATAATGGGACACGGTTGGGAAACTGGGCGACATAATTTTTAATTTACACTTCAAAGGCAACACGAAAATAATCCATAAAATAGTCCATTAAGCAGTCCATAACAATAATCCACGCAACAATCCAAGCAGCAACACGAAAATAATCCATAAAAATAATATATACAATAATCCAACAGGCAACACGAAAAACACACGAAAAAAGACTCGAACTCTGTTATATTATTCAGAGGAGCACAAATTTTTCCTAAATAATTTGTAATATATACATTAACTTCCCAAGCTTCTCCAATCTAATCCCTTTGTTTCACCCCACCGTCGTCCCAATTGTTATATTGGATTCCTTTTTAAGTTGTTTTTTGGGTAAATAATATAATCATTCGCGGTCCTCTAAAGTGCTTCCGATAGTTTTGCGATTTGTGCCTCGGTTAGTTTTTCTGGAAATTCGACGTGAAAATGTATGATCATATTCCCTTTATGTTCGCCGCGTGTTAACCCCATATTTGGATATACCTTTCTGTATTCTGGAGGAATAATGTTTCCCTTATTGTTGTTCAATGTATACGCCTTTCCGTTTAAATATTTGATTTCAAATGTAAACCCACATAACGACTCCTTTAATGTAATATTCTTTTCAATAATTAAGTCCAATCCGGCGCGTTTGAAGACACTATCGTTTGTTATTTTTACAAAAATCTTCACATCACCCTTTGCGTTCTCGCTGAGCACATTTCCCTTATCTCTTAAAATAATCATTTCGTTATCATCGATCCCCTGTGGGATGGTTACATATATAGTCTCGTTTTCGAATACCTTCATCCCATTTTCTACAACCCATCTCTCTATCTCTAAAGGAACATTAGCGCCGGATAACACCTGCTCCATATTTATATTGATTGTCTTCAATATAGGAGTTGGCTTTGAAATTGCTTGCTGAAAGCCCATTGGCGCGCCATTAAATATATGGACTCGTGCTCCTGGAGGCATTCCGTGTTGCATACCGAATGGCCCGCCGCCCGCACCAAATGGATTCACACCATTACCAAAAAACATATTAAATATATCATCAATCGGCACTTCCATAGCACTTCCGCCACCTTGGCTAGCCATCCTCATAAACGGATTTGGGTTTAGTCTAGTATTATCATAACTTCCCTTTTTTTGCTCATCTCCTAAAGTTTCATATGCTTCGTTTATTTTTTGCGTCATTTCTACTGATTCTTGTGAACCCGGGTTTTTATCGGGATGATGCTTCATCTGTAAACCTCTATACGCCTTTTTAATTTCATCCTTTGTAGCCTTTTCAGAAACCCCCAACACACTATAAAAATTATCTGCCATTAATATTATAATCCAAGATATACTTAAATGTTTATTTACGTATATATTTAATGACAACAGCTGAAGACAGATTATTTGTTTATAAATACCAACCATTGTATTTTGATGATTTTGGAAAGAGAAACGATGTTATTAGCACTCTTAAGTCTTTAATATGTATTGATTATTTGAATATTCTTCTTGTAGGTGATATGGCATCAGGTAAAACGTCCCTATTGAATGCGCTCATTAGAGAGTATTATGTGGGTTATAACCCAAAAGACTATGAAGATAATGTATTGTATATTAATAATCTCAAGGAACAGGGAATTAATTATTATAGGACAGATGTAAAAACCTTCTGTCAAACCTGCTCTGTTATTAAAAATAAAAAGAAAATAATCGTTCTAGATGATATTGACTTGATTAACGAACAGAGTCAACAGGTATTTCGTAATTGTATTGATAAATATGGTCATAATGTCCACTTTATATCGTCTTGTAGTAATATACAAAAGGTAATTGAAACACTTCAATCACGATTCACAATAATTAAAATGTTACAATTAAAGAGAGAAGACCTAACCAAAATCATTAATAACATTAAACAGGCTGAACATATTGAAATCGACGAGGATGCGCAAGAATTCGTTATTAACATCTCTAATAACACTATTAAGATCCTCATTACATATATGGAAAAATTCAAGCTATTAAATGAAAAAATAACGCTTGACCTTGCTGTGAAATTGTGTTCCAATATAAGTTTTTGTGTTTTTACCGATTATATACGATTTTGTTTAGAAAATAGGTTGAATGATGCGATAAAATTAATTTATGAAATTTATGATAAAGGATATTCTGTTATGGATATTTTAGACAATCTTTTTTTCTTCATTAAAACGACAAACATGATAAACGATGACCAGAAATATATTATTATTCCGTATATATGTAAATACATTACGATTTTTCATAATATTCATGAGGACGAGATTGAACTTGCCTTGTTTACAAACAACATTATAAATATGCTTGGCAACTAAAATTGATATAATATTTACGTTTTTATCTATATACTATATATCATACATATATTCTATGTCCCTGCAAATTTTTAAAAAAGAGATTCCAGATGAAATTGTGTTACAGTTTTTAGATGACGTGTGTACAAAAACTGCTAAACACTATACCTTGAATACGATTATCTTTAAGCAGGGGGTTTATAATGGAACAATTCAAAATTTCATAAATACGTGTATTCCTTATTATCATATATCAAAACGAAAATATCTTGAGCGAAAACTTACTTATAACTCGTTCACAACTATATTACGACAAATATGTAAATTCAACAAGTTTACATATACATCTCAAATTCATTACGACAAATCGTGTTACGATATAATTTATTACATTTTTTATAAAACATAGTGCTTAGTACCTAGCGCCTAATATCTACGTTTAGTACCCAATCCCTTTTTATTTCGTTTTGTTTTTGTTTTACTGACACGCGATCTAGCTTTAGGCTCATAATAGTCCGCGTCGATATTGTCATCATCATTTATTTCATCAGTTGAACTAAATAGTGCATCCTCATTGTAATCATCGCCGCCTACTTGATCACTGTCGTCTGATTTATACATATACAACCCAGCCCCACCGATCGCTAAAACTGTTGTCGCTAAAAGTAATGACAGAGTTTCGTTCATAATTGTACAATATGATTGAAATTTAATTATAATAATTAAACACATTTCTCAATATTCGTAGGGTTTTGATCAATCGCGCCCGAGACAACTTTCTGTCGTTGTATCCACCAATCTCATATTCAGAATTATCGTATTTTTGAAAAAACTCGAATGTAATATCGTTTGAATTATCCGGTAGATTATCGTAATTATATAGAATCTCGTTAACAGTGTTTTCGTGACAAATCACGTATTGTAAATAATCGACGAGGCTGTTCTCATCTTCACACGTATACGAAAATGTGCACCCACTGCGGACAGTTCCGCACTCACGCTGACCACGGATCACGTATGTTTGCTCCTTCGTGTCATATAAAATATAAATAGTATTGTCTACTCTATCTTTAACAGAGTCATTCTCCTCAATCTTTAGAACCAAACAATCTGTGACGTTAAATGCTGCCATTGATAATATATAACTGTCGTTGTGTTTAAGTATATTTTTGTAATATTATTTTTGCGTTATTTACAGGCATTGTTTTCTCACTGTATAATAACAATGATAATTAAGAAGGAAACCGTTGATGGAATAAAAGTGTATCACGTTGGTAAAAATTGGGATGATGCCCGCATGGCTGATAGAATGAATACATATGTAGAAAAGTCTGATATAAAAGATGTAATAGATGATGATGCGGACGTTTTTACAGAGGATGGAAAATTGCTGTTACGATTTAGAAAAAAGGTATTGCCGCAAGAGAAAACCGAATTGTTTTACGATAATGTAAAGGATTTCGCAAAGCATATTTCAAGCAATCGTGGAAACGCAACTGGTAGTGAGACCCGTAATGTCCGCGAAAATCCAAAAGTAATGTCTAACATATTTGGTTATTTTGATAGATGGTCGCCCTCACAGAAGGTAATCTTCCGCAAAGCCGGTATTAAACCCATTGTAGATGTAAGAGAATGCCGATTTAACCGCGACTACCCCGACAAATATAAGAAAACGATCCCCCTCATACAGGAAATAGACAAATTGTATAAAAAATTAACGCCCGAATATTACAAAGTCCAGCGAAAAAAGGCGAATCAAACGCATTTTAAAATACCAGGGACGTCGTTTACTACTATTACCACCAATATAAACTTCCAAACCACGATACATTGTGATAAGGGTGATGATATAGAGGGATTCGGTAATTTAGCAGTCATTGAACACGGCAAATACACCGGAGGCGAAACATGTTTTCCTCAATACGGAGTTGGTGTGAATGTTCGTAACGGCGATGCGTTGTTTATGGATGTACACCAACCACACGGTAATTTGCCAATAAGTAAGAAAACGGAGGACACTACCCGTTTGTCTATTGTTTGTTATTTGCGAAAAAATGTTTGGTTACGCACACAGAACAAAACAAAACGTATGTTTGCTAAGCACAACAAAACGATGAAAAACTTAGGTTCAAAGGATAAATAATTATTTGTTATTTTCATTTTCCACTCCTTCTCATTAAAATTGACAATGATGAAGATATTTATAACGATATTTATAAATATTTTGAACTTATGTGTCTTTGTAAGGCATTACTTTTTTAGGCTTGCGTCAAAAGCAAACTTATACATTTTTAGTAAAAGCCTAAATAATAACTAAACTGTTAAAAATTGAAATACTTTTTTAACAAAATGAGGTATGTATAAATATATCAAGTTATAAAAGTTCAAGCTACCAATATTAAGATGTCAACCGTTATCCGTATCAGAAAGAATTTGCTTGGCGTGCATGCTCCTGAAAAAAAAAACAAAGATCTATGCGACCTCCTCCAGGACTCATACTTCAACAAAATCAACTCTCGTCCCGTTTACCAGCGTCACATTCGTTGGTCTGCTAACACAATGAACGAGTTCATTGACACCATTATGAAAAATGGCGTTGTACCTGAACTCATTATGTATGAGCTGGCGGTCGATGAAAGGAATGGTAAAAATATAGGAAAGTCGTTCGAAATGGTCGATGGGCAACACCGTTTATTCACTCTTAAGGCATTTATGGATGCTTCTATTCAGATGGTACCTCACATAAAAAAGCCTTTCATTGTTCACTGGAAGTATGAAACCGCGCATGTGTTTTATAAGAAAACAGACGATGTCGTGAATTGGTGCCTAGAGAACGAGATCGAGCCTTGCTACTTAACCGAAGAGGAAAAGGAGCATTTTGACCATTTTGGCATCGATCTTAAGCTTATGAAGAGCAAAATGTCTCTCGACCAACGTCGGGAAATCTTTATGTCACTCCAAAAGGGCACTCCTGTAAGAAATTCCGACTTCCTGAAAAACAAAACCGACTGCAAATTGGTTGCGTTTATGAGTGAAAACAACTACGAACAGATGATGACCGACACATTCTTTGAGCACTGCCATAAGAAAGCTGCTAACTATTGGGTTCAGTGGATATGCCGATGTTTCCTTCTTTACAAGCGCTTTCACAAAAAATACCACTCCGAAAAGTTCAATTCTTCACATGTCTCTGAAATCTTCCTTATGAAGGATACACAAATCACAAAAGATATCAAAAAGAATGTTACTGAATTAAACCTTGTGGACGATGAGCTTGTTCACGATTTTGACGATGTGTTTAGAGCCTTCATTGCCTTTCTACAACAATTAGACGATGGCTCTAGGCTCAATCCCACGCAGATATTCGCACTGTTCTATGTCCTTTGCGACGAGTCAAAAGACACATGCATTATGCTGTCTCATATGCCATACTTGGCTAGAGAAGGGTTTAAGAAGGATAAAAGAACTATGTGGGAGTCCAAGGATGAAAATGAACCTCGACGACAATATTTCAACCGCTGCTTTAACCAGATTAACTCAATTACCGAGCGAGCCCCTCCTTTAGATGATCGACAAATCTCTAAGCCTCTCAGAAAACTTGTTTGGGCTAAGTGTCTTGATAATCAGTGTGCGATTTGCGAAGAAGATAATATTACAGAAAAAGAATTTGAAGTTGGACACATTGTTGCTAGAGCACTTGGAGGTCAGGTAAACATAGAAAATTTAATCCCTATGTGCTTTGACTGTAACCATCGAATGGGAACCAGAAACGCGTGGGAGTACAAGAAGGATGTGTATCCTCAGCACGAATTCGCAGTTCAAGAAATTTAAATATAAAAATTTATCATGTAATTTAATTAATTAAAAATTTTAAAAGGCTTCATCCCTTATAGATGAAACCTTTTTATTTATGAGAAAAGGCGCACACGAAATAACAAATAATGTGTATTACTTCTTCTTTCGAGTCTTATTACGGCCTTGTTTTGGCTTCGACCTTGTGCTTTTACCTTCCACCGTGTTAGTCGCAGGGATTTTCTTCAATTTGAATTCCGTCATACCAGTCTTCTTTGTGGAAATATTACCATAATCTGGATATGCTGCCTTTATTTTATTAGACGCCTCCAACATTGGTTTCAATCTGTCTTCAAATGTACCCAGACCACCCGATTTACCGTAGTATTTCGTTACAAACCCCACGCGATTAAACCGCAATACGATTCCATCTTCAATGAAGTATTTTATAGTGCGTTCAACGTCCTCCTTTTGACCATTTTCTTTTGTGATTGTCAGCTGAATACTCTTTAGTTTCGGGCGGTTTATTATACCATAAAACGCGCCTACAATATAGTTGAGACACGTAGACGTTTCATCTCTGGCTTCTCTAAAAAATGGATTGTATACGGGATAAACTCCCCAAATGGACGATTTGTTTGCTACGCATTCTTTGAACGCATATTTAAAGAAGTAATCAAGCGTTTTACCTTTGAATAATTTTGAAATACTTAAATCGATGGATTGAACATCATCATCAAAGAATACGATGTGCTGTCCTTCCTTCCATTGCTCCATTATGAACTGTCTCTGTGGCACAAGTCCTTTAATACCTACAATGAGTTTGTGATATAATTTCTTGTCAAGTACCTTTAAGTATTCCTTATATTCTTCGTCGTTTGCCACATAAACGTAAATTTTACTAGCAGATATCTTATTATTTTTTAACATTTTTAATGTCTTTTCATTACAAGTTTCGGCTCGTTTATAACTCGGAACACATACCACATAATCCGGCATTTATACTATATAGAGAGAATAATAGTGTAACATTGTTCTTTTAACCGCGTGTTTTCTTCGTTGTCCTGCGCGATAATATATAATGAAAATAGTGTTATATATTTTCATTATTTTTTGTTGGAATATTTTATCTACCAGTATATGGTGCCTTTGATAAGTTATCTCCTAAGAAATTTGGTTTTAGCCCATATAGACCAGGGTAGTTGGGTGTTTTCCAGAAACCTACAAATTTGTTCTGAATTACCTTGTTTGTTAATGGTTCAAGCGGCTCCAATATTCCCTGTTCAGGAGATACAGAGAGAAGGATGTAATTTCCTATAATTGTATCCGACTCCATCACCTGTTTTGGCGATAGTCGCGCAAACCACTCAAACTTTCTGCGGCTCAAAATTTCCTCGGCGGGGATTAAAATACCATATGTTCCTTGGTATAAATCTAAATAGTTGTTCGACATTAAATCATCGATGATTATCTGTTTCTCATCAATCGTCTTTGTTCCGATTTCAACACCATCTATCAAATTTATTCTACCACTTTCGATACGCTGCATACACCATTTATCGTATTCTCCTAAAAATTTGACGTCTGCCGTATAATCGTGTGATGACACTCGCTGTATAAAATTACATAGTTCTCTCGTTGTTTCGCATTCTTTGGGTGCTCCACAAAACGACAAGTTGGGGAAAAAATCCAACTCTGTTGAGGTAACATTTCTGTCGACAACTTCGCACACAAACATTTTCTCTCCTCTTGTTCCCTTAATATACAACTCGTTCAGGTTCTTCATACAAACAAACGACAATGGGCAGAACATGCCGCCGTATCTATACAATAATTTCATCATACCCAACAATCTCATATTCGATAGAATTGGGTCAGAAATAGATGTCATATTAATATTCCAGTCAGGTAATAATCGCTTGAATGAGGTATCGTCTATGATACAAATAGTAAACGACTCGTCACACTGTTTGATGATACTTCTCACTGTTAAATATAAGTATGGTTGGTTTAATTCGAGAGAACTGCGCGAACCAAAACTTAACCAGTGCCTAGAATTATATTCATAAGGTACGTGAATCCATAAAATGGGTTTTTTACTCTCACCTAAAGTAGTTCCGTCCAATAAATACTTCTGAATTGATTCATAGGTGTCACCTTCTTCTTCTTTTATTCTTTTGTCCTCAAACCTTTTATATAACACTCCCAAGACGATAAGAATAAAAAATAGTATAAATAAGTTAGTAAATGATTTCATATAATATTATATTATATTTTTATATTTTCATATTTGATATTTTCATTTGTGCTCAATTAGTTCGCTGATTGAAGCTTTTGAGGGTAGAAAAATTACTCTTTACAACCAGCGGTTTTCAGTTCCTTTTCTAAATATTCGACTAAATTAGATGTTGACTTTGTATGACATCGCGGAACCAGAGCGTGGACGAACGCTTTATACGACCCAATCAAGAGCTTTGTGCCGAGTTTTGCTGAAAAATAAAGGTGCTGAAAATAGGACATGCACGCTTTGGCGAGATGATTCTCACTATCTAAAAACCATAACATTACATGTAAAAAAGTGTAGACTTTAAATTTTAATTTTAATTTTAATTTTAAAATTAATTATTTTCTTGGGTGCTGTGTCAAGGCATCCATTAAATGCTTGCCACATCGTGTAAAAAATAAGTGTAATTGACCCGCATCAGCACCAGTTACCATATCATCCGGAATATAGGTAGAATTTCCCTTCTTCCAGCACAATAACACAGGAATACCGTTTACCATTTTTTTCGACTTTAAAAAAGAATAAAAGTCAAATGATTTGTCTACATCTATATCGGCGCAAACAACTTCGGGGGGCGAAGAGGCAAAAAAGCCGTGAATTGCCGGCTTCACTACTTTGCACGGACCACACCATTCTGCCCCCAATTTAATCACAATCAACCCGGGATTATGTTGTAAAAGTGTAAAAAATGAATCGCGATTCGCTATCTCGCTAATAACTTGTTTCGACATATATTTATATAATTTATTTAATTTTATATAAATACGCTTGTTACATATGTTTCTTATAAGTCCTTTTCCACAATTACTTCTTTGGAAACCTTCCTAATAATTTTTTCTTCTTTTTCAAAATCGTTATCACCTTTTCCGCCCATTGCCTCCATAATAATTTTATTGTATTGATCAGAAAAGCGTGAAACACTCTTACCGCAATCTGGATGTGCCTCCTTGAACTTGGGTACCATTCTTGCGTTTTTATCAGCAACCTTCCTTACAAGCTTATGCATTTTCTTTTGCTCATCGTCTTTTTCCCATTTATCTTCATCTTTAATGTACATTGTTTCTCTCTTCTTGTCTGTACAATGAACCGGACGTTGTGTAACATCAAGGTCCTTCAGATTCTTTACAATAATATTAGAAATACCTTCTACATAACCTAATTCTCCGACTCTCTCTAGATCTGTCAATTGTAGCTTAATTGACTCAACAAAATCTGTTATGTTCATCGCATCTTTACACGTTTCATTTAAGAAAAAATTTAGGTTAAATGCCTTATTATGTGAGTTTGTGTTGTTAGTGTTATTAGTGTTGTTTATGACATTATGAGTTCCTGTTTCTATTACCTTTATCATTTGAGTCTGTGTATCCATTATTATATGTTTTAATTCGGTATTTTCCTTTAAAATTTCTTGGTTTTGTTTTACAACAGCCAATACCATATTTGTAAGTAACTGAACCTCCGACTCGGTATTAATGCTGTTATTGTCACATTTTTTTCTGTGTTTCCATAACCCCCCGTGAGTTTTAAAGGTCTTAGAACATTCGCACGTGTACGTGGGGATTTTATTGACTTCCTCCACTTCCATATTACTTCCATTTAACACTTTTTGATGTTTTGCTGTCAATAAATGTTTGTCGTAGTCTTTTTTATTGCTAGTATAATAGTAACAACATTCGCAATTAAATTTTTGAGATGGAATTTGAGTTAATTCCGTTTTATTAGAACAATCGTTCGCTACCATTTTATGATGCTTATTAGTATCATTATGCGCGTCTTGTGCTTTCAAGCAAGAAAAATATAATTTACATTGTTCACAGAATAATTTGGGTTTTTCAGTTTTAATTTTCACAGGAGGCTTCTTTATTTTTGGTTTTGGTAACGGATCAATGCTATTAAGGGTTGCTCCAAGTTTCTCAAAATATTCCTGTTCTTTTTTACGTGCTTCATAACTATCAGCACAATTATGAAACGCGATGATTTCCATTTGCCAATTGTCCCACCCACCAGAATTGCGAATAGTGTTATACAATTTACAATTGTGATTCATAGCTTTTTCGTTTTTACAGCTTTGCTTATGCGCGTGTCTTCTCTGGACAAAATTAGTAGTAAGTCCTACATAAAGGCCCTGTATAGCGGGGTCTTTACAGAATATTTTATAAAATATTGTATTGGAATAATCAATATCAACCTTTGGCATTTATAATAATCTTATAATATATTTAAATTATAAAATACGTATAAGATTGTCCTAAATGCTTTTCAAGAAAAGTATTATTTTTATCGTAACAGATTGAAAATTTGTTTTTTTTGCGACCCAACCATAAATTTCAATTATGCTGTAAAAACGCGCGCAGTGTTTTGCGATTTTATAAGGCTTTTTCCACAATCACTTCCTTTGAAACACGCCTTATTATCTTCTCTTCCTTTTCAAAATCATTGTCACCTTTTCCGCCCATAGCTTCCATGATAATTTTATTGTATTGATCAGAAAAGCGAGAAGCACTTTTGGCGCAATCCGGATGTGCTTCTTTGAATTTGGGAACCATTCTCGCGTTTTTATCTGCCACCTTTCTAACCATCTTGTGCATTTTCTTTTGCTCATCGTCCTTCTCCCATTTATCCTCATCTTTAATGTACATTGTTTCTCTCTTCTTGTCGGTACAATGAACCGGCCGTTGAGTAACATCAAGGTCCTTCAGGTTCTTTACAATAATATTGGAAATGCCTTCTACGTAACCAAGCTCTCCCACTTTTTCAAGGTCGGACAATTGCAGCTTAATTGACTCAACAAACTCTGTAATATTCATGGCATCCTTACACGTTTCATTTAAGAAAAAATTAAGATTGAATGCTTTATTATGCGAATTTGTGTGGTTAGTGTTATTAGTGTTGTTTATGACATTATGAGTTCCGTTTTTAAGTATGCCTAGTAATTCTTTGTTTTCATCTCTTAGTTCTTTACATTGGTGTATAAGGATTGATATTAAATTTTCGTCTGTTAATTTTATCTGTTCAGGTTGTATATTTTGAAGTTCACACTGATTGTTATCCGTTTTTTTAACACAGTTACCTTTGGTTTTATGTTTCCATAATCCTGTCCGCTCTCGGTATTCTTTTCCACAATCACATATAAAATTATTTTTGGTGGTGTTGTTGACACTATTTTCAACATTGTTGAAAACTCGCGTTTTATGTCTCTTGCTGAGAAAGTGTTGTTTAAGATGCTGTTTTAGAGAGCATTTATAATCACAAGCTTCGCAATAATATTCTGTCTTATCAAATTCACTATTTTCACTAAACTTTGTTGCCATACACTATATTATATGGCAACAAAAAAAAGTTTCTAAATTATTATAAACATAAATATAAAAATTTTATCGTCACAAATTGAAAATTATTTTTTTGGTGACCAGACCATAAATTTCAATTATGCAGTTAAAACATGTTATTTCGAGTAAAGTATTTTAGGTTTTCAAAAATGGACAAAAAAAATGTCCAAAATTGAGTTT
>Ga0209500_10002374_pt1 | contig 13418 bp, 10 predicted proteins | sample S_140212_EF_Meta_FD_187323 | JGI IMG/M metagenome (GOLD analysis project Ga0209500, IMG submission 187323) | Freshwater microbial communities from Lake Simoncouche, Canada to study carbon cycling - S_140212_EF_MetaG (SPAdes) (version 2) | ecosystem: Environmental > Aquatic > Freshwater > Lake ... | reverse complement strand
GAACACACAGAAGCACCGCACACCCGGTAACGCGCGAATATGGCGGCGCGTTGAGGAGATGGTGCCTCGGCAAGGCGAGCGTGCAGAGCCACACGATGAAAGTGCGGACGCACCCGCAGGCACGACTTCGTCATCCAGTTAACCCAGATCCTAGTGCCGGCGTCCTTCTGACAGGTGCGAGGCGGTAGGTCGCCTAGTTCCGCAAGGTGCAGTGCGTGTAGAAGCACACTACTCACAACGTACTGAACAACGTGGCCGCGGACGTGGTGCAAGCGCTGAGTGTGGCCGGACCGGCCAGGCTGCGTCCTAGCAACGCGAGTCGCTCAGGATGGACGGTTGGTACTTCGCCCACGGCCAACGGCCAAAAGACGCATAGATAGTGGCGGAAGTTCCGGATCGGCCCACTGGTAGCGCCATCGGACGCCTGGCTATTTCAGTCGAGCTCGGATCTGCAGTGCCCGGTACTGCGAGGTGTAAGGAACAACCAGCGCCACCTGGCGACCCTGCAGCTTGCGGACGACCTGCTTGGCCAAATTGACGACTGTATCCTTACGCACCCGGACCAAACTAACGATCTCAAAGCCGGCCTCATTGAGGTAGCCCTCAATGTGGCGCTCCCCAGCAAAGACCAAGTGATCAGGAAGATCAAGCTGAGTCGGTACATCCTCGCTGCCCCGGAGATCCGCAATGTTACCAGTCTCCAGATAGAACTCGCCCTTGTTCTTCAGGACCGACTTGATATCCGCTAGGAAGGGTCTGAAGTCGGGCAAGTGCGAGAAGACATGGATCAGCGAAACGAACTCGAAGCGCTCGTCAACCGCGTGCAGATACCCTTCGCGGACATGAAGCCCGCGGCTCTGGGCATGCTTCGCCTTCGGGCGCATCGGCTCGATACCCTCAATGCAACTGCCTCGCGGCGCAAGGCTGACCACCGCCTCCACCACCTCGCCAAAGCCGGCACCAATGTCGAGCCAAGAGATTGGCCGCTGTGACGACCAAACATCCTTAAACATTCTGCCAAGAGTCCGCCGGTAGATCGCCACTTTCCGACCGCTGCGACGACCGACCACGTTCCGTCCGCCCTCCACCTCATCGTGGTGACCAGTTTCGACGCCCTTATCAATCAGGTCTTGCGTTGGGCGCGGGTTGACATAGATCAGGCCGCACTGATTGCACTTTACTGCGGTGAACCCGTTCTCAACGACCCATGGCTTCGGATCATCGGTGCGACAAAATGGACATGGAATGCTCTCGACAGGAACGTCTGACCGCACTGGGAACCCCCTCGGAGATAACGGCTTGAACCATCCGGAAATACAGGACAAACCTGTAACAGCCCTATCGTACGATTTCCCGACCCACCATGCTTCTACTCCCTGCCCTCCCGTTCGTTGCCACGGCAATCATCGCACAATCTCCAACGCCGCTAGCGGTCCCATCAGCGGCTGCCGCTGCGAGCACAACCGCCACTGCCGCCACCCCGCCCCCCGCTGCTCCCTCCATCGCCCCCGTCGCCCCGCTCTCCTGGGCCATCTTCGCCCAAGACCCCCTCGTCCAAGACCCCGTCTCCTTCTGCGTCGCTGACGACGGCTCGCTCTTCATCGCTGAGTCTTTCCGGCAGGAGAAGGGTGTCGAAGACAATCGCTCCTCCAAGTTCTGGCTTGAGGATGATCTGCAACTTCAGTCCGTGGAAGATCGCCTGAAGATGTACGAGAAATGGGCGTCCAAGCGCGAGGGCGGAATGGACTACTACCGCAAGGAAGAGGATCGGGTCACGCATCTTGTTGATACAAACGGCGACGGCATTCCTGACAAGGTCACTTCGTTCAGTGGTCCGATGAATGATCCGCTTGACGGCACCGGCGCTGGTGTCGCCGTCATCGATGGCTCTGTTTGGTACACGTGCATTCCTTCGCTGTGGCGCTTTCAAGACACTAAGGGCACAGGCGTTGCCGACGTACGCGAGAGGATGTTCACTGGCTTCGGCATCCGCACAGCGCTGCGTGGACATGACATGCACGGTCTCGTGCAAGGACCCGACGGTCGCATCTATTGGTCGATCGGCGACCGCGGCTACCGCGTTCGCAGCAAGGAAGGCAAGGAACTTTCGCGCGTCTTTACGGGCGCCGTGTTCCGCTGCGAACCGGATGGCTCGCACCTGGAAGTGTTCGCGCATTCGCTGCGAAATCCGCAGGAATTAGCCTTCAATCAATGGGGCGATCTCTTCACTGGCGACAACAATTCGGATGGCGGCGACCGTGCGCGCATCGTCTACATCATGGAAGGTGGCGAGACTGGTTGGGATATGAACTACCAGACGCTGGAGGGTGCAAATCAACGCGGACCGTGGAGCCAAGAGCACACGTGGTGGAAATGGGACGCCGCCGACCCAGTGCGCCCGGCATGGACGCTGCCGCCAATTGAACATCTCTCTGACGGTCCCGCTGGTCTTGCGTTTTACCCAGGGCTTGGGCTTCCGGATCGATATCGCAATCACTTCTTTCTGTGCGACTTCTTGGGTGGTGATGAGTACAGCCAGATTCTTTCCTTTGCAGTCGAGCCGCAAGGGGCTGGATACACAGTCACTGACTCGCATGAGTTTGTGAAAGAGGTCTTGCCAACCGATGTTGATTTCGGCTGGGACGGCAAGATGTACATCAGCGATTGGTCGAACGGCTGGTACAGCGATCACACTGGTCAGATGTTTACGGTGTGGGATCCCACTCGCATCGAAGATGTGAACATTCGCACTGCGCAAAATCTAGTGCGCGAGGGATTTGGTAAGCAAGCGGAATCGCTTCTGTTGCAGTGCTTGGCGCATCCGGATATTCGCATTCGCCAACGCGCGCACCTGGAGCTAGCGCGTCGCGGTTCCAAGGCCACCGACTCATTGACGAATGTTGCCGCGGACGCTGGCCAGGCGTTCGAGCCGCGGTTCCATGCGCTCTGGGCGCTCGGTGTGCAGGCGCGCCATGGTGCCGATGCTGGGCAACGCATGGTGAAGGCTGATACCGCCGTTGTTGCGCGGCTTGCTGATGAAAATATCGAGATTCGTAGGCTTGCAGCGCGATTAGCTGGCGATGCGCGGATCGCCAGTGCAGGCGAGGCGCTGGTTGCACTCCTCACTGATGAAGACTTGCGTGTGCGCGCTCAGGCTGCCATTGCACTTGGCAAGATCAAACACATTTCCGCAATGCAGAACATCGCTGCCATGGCATGGGAGAACGAGAATCAAGATCCATTCTTGCGCCATGCGGCGGTTATGGGTTTAGTGGGCATGGAGCAGCCAGACAAGATTCATGAGCTTGCTGCAGACCCGTTCCCACAAACGCGGTTGACCGCTGTGCTTGCCATGCGCATGACGCGCGATCCGCAACTTGCGCGGTTGTTGCATGACCAAGACCTGCGCGTTTCTACGGAAGCCGCGCGCGCAATCAATGACCTGCCGATTCCAGAAGCAGAGCCAGCACTTGCGGCACTTGCTGCAAAGTTCGCGCCGGATGATCGCGCGCTTGCTACTGCTGCCGATGCGGCGAAGAGCGCGCCAACATGGGAACGCCAAATGTGGAAGGATCGCAAGGGCTTCACTGTTGCGCAACTTGCCAGCGATCCGATTTGGTCTACCAAGGCAGACAAGTCTGAATTCCTTGATGAATGCAGCGGATTTGCCAAGGCCGGCAATGACTATGTGCAGCGCGTGCGTGGCACATTCAAGGTTGCCGCCACCGGTGACTACATCTTTAGTGTCGCGAGCGATGATGACAGCGTGTTGCTCATCTCTGCAACGGGCGATCCCGCTGCTGCGAAGCAAGTTGCCAAGGTAGACAACTACGTGAACCCGGGCGACTGGGAATCACAGCCAGGGCAATTTGCAACCGTGCACTTGGATGCCGGTGATGATGCGTACATCGAAGCTCGCGCCTTCCAAGGCGGCGGCGGTAATCATTTGGCTGTTGGCGTTGTGCATCCAGACGGCAAGAAGGAGCAACCGATTGGTTCGTTCATGGGCGACATCAGTTCCATGCCGCTGTTGCGTCGCGTGATCAATGAGAATGTGCGCGAGGGCACACCAGCCAACGCGGCGGCGATTGCTGCGATTGCTGCAAATCCAGCCATCGCGCCAGCTGCGCGGGTCGAAGCTATGGATGCGCTCGCAGACTTCCTTGCGCCGAGCCCACGTGACCGAGTCAATGGACATTGGCGCCCGGTGGATGCCAGTGCGCGCTCAAAGGATGCATATGTTGCGGTGCTGAAGCAGCGCATTCCAAGTTTGGCCACCAACGGCCCGAGTGCGGTTCGAACGATCGCGCGCGAACTGGCTGCGAAGTACGGCGTGCCGATGGATAGCGGCGCTGCGCTTGCGGCTGTACTCGACCGCACCAAGCCCGTGCAAGAACGAGTGGCCTGCTTGATGCAACTAGCGCAAGACCGCGATGCCAAGCTTGGTCAGGCGTTGGATGCTGCGTTGATTTCTGACGAGCCACGGTTGCGTGCGCAGGCGCGTACCATTATTGTCCGTAATGATCCAACGCGTGGCCAGGAGATGCTGGATGCGGCAATTTCTGGTGGTACGACCCTCGAAAAACAAGCGGCTATTGCGGCCATTGGCGCCACTGAAGGTGCGGCGGCTGACGCGGCGCTTGCTCGGTTGGTGGCTTCAATGACAGCAGGCACATTGCCCCCGGCACTTGCCATTGACGTGATTGATGCGGTGGCTACGCGGCAGCAGCTCAAGGATCAGGCTGCCACATGGGCGACCCATCTGACCACCAATGACAGGCTCGGCACGTGGCTGTTAACGCTTGAAGGTGGTGATGTCGAGCGCGGACGGCAAGTGGTGAATTTCAATAGTGCTGCGGCGTGTCTTCGTTGCCACATGGTGGAAGGCACCGGCGGTCACGCAGCCCCGAGCCTGGCGGGCGTTGCTAATCGGTATGACCGCAAGGGGCTGCTCAACAGCTTGGTCGATCCAAACGTTCAGGTGGCGCAGGGGTTCGGTCCGATCAGCGCCATGCCGGCAATGGGCACCGTGCTCACCCCGCGCGAGGTGCGGGATGTGGTGGAGTATTTGGGGACTTTGAAGTGAGCGGAAATTGACCTTTTCTCAAAGCCGCAGTTGCTCCGCATGTTTGAATTTAACGCGGCGACTGAAATCATTGGGCATCTCGCCATGAAGGTGTGACGCATTCCATCTTCTTCGTCGCATCAACTGATAAGCAGTACCTGTGCCCCTCTAATATCACCACGAGATTCGCGTCGTTTCAGTGATCAAATTAACGGCGAGTGTCGAGTGCTGCGGTTGGCAAGTAGGTAGGTAATGTTGACCGTGATGGCTTCTGTATCGCGACAAGTAGAGGGCCGTCGGCGGGGTAATCGGCAGCGGACATCTGCGAGCGCGGCTAGCTCGGCATCGAGCAACGGCTCGAGGATTGAGTGTCGGACTATGACTACGGTGCAAGATCGCGGATTGAGGCAACCCTAGATTTTTATTCCCGTTACTGTCCCCTCGGAAGGTTGGACTAGGTCCCTTTGTACAAACGCCGCCGAGAGGAGTGGACTTACAAGAGCCTGCTCTGCCGCAAGGGCAAACATCACCAATGCGGGGCAATATTGCTGGACATTCGTGTTGCAGCGCCACACTGTTACACTCGTCCCATGGCTCCGGTCGCTTCGAAACGGATTTGTTGGACGCTCAACCGCGAAGCGTTGGGGCGAATTCCTATGAATAAGTCGAGTAACAACCTATGAGTGAATTGACAAAGTGGTTGGACCAAAAATGGTATCCAACCTACACCCGAAATTGGGATGACGCGCTCTTTCGCGAGCGCATCCTGAGACACATCAATCCAGCGAGTCGGGTTTTGGACTTCGGGGCTGGCCGAGGCAAGTTGGAGCAGATGAACTTCAAGGGATTAGCCAGTTTCGTCGCAGGCATTGATGTAGAGAGAGAGGTTTTCGAGAATCCATACCTCGATCAAGCGAAATTACTGGATCTCTCAACGAACCGCATTCCTTTCGACGATGGAAGTTTCGACGTCGTCTTCGCGGATAACGTGCTGGAGCATGTCCCCGATCCCGATCGGGCCTTCCAAGAGATTCGGCGGGTCCTACGTCCCGGTGGCGTCTTCTTAGCAAAAACACCAAACAAGTGGCACTATGTTCCAACAATCGCTCGACTAACGCCGCTATGGTTTCACCGCTTTTACAACAAACTGCGCTCGCGCGACGCGGCTGACACTTTCCCCACGCTTTACCGCTGCAACACGCGCCAGAGCGCCCGGCACTGCGCCCTCGCCAACGGATACGAGATCCTCGCAATTGAGACCATTGAGGGTCGACCGGAGTATCTGCGCCTCTCGGCGCCCACCTATGTCTTAGGCTTCCTTTACGAGCGGATCGTGAACGCATGGCGCCCCTTTGCGCCGCTGCGCTGTGTGCTCCTGGTCGAACTGCGGCGAAAGTAGTGCCAGCGCCGATCAGTCCACTCCCGAAGACCTAGGGCGGAGCGGGCTGAAATGGATTCCGATTCGACCATCGGTTCTGCGCGGTGGCGGAAATCGCCAGCGCTACATGATGAGCCTGCAATTGGAGCAAGACCGCGATGCCAAACTTGGTCAGGCAGTGGATGCTGCGTTGATTTCTGACGAGCCACGGTTGCGTGCGCAGGCACGCACCATTGTTGTTCGTAATGATCCATCGCGTGGACAGGAGATGCTGGATGCGGCAATCTCTGGTGGCACGACCCTGGAGAAACAAGCTGCTATTGCGGCTATTGGCGCTACTGAAGGAGCGGCGGCTGATGCGGCGCTTGCTCAGTTAGTGGCTTCAATGACAGCTGGCACTTTGCCACCGGCACTTGCCATTGACGTGATTGATGCGGTGGCTACGCGGCAGCAGCTCAAGGATCAGGCTGCCACATGGGCGACCAATCTGACCACCAATGACAAGCTCGGCACGTGGCTGTTAACGCTTGAAGGTGGCGATGTAGAGCGCGGCCGACAGGTGGTGAACTTCAACAGCGCCGCAGCGTGTCTCCGATGCCACATGGTGGAAGGCACCGGTGGTCACGCCGCCCCAAGCCTTGCGGGCGTCGCTAACCGGTATGACCGCAAGGGGCTGCTCAACAGCTTGGTCGATCCAAACGTTCAGGCGGCGCAGGGGTTCGGTCAGATCAGCGCCATGCCGGCAATGGGAACCGTGCTCACGCCGCGCGAGGTGCGGGATGTGGTGGAGTATTTGGGGACTTTGAAATGAGTGAAGATTGACTTTGCTTACTGATCATGCCCCGAAGCATCCGGAACATCATGCCCCGCGTCGCGGAGCGTCTTCTCTCGGCGGGCGAGTTCGAGGTCGCTTTCCACCATCATGATGGCGAGCGTCTTCACATCAACCGTGGGCTTCCAACCCAGCGCTTTCTGAGCCTTGGTGTTGTCGCCGAGTAGTTGCTCAACTTCCGCGGGGCGGTAGTAGCGCGGGTCGATCTCGATGAAATCTTTGTAGTCCATGCCGAGGTGGCCGAACGAAAGCTCGCAGAACTGACGCACGCTGATCATCTTGCCGGTGGAAATCACATAATCATCGGCACGATCCTGCTGAAGCATGCGCCACATGGCATCCACGTAGTCGCCAGCAAAGCCCCAATCGCGCAGGGCATCGATGTTGCCGAGGTATAGCTTCTTCTGCATACCAAGCTTAATGCGACCGACTGCACGCGTGATCTTGCGGGTGACGAATGTCTCACCGCGGCGTGGGCTCTCATGGTTGAAGAGGATGCCGCACGAGGCGTGCATGCCGTAACTCTCGCGGAAATTCACGGTGATCCAGTGGGCGAAGACCTTGGCGCATCCGTACGGCGAACGTGGGTAGAACGGCGTAGTTTCGCGCTGTGGAACTTCCTGCACCTTGCCGTACATTTCGCTGCTTGAGGCCTGGTAGTAGCGCACGCGCTTGCCACTCTGCACTTCGTACACGCGGACCGCTTCGAGCAACTTCAGCGCGCCGACGCCGTCGGTGTCGGCGGTGTAGATCGGCATGTCGAAACTCACGCGCACATGGCTTTGCGCGGCGAGGTTGTAGACCTCGGTTGGCTCGACCATGCGGATGATATTCGATAAATTGTTCGCGTCGTTCAGATCACCGTAGTGAAGCTTGAGGCGACTGCCGGCTTGGTGCGGATCCTGATAGATGTGATCGATGCGCGCGGTGTTGAAGCTGGAACTACGTCGGACGATGCCGTGGACTTCGTAGCCTTTGCCTAAGAGCAGTTCCGCGAGGTAGCTGCCGTCTTGACCCGTAATTCCTGTAATGAGTGCCTTTTTCATGCGACTGCCATCCTAGTTGCAGACATGTGCTCGCACAGGAATGCCCGTTCGTGAGACAATGAATTGAGTATGAACCTCCCCACCTCCCGCATCCTCCTCACCGGCGGGGCCGGCTTTCTTGGTCGTGCTGTGATTGAACGCCTGCGCGCGCGTGGGGTGACGGACATCTTTATCCCTCGGCGCCGCGACTATGACTTGACCCACGAGGCCGATGTGGAGCGCGTGTACCGCGACGCGCGGCCCGACGTGGTGATTCACCTGGCCGCGGAAGTCGGCGGCATCGGCGCCAATCAGGCAAACCCCGGGCGTTACTTCTTTGCCAACATGGCCATGGCGCTTCATCTCATTGAGCGCGGTCGAATTGCTGGCATCAAGAAGTTTGTGCAGGCTGGCACCATCTGCGCGTATCCCAAGTTCACGCCTGTACCGTTTCATGAAGACAATCTCTGGAACGGTTACCCCGAGGAAACCAACGCGCCGTACGGTGTTGCCAAGAAGGCCGCCATGGTCATGCTTGATGGCTATCGCCGTCAATATGGCTTGGCATCTTCGTATCTGCTGCCCGTGAACCTCTATGGGCCGTGGGACAACTTTGACCTCTCCACTTCACATGTGATTCCCGCGCTGATCCGCAAGTGCGTGGAGGCCCAAGAGTCCGGCGCCGATCACATGACGTGCTGGGGCACCGGCAGCGCCAGCCGTGAGTTCCTCTATGTGGAAGACGCCGCCGAGGGGTTGGTGCGCGCCACCGAAACCATGGACGACCCGGTGCCAATCAACCTTGGCACTGGCATGGAAATCACCATCCGCGATCTGGTGACTCTAGTAGCCCGCCTGAGCGGATTCACCGGCGAAATTCGCTGGGATTCCAGCAAGCCCGACGGTCAGTCACGCCGCTGCCTCGACACCGAACGCGCCGCCAAACTGCTCGGCTGGCGCGCACAGGTGGGGTTCGAAGACGGGATGAAGCGAACCATCGAGTGGTATCGAGCAAACCGCGGACATCGCGCGGAGCATGATCCGTCGCGGGCGGGGTGACTTACAAATAATTATTAGCCAAGGCCGCCCGCGCTGTTTGGTTGACACATGTGTCAGAAACTTGTATATTTACTTCTGACACATGTCTACCCTCGCCCCGCAAATCCTCGACCGGATTGAACGAGACCTCGGTGGTCCAGGTGCGGTGATCACGCCAAAGGACTTCCTTGACCTCGGTACTCGAGATGCTGTCGACCAAGTGATGACGCGGCTCGTGCGGCGCGGAACAATCAAACGGATTGGGCGCGGTCTCTACCACGTGCCACGGGTGAATCTTGTGCTTTCACTCAACGTGCCGGCGAGCCCTGAGGCAATCGTCGCCGCGATTGCACGACAGTCGGGGGCGATGGTGATGCGGTCGGATACCGACGTGGCGAGCGAGTTGCATGTTTCCACCCAGGTAGTTGCGACGCCCGTGTACTTCACAAGCGGCCGAAGCAAGACTGTAAAGGTCGGCAATCAGTCATTCCGAATGAGGCATGTTTCCGCACGGCGATTGCCACATGCAGAACCCGCCGTCACAAGCGCTCTGCAAGCGCTACGCATTGCAGCGGCGCGCGGCGCCGATGTCGCGTCGCTGACACCAATTCGCGACTCGCTCTCCGCTAGTCAGTACCGCAAGATGCTCAACCACGCCCGATACAGCACCGCTGGGACCGCAGAGGCTGCGCGTCAGCTTGCGCGACTTGAGATCACCAACGTACGCAATTTCAACGCGGAACATCCGAGTACTGATGGATGACATCGCTACATTGCGATCCAATGATCGCTCTGATCTATTCCTAGTTGCTGCCGAAGCAAAGGGTGTGAATGTTCAGGTGATCGAGAAAGATTTCTGGGTCTGTTGGACTCTGAAACATCTATTTTCAAATGGTATTGGCGATGATGCACTGACCTTCAAGGGCGGAACATCACTATCAAAGGTGTTCGGACTCATTGAGCGAATGTCCGAAGACATTGACCTTGTCACTGACCGGCGGTTGCTCGGATTCACTGGAAACCGCGACCCACGCAACGCAGCGCTTGGTACTCATGCGCGGCAACGACTCATTGACGAATTGCTGGATTCAAACTGCACTTATGTTTCGAAGGTACTTGCACGCGCCCTACGCGATGCTTTCGTTCGCGTCATTGGTGATGCTGGCGATTGGTCGCTTCATGTGGATACATCTGACCGGACAAACCCGCGCATACTCTTCAATTACCCGACAAATCTCCCACCTGCCATCTATCTCAAACGATCGATCGAACTTGAAATCGGCGCGCGTGGCGACCCGTGGCCAACTATCGCCGGAAATGTGCGTCCGTATGCCGCCGATGCCATGCCTTGGGGCAACGGTCAGGTGTACGACGTTTTGGTGCGCGCACTTGCGCCGGAACGGACGTTCCTAGAAAAGGTCACACTTCTTCATGCACTGGCGCAACAGCCAGCACGTATGAACCGACTCGATTACATGTCGAGGCATTTCTATGACGTACACATGCTATGGAAGGACGGAATTGGGAAGTCGTCACTCGAACAACTGGGCTTGTTGGCAGACGTCATCCAACACAAACAGGCGATGTTCCGACAGCCATCGGCGCGATATGAGCTTGCACTAGCCCGTCAACTTCAGCTGGTCCCGAGCGCTGACGATCTCCAAACATTGCGCGCCGACTATGCGTCGCTTGCGGAGCAAATGATCTTTGGCATAAAGCCCGATCTGGCGGAGATCATTGAGTCGATGCGTGAAATTGAACACACCATCAATCGCGATAGATGACGTTGCCGCAACATCTCAAAACAACTCCCCCCGCCCCTCTGCCGTGAGCTCCTCGCGCGGGCCGGCATACTCGTCATAGTCTGCGTTTGGATTGGCGTCCATCCACTGGAGGAAGGCTTGCGCGCTATCCGGTGCTGTGCGTTCGCGCCAGTCGTCGCCGAAGATGACTTTGAGGCCGAGCCAGACGTGGGCGTGGGCGTTGCGCTTGGCGAGGCCCTCGTGTGGCGCTAGCAAGGGCTGAATGCGATCGGCTACCGCGCGGACGCGGGCGTTTACTGCTGCGAGGTCTTCCGGGCGCATGCGGGAAATGTAGCGGACGGGGTCTGGGTGTTGCGCGAACAACACACGCGGGTCACCGGGCGCGCCTTCTCGGCCGCCCGCACCTCACACACTCCACGAGCCGAGCATCAGACCAAGGTCTGCGCCGTTGACTTCGCCATTGCGGTCCAGGTCCGCTGGCCCGCTTCCAGGGCCCCACGCGCCAAGCAACAGCCCAAGATCTGCCCCGTTAACGACGCCGTTTCGATCGAGATCTGCAGGGTCAATTGGCGTTGGAACGGTGTAGGTCTTGCTTGCACCAGTGCCCAGATTTCCGGCCCAATCGGTCGCCGTGACCCAATACACCACCACTGCGCCGATCGCCTGTACGGGGATCACGCCGCGCCATTGATTGTTGCCGTTCCATGGCATCGGCAGGGTCTGCGTGGCTCCGCCGTTCACGGTGAAGTTGAGCGTCACACCCTTGTCGTGGAAGCCGCGGTCGCTGGTCATGTCGTCGGCGATGTCTGCGCGTACCGATTGCGCGGTGGCTGGTGTCGCGGGCACCACCTGATCCATTGCAACGACGCGTGGCGCGCGGTTATCGATCGGACCGGTGTTGTTCATGTAGATCCGATTTTGGAACGCGCCGCTTTCGCCCTGCGCCGTGATGATGTCGAAGCGCTTGTCGTTGTTGAAGTCGGCGACTTTGACATCAATGGTTGCATCACTCACAGCAGCCATGAGCGTGGTGCTCTCAGCAAATACACCCGCGCCGCTGTTCAAGTAGATGCGGTCGCGCGCGCCAAGACTTCCGATCACCATGTCAAGATCGCCATCCATATCAATGTCAAAGAAGCGGCTGTCATTGTCATCGATGGCCGGATTGGGCGTGATGCTGGTGGAAATGTTGGTCCAAGCAGTGCCAGTGCCGTTGTTACGCAGTAGAAGCTCCGTGCTTGAAGCACCCGCGTTGATACCGATGAGGTCAAGGTCGCCATCGCCATCGATGTCACCAGCGTCATAGCTGTACGAGGTGGAATCCGCAGGAAACGCCGCTACATTCGTGTAACGACCAGTGCCATCATTCTTCCACAAGCGGCTCTGGTTTGGTGAACTAGCGCGCGTGGCTAGCAAGATGTCAAGGTCAAGGTCGTTGTCTGTGTCAAAGAACAAGATGTCCATTTGCTCGCTGACATTTCCAACGGGCAGGTAGCCACTGGTGGCCGTGAACACGCCAGCGCCGTCATTCAGATAGAGCTGCGGCTGGCCAGAGCCAAATCGCGAGGTTCCGTTGTTGCAGAACACCAAGTCAAGATCGCCATCATTGTCTACGTCGCCAAACTGCGCACGCGCACTGGACATGGTGGTGGTGGGGAGCCGCGTGGCGGTCTGATCGGCGAACACGCCCGCGCCGTTGTTGACAAGAATTTGCGGTCGCTTGTTGAAGTCATTCGCCAAGATCAAATCCCAATCGCCGTCACGGTCGATGTCACCAGCTTCAACGCCGCGATACCAACCAGTGATGCCTGTTGCGCGTGTGGACGTCTCGTCAGCAAACACGCCCGCGCCGTTGTTCACATAGACGCGCACTGCAAGGGCCGTGCCTTGCGTGGAATATCCCTGGCCGTTTGCCCAGACGATGTCGAGGTCGCCATCGTTGTCGATGTCCACCACCGTGGACTGGTTTGTGTATTCCGCCTGCACAGGAAACCGAGTAGTGGTCTCTTGAACAAACTGCTGAGCATGCGCAGGGGCGATGACTGACACCGCGGCCAACACTGCCAGCCCAACAACCCGGCTGGCGTACATTCGACTCCGCATGGCGGCAGTGGTTGGAAAGGGCTGCATGTGCCTGACAAACATAGTCCCAATTCACCGATCGCCAACCCGCGGGAGCCTCGGATTCCACGCAAAGTCCGTAAACCACCAACTAATCGCGCAACAATCGCTGATCAGCCCCGCGGGCGCCAGTGAAACCCGCTCGTTACGATGGAACTACCGAGACGTTCCGCCGTGCGAACCGCGGGCGCTCTTG
>Ga0209500_10002371_pt1 | contig 13447 bp, 26 predicted proteins | sample S_140212_EF_Meta_FD_187323 | JGI IMG/M metagenome (GOLD analysis project Ga0209500, IMG submission 187323) | Freshwater microbial communities from Lake Simoncouche, Canada to study carbon cycling - S_140212_EF_MetaG (SPAdes) (version 2) | ecosystem: Environmental > Aquatic > Freshwater > Lake ... | reverse complement strand
ACGAGTACTGCCAACCATATAATCAAAATCTTCATGTGTGTGTCCGTGTGTCCATAATCGAATTTGTGGATGATCCATGATAAACTCATCAAGACTTGAACTGTACGCACCATTCATCATGGTGTCGTCTGCGTATCGAGGATGTGTGCTTAGTCGGCTAGGACTCATGTGTCCCACAACCACAAACTTTTGATCAAACTTACCTTCAATCATTTGTTGGATATATTTCAAACTATCACGGTGGCGTAGTGCAGTGTCTTCAGGTGTTAGACGTCTAAAGCCATGATCACTATTGCGAATGACTCGGTAATCATTCATCATACCTGCAATATGATACAGCGTAATTGGATCACCTTGATTCATGTCAGTCCACAGGGTGCAACCAATGAATGTGTGCTCGCCAATGGTGCGACTATCATTTTCCATAAAGTACACATTGGGGAACCGGGCACACTCTTCACGCAAGTAATCAACACCAACAGGCCATTTACCATTGTAAAATTCATGATTGCCAGCAACATAGATCACATGCGGGAATTGACCACTACACCGACTTAAAAAGTCTCGGAAGCGTTTGGCCTTCTCCTGGCGTGCACTTAGACTTTGAATTTCAAAATCGTTGTTTAGGCTTTCTTCGGGATGGTCATGCATGTCCTGAGCAACCATGATATCGCCACCAAGGATCAACACATCCACATTGTCTGTGTTTTCAATTATGCAATCACCAAATTCAAGGTGAACGTCACTGGTCACATAAATTTTCATTGTCTACTCCGTAGCATGCTGATCGCAGGCTGTGTACAACCAGCCAGTGCCTCTGCGTTCTCCTGGCGCTCCGCATTGTTCGCAGGTACGATAACTCATACTCTCGGCAAAAGAAATATAATTCCGGTATTGGTCAGTGGCGCCATCAATATAGAATCGAAGTCCACCCATCTTTTCTTTCACTTGAGAAGCAACCGGAACCTTGCCTGCTTCTTCATCCATCCGTGTTTTACGAAGATCAATTTCTCCTTGAGTGATGATATCACCAGAGCCAGTGTACATTTTTTCACCAACTCTATCTTTCACAAAGTCATAACGACTCTTGGCTGAAAAATAATCACTGCACAATAGACCGCAGAGAACATCAATAATGTTGTACCATCCATCTCCGCATTCAAGTCCCCAACACATGGCTGTGTGAGTCATTGGTGCGTTGCGATCTCTAAAGATCAACGGATACCTATCGCATAACTTTTTATCTAGTTCTTCACGCATAATTTATCTCCGCATGTGTGCAATTGCTTCGGCTTCTTCATCACTAAGGATCAGCACATCCACGTTGTGTTTGTTTTCAATAACACAGTCACCAAACTCCAAGTGAATGTCAGAGGGCACATACAGTTTCATTTTATCTTGTTACAGAAAGGCTGACTCGAACACCAGCAGGTCTTGTTCATCCTCAAAGCAAACTTTGTACTTTTTAGATTTGGTAAGTTTCTCATTGATCAGGATTAGAGTGTCTTCGTCATGTCCGCCCCAGATCATGCTCCAACGGCCCTCACGATTGTCAAACGGGTCCCAGGCACGGCCAAACTGTTGTTCACACCATTTGTGAACCTGCACACGTTTGTTCATGTCAATAAAGGTTTCATGCACCAAGTTATTAAGTCTAGTTCTTCACGCATGAATTATCTCCGCATGTGCGCAATCGCGTGGGCTTCTTCATCACTAAAGACAGGCACAGCATTGCTCTTGTGCATGGTGCCAATACCAAGAATTTTAGTACCAGTGTAAACTTTTTCTACACGAGCAGTAGAATGAGTACCACCTGTAACAAGACTAGGAATGTGATGTGTGGTACTACGCCCTGGTGGTGCAGATAACGTGTATGACAAAGGCTCGGCACTCATGGCACGACGTCGGCGACGGTCTTCTGCTTCAACCCCTTGAGCCTTTAAGAGTTCTTTCCATGATTCTTCAAGCTCTCTTGCTTTACGAGCATGTTCTGCTGATGCAAATTTTTGTTTGCTTTTTTTCTTGCCAATGGTGGTTAACCATGGTCCTTCAAGATGCATTGTCATGTTTGATCTCTTTCTTTTGTAGCAATTGAATTGAGCTTTGGATTGCATCACAAAGATGCTGGGCAGTTTCAGTTCGTACAATCAGGCCACCCGAGAATCGACTGCGACCATGCACTAGGATGTTCCATGCTTCACGAAAACGATTGAAACCTTTTTCCCAGATCGGGGTATCAAGCTCTCGGTAAAAAGTCAATGTGATCTCGTTTACTTCGGGGTCGGTTTCTAGTTCAATCCAAACATCAAGATCATGCTGATTGTCGTGGCATTCGCATGCTACTCGATAGCATTTGGTATCTGGCCACTCACCAGTTTTCATGATGTTGCGTAAAGGCTGATTGTTCATTCTACTATTGTAGCAGAACTATCATTAATGGTCAAGAGGTATTTTACACACCGGAATCGGCATCATTTTATGTAGATTTCTGGTGCGAATTTCTCGGTACTGTTTGAGATTTTTCTTTTGTTGTGCGTTATCCACACCAGAATTGGTTTCGGCTTGGGTCATGGCTAACTCTAATTCTGGGTATGTCATGCCCAGTTGATCTTCGTCTGTGCGATCATCGTGCCATAAACCATCCGTGGGGGCGGCATCAATGATCTCTTGTGGTAGACCAAACTCTCTGCCCATATCCCATACTGAGGTTTTCATACAGTCGCCAATGGGACTAATGTCTACCCCACCATCACCGTATTTGGTAAAGAAGCCCACACCAAAATCTTCTACCCGGTTGCCTGTGCCTACCACAATACCATTGTGACTTTGTGCGATTTGGTACAAGGTCATCATGCGCAGTCTAGCACGTGAGTTAGCAAATGCCAGTTGTTCCTGTGCGTTAGGTTCTTGCTCTAGGGAACAGAATGGTCCAACTGTTTTTTCAAACGCCGAATACACAGGAGTCAAATCCATGCTCATGTGTGTGACATTTTCTTGGTAGCGTTCCAGTAACCATCCTGCCTGCATACTACTGCGATTGTCTAGCTTCTTGTTTTGACGAATAGGCATTTGAACCACAATGGTTTTCATCCCTGTTTCAGCACACAAAGCACTCACCACTGAACTATCAATACCACCCGAAATACCCACCACTAAAACGTCAATTTTGGCACTCCTGGCATAGGCCCGGATCCATTTCACAATGTGATTGATACGTTGCTTTGGTTTCATTTTTTTAATATGTCCCACATTTTGCTTTTTGTTTTGAACTCGGATTCAAGCATTCGATATTTCTCACCTAGTTCTCTCAATTGATCCCATTCAGCTTCCAGTTCTGTATTGGGTCTTAGCATGTTGAGACGATCTTGGATTCCTCGCAAGGTTTCCATCAAACTTTCACCATTGACTCGAATGTCGGCATTTTGTCCCTGGAGATCGATTGTACCGGTTTGATCAACAGTTAGGGTAGGAGTAGTGGTTTGCGTGGTCCAGGTAGCACCGCTAATACTACCAGTGCTCATGAGGTAAGGACTGCTGGTGGGAGATATAGAAGATACAGTGATGGTAGGTGCTGTTATCACGCCGCCGGTTCCCATGGTCATGCAAGAGCTTAGATCTAAAGAGCTCAGATCTAGTGTGATCCCGTCACTGCTGTCCAGGATATCATCAGTAAGGCCACCGCCTAATACCATATCTTGATTGTGCATTATTCTCGATTGCCAAACAGTTGTAGCATGCTGACAAAGATATTGATGAAATTGATGTAGAGACTGAGCGCACCAAACCATTGCATACGTTCGATCTCGCTTGCACTGGCAGTCCAGAACATGTCGCGGATACGGTTCATGTCATAGGCTGTGAGTCCTAGAAAGATCAAGATGGTCAGCACATTCAAGGTCATTTGCAACGCTGATGATTCCAACCAAATATTCAAGAGTCCAGCAACAACTAGTCCAATTACCCCAGCAAACAAAAACGATCCCCAGTTGCTGATATCACGCTTGGTGAAATATCCCCAGCCGGCTAATGCGCCAAAACTCACTGTGGTCCCAACCAGGGCCATCACAATTGATGCAGATGTAAAAACATGGAACAACAAACTGAGACTCACGCCCATGGTTCCTGCAAATACAAAATACCATGTCTGAATGGACCGCACAGTCATTGTGTCACCTCGCCAGGCCAAATACAGGCTTATGGCCAGGGGTGCAAACACCAGGATCCAACCTAGCACACCTGAGAACAACACCGGCGCTAGGCCCAGGGCCGACAAAAGTCCGGCCACAACCATGGTAGCTAAGATGCCGGTCATCATGCGACCCAAAACACCGGCTACCGCGGTGTTGAGACTTTCGGCTGCTGTCATTATGCTAGTGTTCATTGTGTCATTCCTTTTACTTGGCTGATAGTGCTTCTTTTTCAGCTGTGATTTCTTTGCGGCGTTCGCGGATGGCCTTGGTCATTTCTTGTAGAGCCTTACGTGCTCGAGCGGCAGCGGCTTTTACTCCCTTGTTGGCAAACTTGTCGTTTTCGGCAAGATATGTTTCAAATGCTCTTTTGAGGATTTCGTGATTGCTTTCCATTTTTATTCCTTTATGATTAAAATTTCAACTTCAGAACCAATGCCGTCGGGTTGTGACTCATTGGTGGCGGGGGATATGATTTGATATTTACGACTACCAATCCACTGTAAGAATTTTATGTCTTGCTCAAACTCTGAATCAGATGAGTCAATTCCGGACATGGCCAATGCTCGCTCAAAAGTAATCTGTTTCATGATCTGATCTCCCTACATGCTTAGTATAAAGTCAAATATACAGTGTGTCAACCTGTATTTAATCGTAATAGATGTGTCTTTTGTGCCAGCAGTCCCAGATTGTCACATTAGACCAAGCATGCGACCAAGCCAATTGGAAACGACTGAAACTGTGCGCATCAAAAATTTTCATGCGACTGCCCTCAATTGTGACTTGACATTGGTTATCCTTGGCCCACTTGCGCAGTAGCTTTTCGGCCTGATCATGGCGAACCATGACGATATAGAGCGGTTCGCTCGATCGGGGACTGAGAATAGTCATTTAATGAAACACAGTGCCCGGAGGCACTTCTTGATTCTTGTGTGGGATTTTTTGATTTGCAAAATGGTCACATAGATCAATCAACTGCTGGTCATGTGCAGAGGCTCGATCAGAAGAGACACCTATCACTCGCATGAGTGCGCCCATTGAGATTTCTTGGTAACCGTGTTGGTAGAGTACCGCACACAGATCAATAATCAAATCTCGGACAGAGTCTTCTAGTTGTTTTGGTTCTGACATATAAATTAATTATGCCAGATACAGGAATTGATAATAGAAAAACGGCCCACTTGGGGCCGTTTGTGTGGAGCCGAAGCACCTTAGACTGTGTGTGCTACTTTGGCAGTGACACTGGCTTTGGTTGTCGTAGCAGACCCGCTCTTGAGGGTTACTTTGACTTCGCTCTTGCGAGCTTCCTTGGTCTTTTCAACCAATTTGTTAGCCACAGCATAGCCAGCGTCACCAGTCATGCCCAAGGCCTGGAGATGCTCCAACGCCTCCAGCTTGGTCATAGGACGGGGCAGTTCCATAAGGTTGATGTCACCACAGCCGGCTTTGTTGAGGATCTTGACACGAGCCACCAAGTCGTTCGCAAAGCGAGCCTTGACAGTACCATCAGGATTGATTGCGGTACCAGCTACTGTAAAGAGTTTTTCGTTTGTCATAATAGTGTTGCCTTTCATATTTGCCTAAGTTTGAGAAATTTACGATTTCGAAATATGCCAATTTCTTAGCATGTTCATAGTATAACAAAAAGGGATTTAATGGTCAACCTCTTTTTGCTATTTGAGTTTACCTTTTTTACCCCTACTACTAGTAGGGTTTTCGGGCTTGCCCAAATTCTAAATCCAAGTGTGGTCATTTAGACAACTCTTGACTTTGTTGTTTGATGGTATCGACACCACGGTCCAGTAGTCGTGCCACACCGGAAAACCCCACAGTGGCCACTACCAATCCTAATACAAATCCAACTACCATATTCTTCATGCTTTTTCCTTTACCAGCTTGAGTTATAAAAAACCTTCAAGCCCATGAACAGTTCTGCACGGGCATTTCGGATAAATTCTAAATCTTGATCTCGATAGTGCTCATCAGCATCATTACCAAAAAAGAATCCTGAGGTACCGGGCAAGGTTCCAGCAATGATATCTAGTTCTAGAATCTCCAGATCCTCGTAGGTGAGTTCTAGTTCGATGCCATTAAAGGTGCTACCATCACAGTTGCCACCATTCCGCCGGTTCCAAAGTTGCTCCATCCAACCATGCAGGTTAGGATGTTTGCGCCAGTAGGCAATCTCATGTGGTTTGATCACTGTAGGATTTTTAAAATCCTTGGAGTTCTCGTCGAATTCGGCACTCTCATAAAACTCATGTTGTTGGCCTGCTTTGGCGGCCACGTATGCATACATATCCAATCCCATTATCTTATCCTCACTTCTTCATCACGTCTACGATCAGAATAAAATTTATGTCCAATTTGTCGCACAGTATCAGCCATCTGTTGTGGCGACTGCTCAAAGGCATCCACAATGTCATCTACTGACACGTCATTGTCGGTCTCAATCAGATAGATCTCGTATTTCCGTTGCATGTTGGCCTGAGCTCGCAGTCGCCACAACATGAGATTGGGCTCTACTGGAAGTTTTGTGACATCTTTGCCTTGTAGTGAGGCCCACATTTTTTGCTTGCGTATGTCAGACACATTTACCGCGGCTTCAAGCCCGTTGCAGTCCCACATCAGTGCTATGGTATGGCTCATCACAGTACCTTTACACGATTGAGTTGTGTGGCGTCCGGTCTATGTGCCTTGACTGTGCCACGGATGGTCAGCCACTGTCCAATATCATGACCTTCACGATAGCTGAAAAACACCATTTGATTTTGATCAGTCTTGGCTGTGATAAAGTACACATTAAAGTTGGTACTAAACACAGCCTTGACCACTTGCACATTCAACGAAACCTTGTCGCCCACGTCCGCTACCGGAGCACGATCCACATCCTCAAGCACGGACTCCATGCGTGTGCCTTCTCGCCAGGCTCGTATCTGGCTTGTGACCAAGGCAATCTCATAACGGTCAGCGCCGGTCATGAATTCATCCATGCCTACCGAATGAATCAAAGCATTGTCAAAATCTGACATATTGCCTTTCAGACTCTTGATCAAGAGATTCTTGCGAACCCAGTCGCGAGCCAACTGCCCTGTGCAAAGGTCTTCATCTGTGATCAAGTCTTGAGATCGGATAGCCTGCCACATGTAGATTTTGTTGGCCTCACGCACAATATCACGTGTGATTTCATTGGTTTCGGTAACACGGTATTCAGGCTCTTTGCGATACTGACCGCCATTTGTACGATCAGCATAGGCCGCTGCCGCCCAGACCACATCAGCAGTGATCACTAGATCATCTGATTTTTGGCGCGGCTTGCTTGATCGTGTCACTTGGCTTGTGATGTTGTATCCAGGGCGGTAATGTGTGCGGTACATACTAGGCTCCAAAATGTTACTATACTCATATTATACGAAATGGGCAATTTCTAGTCAACCAGAACTTACACCGCAAGCTCATGTGCGGGGTAACGGATATGGCCTTCATACTCCAGCTGGCTCTGCTCAAATTCAGTGAGATAGTCGTCTTCGACCACTTGCCAGCTGATCACAGACTCCTGATAGGCATCGTTGTTTTGCTCAACTTCGGTACAGGCACGATCAGCGATCTCCTGCACACAATTGATGTCGATGTTGCGGACCACATAGTCCGATCCGCCTTTGGCTTTCCAGTAGGCGTCGTCACCGGTGCCCAAGGTACCATCTTCGCGCCAGGCGTAATTTTCGTAAACTTGGGTTTGTATCAAAAGTTTAGCCATCGTGTGCTCCTAATTTCTTACTATACTCATATTATACGAAATGGGCAATTTCTGGTCAACCACTTATTTTTGCGACTTTTTTAAGCAGAAAAACGTGGCATCTGCACTGTTGCGAAAATACAACAGTACTTTTAACTCAGAGTTTCTGCCTTTTCTGCGCCATTCTTCATTGAGATATTGCACACGATAAAACCATCGACGCCCCGATTGTGTGCCCGGCGGACCAAACATTTCAGTGGCTGCGGCCACCGCATCAATCTCCCAGGTGTTTGTGAAGTTAAGTTCACCACCATTAATTCGAGTGGATTTCATTTTTAAAATAACTGTAATGACTGTCTAAATTCCAAGTGGCAGTATCAACTACCACACCATCATGAGTTGTCACATTGATACCCAACTCTTGATAACGTTTCCAAAACCAGTAGATGTCGGGTGTGGTTGATCCCAACTTGGTTGAATTCAGCTTTCGGTGTTTGGTGGCACTCAAGCGACATGTGGGAATGTTTAGTGCTTCGTCGACTGTGAGTCGATCAAACAACAACAAGTCACGAGCCACCGAAGCCGGAATCACATGCTCAAACTCGGTCTTGGTGCCATGTGGCAGGCCTGTTTCATAGTAGTGGGCACCAATGTTTTCTTTGATTGAGTAGCCATGATATCTGCGCAACAACACATCAATCATGTCGCGGATGAGACGTGCAGTCTGATCTTCTACTTTTAGCTGTTGATACATTTCTACATAACGCTCAATCTCGCTACGGCAAAACTGTTGAGTAGCATCATAACTGGCGCCACCGCGCTTGACAGGTGTGGGTTTCTTTTGTGCGAACCCACCAACACGTTCCATTAGTGTTTTCATGTTAACAATCAATATCTATGTTTTGCCCTTTATCCAACGCTAGGCGGATGTTACGACGCACACGCTCGGCAACAATGTCATCAAACTTTTTTTGTTCAGCTCGGACACGATACTGTTCGTTGCGTTGATCCTGAAGTCTCGTTTGCTCTAAACGATGGGTCACTTGCTGTTGTTCAACTCTAGAGATTTTCATTAGAACATGTCCTTTACATCAGGTGTGTACACACTAAACGGCATCTTGGGAAACTTGAAACCTGTTGGTTGTTGTGGTGCCCAGGTGGTATGTAGTTGATGCCAAAAGAACGCAATACCTTGTGGGGTGTTCTTGCTGTTGCGTGGAGGATCAGTCCAGTCAGTCTTGGGACGATGACGGTTGTGTTTGTTCCAGGCATTGACATTGGCCTGATGGCATTGTTCCCAGTACGGTCCTTTGGCATCAAAGTTGGCATCAAACAAGTCAATACAATGTTGCGCCAGGTCTTGAATCTGTGTATCAGTGTACTTGATATCTTGTTGTTCGCACAAGTTCAAGAACTCAATGATAATAGGAATTTCCTTAGTGTTAATGGGACGTTGCTGAATATCAACCACGTATTGGCCATAAACTGCAAACTGGCGTACCACTTCTACTGAAGCATCGTTAAGCTCATTGAGACGACTAATGGCCCCTGGTTGATCTGTGTCGTTGAACTTTTCGGCAGTCAAGAACATGTTTGCGTTCTTGATATGCGTCCACTTGGCGTGAGCATCCATCCACTCAGGTTCATTAACATTGTCCACTTCAACACCATAGATCATCTGCATAAAGATGTCAATAATATCCAAGGGTTTTTTGCCAGCGTTCTTGCCCACGGTGGTGTTGTTGTTGATAAAATTACTGCGAAGCTCGCCACGGCTTACAATGTCGTACACATTGATAGGGACTTCAACATCCTCAAACCGTTCGCAGAGTCCGTGTACAGCAATCAGGTACAAGGCAATCGAGGTGTGCTGTCCATCCCACCCACCCCATGTCCCGTCCGGTGTTGCATATACCTGAATGGGTTGTGCTTGATATGCCCGGAAGTTGGTGATAATTGTGAGTATCCACTGCAAGTTGGGTTCACGTTGCATTGTGGTGTCAATCACAATGTGCTTGAGTCGCCCAACAAGACTTTTACACAACCGAAATTGTGTGCCATCGTTGATGCTCTTGAGTCCGGGATGGTTGCGCTTAAAAGCCTGCAAGGCCTGGGCAAGTTTGGCCTGCCAATTGCGTTGAGCTTGCAGTGGCAGTGCGGCCACGGTATCATTGTAGCGTTGAACTAGATCAACCAGGTTAGACGCTGAGTTGGTGTAGCGGGCATTTCGTGTGGCCGCATAAGTTGGTGTGGCAGTAGCCATTGTGTTTCCTTTTGTTCGTAACCATTACAACCCAGTGACCCTATGCCACAGCGTTGTTTATCGGTTAGCCGGTATAAATCTTGTACCGTATGTGTATTATATATGAAAGCCCCGATTGTTGTCAACCGGGGCTTTTTAGTGATGTTGTTTTTTTACAACACTCTTACAGCTACTTTTTGATGTTTAGATACCCTACCAATGTATTCATACTTGATGCCATACATTCGACAATGTTCTTGCCAAGCTCGGAATTCATCTAGTTGCCAGCCAGGATAGTTGATGTATTCATCAAACACAATCACAGTGCCCGGCACAATGTTATCTTTCAATTGACTGAGCACTGTCTTTGTACTAGAATACAAATCACAGTCCACGTGCAACAATGCAATTGGTCTGGTCAGTTGTGATTGTTGCCTGAATCCAGGCAAGGTTTGATCAAACCATCCAACCCATAACTGACAATTGGCTCGCACTTGGGGTAAATTGCTACGTGCAAAAAATCCCTTGCGCATGCGACTGGTCCAGTCCTCTGGCAAACCTTCAAATCCATCAAACCCATGTATAGTTTTTTCTGGTAACCAATACGCAAATTGGTTCAGGGTACGACCAGTTGCTACACCAAATTCTAACACAGTGCCCGTATCCAACAACCTGGAGTCAAGTTGTGTGGTAGCTACCCACTCGTGTAAATCATAGTCAGTGTCAAAGTTGGGAACTGCTCGCATGTGCTCTAGCACATAACGAGCAGACTCTTCACTGGCCAGTCTCACTGCTGTAAATTCTGTGTCAATAACGTCAGTGTATAATCCCAGTAATTGTCGTTGTGCATGTGTAGGCTGAGAATAGCGCCACCACTCTTCTAATCGATCCAAGAGCCTGTGTAATTTTATCATGCAGTAAGTTTAACAGATTATTTAAAGAAGATCAAGACCATTAGGCTGGCCTGGATAATAAAGCCCAGAGCAATGGTAATAATGTTCAAAAAGTTGCGTTGCACACAGGCCTGTGCAAACAAGGCCACCAACCCGGACCAGGTCAGCAACACCATGTCAACCGAAGGCATGCGGTCACTTAGTCCAGTAAGGATAGCCAGTAACGTAGGCATGGTAGCGGCATGCAACAAGATCACAGCCAACCATCCCAGAGTTCTTGATGATACCGGGGCTACCCATTCTTGCATCCATGTTAGACTTTTTTCAATGTCAAAGTTTTTCATATTAAACCTTATCTTTATAAAAAATGTGTCGACCAATTTTGGCCACTTGTTTTTTGTTCCACTGTGGGTTCACATAGTCAGCATGATAGTACAGAGCATCCTTGAGTTCGGGTAATCTAAAGCCATCAATCATGACCATCTTTACAGCTTCTTCGCTTTCAGCCCAGAGCTTTTTGTGAACTGGTCGAGTCCGGCTGGTACTTTCGCAGTACCATGAAAACTGGCACAGAACTCGCTCGTATACCACGTTCTTTTGGAACACCACCTGGCAAGGATCATTGGGATATTTGCCGCTTTCCACACGGTTCATCACAACCTGAGCCACAGCAATTTTACCCTCTGCTGGCTCGCTTGCGGCTTCCCAATACACGTTTTGTGTCATGCATTGCATTCTGCGTTCTTTGTCTCGTAGTGCAGTTTTGAAATCACCAATGGTCGAAACATTGCCAGTTAACTCTGATCGCAATCTATCAAACTTGGTTTGTGTGGCGTATGTCACCACTGTGATGCCTATAAAGGCTATAAGTGCAAACACCGCAAGATGCAGTGCTTTTTGCATATATTTTTTCATTTTGGTTCCTTCATGGTTAAATGTCCAGTTGCCCAAACACCAACGGCCCGAAAATATACAAAAGCCGCTGTGGTCTTTTTGGAGACGTAAAGTTATATATGTCTCAACACTATTATAATAAACTATGTTTAATGTGTCAAGCCAGTAGAATAATTAGCTCCACTTGAGCACAAACGCACAAAAATCACGTTCGCTGTCAAAGTAGAACACATATCGTCCGGGACGCAAATCGGTGCTAGATTCTATCAATTGCCAACGCCATTCGCTCTGACACTCGCTTTTGCACCAATCCAGTACCTGTTCCAACTGTCCCCATGCTCGATTGATTTCAAGCGCATGACGAAAGCTATCCTTGTCTCGGTCATAAATGGGAACGGTCTTGATCCGATCAGGATCTAGCAGTATTGGTTCAGTCAGCACATTCATTCAGTGGCTTTGACATGGCAGTAGTCCACTCCACCACGGCATGTTGTTCCTGTCGTGTGGTAATGACTGCTTGCCCAAGATCAATCAAGGGCAATCCAAAATCCTGATAGCCCTGCGCAATAGCGTTAAGGTACCGTACATCAGGTTCGCACGGGTCATCGTAATTCATGACATAGAACATGATGTCCTGCCCTTCATGTTCCACAGTGCATTTGCGATAGAGCATGGGGTAGCCCTCAAAGCGATCTAGGCTCTGTTCACAGGCTTCTGTGATAGACCACAATCCACCAGCCACCTGTGCGCCTGTACAGGGTTGCACAGTGGCCACACCCGAAAAGATCAATCTATGATCTTTTAGATAAAAGGGTTGTATGGGCACTGCCGCCGGACAACGATCACGCATGGCAGCATGATTCAGATTGGCACCATAAGCAAAATATAATTTCTTCATTGTTTTGAGCAAGACGTCTGAATATATTGTTTCATGATGTAATCTTCAATTTGATCAACATCCCATGTTGTGTAGTACAATAAATTATCTTGTATATCAAAGTGATTACAAAAACTTTGACCATATCTTAATCCACGCAAGCCATCAAATGTGTACTGATTTTTCCACTCAACATACTGTGTTAGATAAATCTGTTTGATTGGTGTAAACGTCTTGGATTGCATTATTGCTGACACCACATGTCCCATGGTGTTTGGTGTAATAAAATTTATCATGCAGGCTTGATCAATCCCACAGTGCTTGGTAGTACTTGCCAAACAAGCGGAAGCCGTTTTGGATTCGATCCTCTACCACTTTCATACCTTCATAATCGCACTTGTAAGTGTCTTTGGGACCGTGCTTCATTTGATAGTGCCGGTGTTCGCCTTTGGGCACTTCGTTACCATCCTTGTCCACAGGAATCCACAGCAGGTCATGTTCGCCTGAACGGTAAGCATCTTGCCACGAGTCGTCTACCTTGTGTTCAAACGCAAAGATCATTTCGTCCATGGTCCAGTCCCAACGCAGGAAGTGATTTGAGTCGGTATCCCACTCGTT
>Ga0209500_10002368_pt1 | contig 13455 bp, 9 predicted proteins | sample S_140212_EF_Meta_FD_187323 | JGI IMG/M metagenome (GOLD analysis project Ga0209500, IMG submission 187323) | Freshwater microbial communities from Lake Simoncouche, Canada to study carbon cycling - S_140212_EF_MetaG (SPAdes) (version 2) | ecosystem: Environmental > Aquatic > Freshwater > Lake ... | reverse complement strand
CACCACACAAAATTGGGCTCAATTTACACAGACGTGGTCTTTTCAAGATTTGAATGGTAACACAGAACCACCATTTATTACTGTTGTTAGAGTTCCTGAAGTTAAATATGGTACAAATCCAGCAACACTTTATAATATCCCAAATCAAAAAGAATTCTTTTATGCTGCGGTTCCGACTTGGAATGGTAACATAAAGGGGTTAGATATCTATAAAATTCCTCAACCTGTTCCTGTTGATATTTCTTTCAACGTTAAAATAATTTGTAATCGTATGAGAGAACTCAACGAGTTCAATAAAAATGTACTTCAAACTTTCGCGTCTCGTCAAGCTTACACAAAAGTTAACGGTCATTTTATTCCGATTATAAACTCAAACATTTCTGATGAATCTGTAACTCAAATCGACAAACGTAGATTTTATATTCAAAATTATGATTTCACTATGTTAGGGTTTCTATTGGATCAAGACAAATTCGAGGTGGCCCCTGCGGTATCTAGAGTATTGAATGTTTTTGAAACAAATTTCAAACCAATCAATCGTAAAAGAAAAGTATTCCCTGTAAATGAAGGTGTATTTGAACTAATAATTCAAGCTACAGGAACATCACCCGTTATTCGTACTATAAGTGTGGATTATACTGGTACTTTCACAATTTTGTCAAAAGAAAATGTTAGTTCTTATGATTTATATGTGAGACTAAATAATAGTACAGAGTTTGTTTTTTTTGGAACCGATGTAGTATCTTTTGAGGTATCCACAGGTGATTCATTGAGGTTTGAAATTACTCAATCAACTATTGATCCGAGTTCCGTCATAACTTATGCAGTCTCACTTCTTGAAGTGAGCTAGGTAGTTTACTCCCCGTAAATATCTTTTTTTTTCACACAATTTTCTTTTATAAATTTTTCTAACAATTTGTAAATTTTTATTCCGTTTTCATCACAATACCTTTTCAATATTTGATGAGTTTCCACGGATATTTTGATGTTTTTTGTTGTTTTTTTCATAAAAGATAAAAAAAGATAATTTTATCCTCTTAATATAAATAAGTTTTATAAAAAACAAATACTTTGTTAACTGACATAATATTTATATCAATAAAACTAAAAATTAAAATAATAATATGGCAACTACCAATAAAATTTTTGTATCTCCTGGTGTTTATACTTCAGAGAGAGATTTGAGTTTTGTAGCACAAAGTGTTGGTGTTACAACTTTGGGGTTAGTTGGTGAGACCCTTACAGGTCCAGCTTTCGAACCTATTTTCATTACTAACTACGATGAATTTGAAGCATTTTTTGGGGGCACGATTCCTGAAAAATTTGTGAATACTCAGATACCTAAGTATGAATTAGCATACATTGCTAAATCTTATCTACAACAATCCAACCAATTGTTTGTAACACGTGTCCTAGGTTTGTCTGGTTATGACGCTGGTGCTGGTTGGTCTTTATCTATTCAAGCCAACGTAGATGGTAGTACCATAGGTTTAACAGGAACACAATCAGGTTTCACTATAAATTTTTCAGCAAGTACAGGTGGTACTGTAACACTTAGCCCTGTCGGTTCAACATTAGTAGGTAGGAACTTAAATAACCCTTTTTCACTTTTGAATGGAGACCAATCGTCTTTTCGTAGTCAATTAAGTACTCAACTTACGGAGATTGTTAACGCATCTGGAACTACTAGTGGTACTTCAGTATACTACTTTGGTACAATCACTAATGCAGCATATAATGCGTTGAGTGGTTATACAGGTCAAACCAATGTGTTTGGAATGTCAGGTCTTACTAACTCTACCGCTGACTACACTTCGCCAAACAATGATGCTTGGTACTATTCTAATTTTAACGAAAGTACCAATGGTAATTATACAGGATATTCTTTCTTTAGTGTAGTCACTACTTTAACAAACACGGGTTCAGGTAATTATACAGGTGTTCTTTCAGGAACTGTTTTTAATTTTTCGGGTGTTTCCTTTTTAGATTATGATGATGTTGTTGTTGCTACATTAAGATCAAGAGGTATTTCGAATTATGGTTCTGGTGGATCAGGTCCAAGATATCAAGTCACTGGACTTACAAGTGTTGTATTAAATACGAGTGGTTCATATTCGGCAATAACTACGAACCCTTTTGCTGAGTTTGCAATTTCAGGTATTACTGATGGTGCTTCAAGTCCTGAAAATTTTTCTTTCGTGGTTTCATTATCACAAACGAATCAAAACTTCTTACCATCTGTGTTAGGTCGTTCCAACTTTGCAAAAAGTAGAACGGAGGTTCCTATTATGGTTGAAGAAGTATACCCAACCCTCCTGACTTATGGTTATAATAAAGGGTATATTAGAGGGTTGAAAACCTCTGTTATTTCAACACCAGGATTACGTTATAATTCCACAACTGGATCTATCGCCAATTATTTAGAAAGGTATAGAGCCGCAGAATCCCCATGGGTTGTTTCACAACTTAGAGGTAGTACGGTCGAAAGATTGTTTAAAGTTTTAACAATCTCTGATGGTGACACTGCGAATACTCAAATTAAAATTTCGATTCAAAATATTTCATTCAACAATTTGACATTTGATGTTGGTGTTCGTGACTTTTTCGACACTGATACCAACCCTGTTTATTTGGAGAAATTCACCAATTGTACCATGGATCCATCATCAAATAACTACATTGGTGTTAAGATTGGTACTTCTGATGGGGAATACGCTTTGAATTCGAAGTATATTATGTTAGAATTGGATTCGGACGCACCTATCGATTCACTACCTTGTGGTTTCGAAGGGTATGTTATGAGGGAGTATCCCAATGCAATCCCTCCTTTCCCTATTTACAAAACCGCTTACTATTTCCCTGGTGAAGTTATTTACAACCCCCCATTTGGAACTACGACTGGGCCTGTTTCTTCTCGTGGTATGTCAAATGCGGTTCAGAGTTCAGGAGACAGAGTAAGAACAACCTTCTTAGGTATCTCAAGTCAAATTGGTTATGATGTTGATTTTTATCAGTATAAAGGAGCTCAGTATCCCGTAAGTATTTGTGATTCTGAAGCGGCTGAACCATGGGATTACATTACTCAAGGTTTCCATATGGACTCAGGGGCTACTGTTGTTCAGATTGCAGTAGGACCAACTTCGGGAACACCTGCATTCCAGTGTGGTGATGCGTCATTCCAATCCGATCCCGAAAGTTCTGAAAACCCTTACTATCAGATTCAAGCTCGTAAATTTACTTTCTTGGTTCAAAGAGGTTTTGATGGTTGGGATGTCTATCGTGAGTATCGTACAAATGGTGATAGTTTTATACTCGGTGGTGCTGGATATCAGAGAGGCGCTTGTGCAACAACAAGATATCCGAATGCCACAGGGTGGGGAGCATTTAAACCTATTAGTGTTTCAAACTTTACAGATTACACTAATACTGACTACTATGCATATTTGTTGGGTATTAGTACATTCAATAACCCTGAATCCACAAACATCAATGTGTTCGCAACCCCTGGTATTGACTATGTTAATAACTCAAATCTTGTAGAAGACGCTATTTCGATGATTACTTATCAGAGGGCTGACTCGATTTATATCGTCACCACACCTGATTGTAATGTGTTTTTACCAACTAGTAACGATAATTTCATTTATCCGACCGAAGCGGTTGATAACTTGGATAATACAGGTATCGATTCTAACTATACGGCTACCTACTATCCTTGGATACTTGTAAGGGATACTGTAAATAACACTCAAATTTATATTCCACCAACCAATGAGGTTTGTAGAAACTTAGCATTGACTGATAACATCGCATTCCCTTGGTTTGCAACTGCGGGTTACACACGTGGTTTGGTCAATGCTATCAAAGCTCGTAAGAAGTTGACACAAGAAGATAGAGACACTTTGTATCAAGGTCGTATCAATCCTATCGCAACTTTCTCGGATGTTGGTACTGTTATTTGGGGTAATAAAACACTTCAAATATCCGACACAGCATTGAACAGAATTAATGTGAGAAGATTGTTACTACAAGCTAGAAAACTTATTTCTGCTGTTGCAGTAAGATTGTTGTTCGAACAAAACGACGCTAAGGTTCGTCAGGACTTCTTGGATAGTGTTAATCCGATCTTGGATGCTATCAGAAGAGATAGAGGTCTTTATGACTTCAGAGTAACCGTAAGTAACTCTCCTGAGGATTTGGATAGGAACACCCTTTCAGGAAAAATTTATCTAAAACCAACTAAGGCACTTGAATTTATTGATATTGAGTTCTTGATAACTCCAACTGGAGCGTCATTTGAAAATATCTAATAGTTAATGATTTCACACACCAAACAGGCTTTAATTTCGGAGGGTTTCGATGTTTTCGGAACCCCCGAATTAAAGTATTATGCATTTGATTGGGATGATAACATAATGCATATGCCGACCAAGATTATGGTTCTTGATGATAAAGGATCTGAAGTTGGATTGTCCACCGAAGATTTTGCTAAGTATCGTGGAATTATAGGTAAGGAAAATTTCCCGTATGAGGGAACCACCATTGTGGACTACGCTCAAAACCCCTTTCGTAATTTTAGAACAGAAGGAGACAGACAATTTATCATTGATAGTATGAAGGGAAAACCTGGACCAGTATGGTCCGACTTTGTAGAAGCAATTAATAATGGTTCTATTTTTTCAATTATTACGGCTAGAGGACATAACCCAAACACCATAAAGCAAGCCATATACAATATGATTATATCTAATCATAATGGAATTAACAAAGATTTATTACTTAAAAACCTGAAAAAATATAGAAAGGTATCAGGAAATAGAATCAACACAAGAGACTTGATAAATTATTATATGGATTTGAATAAGTATTATCCTGTGTCTTATGGAAGTGAGAATAGTGCAGCTAGTCCTGAAGAACTCAAAGTAAAAGCACTACAAGAATTTATTGATTATGTAAAAAGACATGCAAAAAAATTGAAGAAAAAACTTTATTTGAAAGACAATGTCAAAGGAACATTTACACCTACAATTGGATTTTCAGATGATGATATAAGAAACTTAGAAAAAATTAAACAAGAATTTATTAAAGAACCTATATTAAAGACATATTCAACCGCGAGCGGGAAAAAAACCAGATTCTAATAGAGAATATCCGAAAAAAAAACAAAGTAAATAGAAAAATTTTTCAACGCTCAAATTTCTTCAAAAACACAATTGTACCACAATCAAAAATTCTTTCAATATTTCGAGAAACCATAATTTGTTTTTCGGTTAACTTAATATCAAAACCTTTTTTTTTCAATTTTTCTTTTCTAAAATTCATTCTATGTACTCTTTTTTTTCCAATGATATACCAATAATTTGGTTTATTAATATTGGTCTGAGTAAACCCTAGTTTACGATACAAATGCCCCTGACTCCAACGACGATCCGCATAACTAATTATTTGAGTTGGGTGATAGTTTTTTATGAAGTGATTAAGTAATTTGTCAGCCCCCCCTACAACTATCGTATCTGTTTTATTACAAAACCTACTTAATTCATATCCACTATGATGTGAACCGATACCTAGTCTTGGTTTTGTAAAGGTCATCAAAGATACTAATTCTTGGTTATAGTATAAACCTAAATTAATTTTTGAATTTATTTTTCCTTGTAAATGGTGTGTGTCCAAAAAACTAGACGATGTTTGGGGGTCTACATTTTTAATAACACACTTTCTTGCAAACACTCTGTCCAAGGTAAGACCTAACAAATTTTTTAATTTGGACTTAATAATGTCTTTTTTGAATAACCATTCGTCTTCAAAGATGTGAATTAGTCGTATATTATTTTGTTCACAAATTTGGGTTTTATTCAAATGATAATTCTTTCCAACCTTATTTTCAGAATGCCAATACAGACCATTAAACTCAATTGCCAGATTATGTGAAGGTATAAAAATATCGATTTGATATGGAGGAATTATGGATAGCGATGATGTGATTGTCTGAACACCACAAGAAAGTAAAAATTGATTGATTTCTTTTTCTATGTTGGACACACTAGATGAACAATTTGAACACCCATGTTTGGATAAATGATCGTAGGGGAGTTGATCGAATATCCCGTGTGTTGGACAAATTATTTTAATCTTTGTGTGTGAGTTATGATATTCCACAAGAGAATAATCATATTTGTCAGAATGAATTTTTTTAGATCTTTCGATAAATTCAGATTCATTTAAACTAAACTTTTCTTTCTTTCGGTCAATTGAACATTCTTTACAACCTTGCCCGCACAGGTGTTTCGAAGGGGTTTGTTCAAAAACACCATGTTTTGGACACAAGATTTTTACATTTTTTGTAGATTTGATAAAATGCACCAATGAATAATCATAATAAGTTCCGTGTTTTTCAATTGCTTTAGTAACAAAAGTTTCAGTGTTAGAACGGGGTTTACTCCTACTACAAGAAGGACAACCCTGACCAATCATATGTTGAGAAGGAAGTTTTTCAAAAATCCCATGAACAGGACATATAATTTTTACCTTGGTTTCTGAATTATCATAATTAGTTAATGAGTAGTCATATAGATCCCCAAACCTATTTTTTACTTTGGTTAAAAACTCTTGGGTATTTGTAACCCTGTCTAAACAAAACTTACAACCATTTTTACCACGTAAATGTTCACTAGGTAATTGCATAAAACTGTAATTGTGTAAATTACAAATTAATTTCACTTTAATAGTGGATTTTACATAATCAACAAATTCATAATTGAATTTATCAGAATATAATTTTTTTGATTTTTCAATAAATTTTGATCTGTCGTAAAATATTTTAGGCATGGATATATTTATTAAGTGTATTTAAAAAGTACGACTATAAATATAATCAAAAAAAAATAAAATGGCAGATTTACTGATGAAAATGCCGGTTCCATACGAACCGAAAAGAGTAAATAGATTTATATTAAGATTTGACTCTACCCTTGGGATTAACGAATGGTTTGTTGAATCGACGGATAGACCTTCGATTGATATCACATCTGTGGCAATCCCTTTCCTAAACACAGAAACCTATGTAGCTGGTAGGTTTAAATGGAACGCTATGAACGTAGTATTCAGAGACCCAATTGGACCTTCGGCAACACAAGCCCTTATGGAATGGGTACGATTACATGCGGAATCTGTCACAGGTCGTATGGGATACGCCGCAGGATATAAAAAGAATGTGGATCTAGAAATGTTAGACCCAACGGGTGTAGTGGTTGAAAAATGGATATTGGACTCTTGTATGATTACGAAGTCAGCTTGGAATCAAGCACAATATGGTCAAGATGGTTTGGCAACATTGTCTGTCACTTTACAACCTGATCGTTGTATTCTTGTTTACTAAAAAAATCTACAATACTTAAAAATCTCGTGTAGCAATATACGAGATTTTTTTTTGTATTTATTTTTCTTTGGTTGCGTCTTACATTAAAAAAAAAGAAATAATATGCCATCATTACAAATTAAAGATTTAGAGGATATCATATCTATGTGTGATTCGAATATGTCGACATATAAGTATTTTATTGAGACTGGTACATATCACGGGGAGACAACTCTTAGAATGGAGGGTTTCTTTGAAAGAATATTTACCATAGAACTTAGTACATATCTTTATCAACTTTTCACATCTAGGAATTACGATAAAAATAAAATTACTGCTTTACTTGGTGATAGTGGAGAGGAACTTTCTAAAGTTATCCCACATCTAGACGGGGATGCTATTTTTTTCTTAGATGGTCACTATTCATCTGGTGAAACCGCACAGGGAGTTAAGGATTGTCCACTTTTAGAAGAACTTGAAGTAATTAACAGGAATCTCCAGCACGGTGCAATTGTTATCATCGACGATCTTAGACTTTTTGGAACCAAGATGAATGAGGATTGGACTTACATAACCAAGGAATCATTGTTAGAAAAGATTGAAAAAAGAGTGGAGAAATCATTTGATATCAACGACAGATTTGTCATTTTACTATCTAAAAAGAAATAATTATGATAGAGATTCCAAATTTGATAGAACCATTAATGGCGAACAGGTACGCGATAGAAGTCGTAGGAACCGAGATTCCTAGTTATTTGTTTAGAGAATTCAAAATTTTCAATGAGGGGGACGAACTTATTTTTACGACAGAATTTTATGAAACAGTCAATTTTTGTTTTAACCCAAATGAGTTCTTCAAAATTACAGCAGTAAAAATATTATATCTAGATCCTATAGGTAGTGTTGTCAATGAATTATTGTTTGAAACAAAATCTATGAATTATGAAAAAACCGCATCATATGGTAGTGACGACCTACTGACTAATAAAATGAGGTTTGTAATTGGAAAAACACACAACTTCATTACTTTGTGAAAACAAAAATTAAAACAAAATTATATTTTAAGCCATGGACGAAAATTTAAAAAAATACGGACAAGAAAATTTTTCATTACCACATGACGTTGTAAAACTACCAAGTGGTGGTAAATTCTACCCAAATAAAAAAAAGTCGGTTAAAGTTGGATATCTAACAGCAAGTGATGAAAATTTATTAATGGCGAGTAACACAGATGACTTAATTATCAACCTATTAAGGTCAAAGGTGTACGAACCAGATTTGAGACCTGATGATATGATAAACGGAGATTTAGAAGCTATTTTAATTTTTCTCCGAAACACATCTTTTGGTCACGAATACAACCTTCAATCTGTAGACCCAACTACGGGGAAATCATTCTCAGTTGTAATACCTTTGGATGAACTAGAATTCAGAAAACCAAACGTAGAACCAGATGAAAACGGAACTTGGACTATTACATTACCCAAGTCACAATCTACTGTTACTCTTCGTCCTTTAATTTATAAAGAAATAACCGATATAAACCGACAAGTTGAATCTTATCCCCAAGGTAGAGTAGCACCAAGAGTTACTTGGAGATTACACAAACAAATCGTATCTGTAAATGGGGACAACCAACCTCAAACAATTCACAAATTCGTGGACTCTATGCCAATAATGGATTCCAAATACATTAAGAACTTTTTGGAAGAGAACGAACCAAAAATAGATTTAAAACGCACAGTTATAGCCCCGTCAGGAAACAAGGTAGATGTAGAAATCACCTTTGGGGCGGAGTTTTTTCGTGTTTTCTTCTGATTATAGAGGTTATCAAATCGATGAGTTTTTTTTATTAAATCAGAGATTGAACGTTTCGTACTCTGATTATTTGAGTATGCCTATTTTTTGGAGAAGGAAATTATTAGAAAAAATCAACAATCAATCTATCTAAGAAATTGTTGTAGTGGCTATTTATTGATATGGATGAAAACGGACAAATTGGGGGATTTTTTGAAGAGTTAAAAAGGTTCCAACAACAAGCTCTTGCTAGTTTGAGTGATTTAAGTGGACGAGCGGATGAATTAAATACAGAGATCCTAAAGGCAAATACTACACTAGCTGGAACTTTTGGAAGAACACAAAGTGCAGTACAAGGTCTTCGAAAAGAATTAGTTATTGCACTACCCGAGGTGGTTCGTTTGGGTGGAAACCTATCTGATGTAATTAACATACAAGATACAATATCTAAAAATTTAGGAACAAACAGGATATTACTAGGCGAAACTACGTCCGATTTGTTTGTCGCGATGAAAGCTCTAGGACAGACAGATTATGGTGCGGTAGTTGGTTCATTTCAAGACGCGGGAATTCAAGTTGATTTAATAAAAGATCGAATGCAAGAAACCGCAAACATTGCTCGATTGGTTGGTCAAAATAGTTCGGCGATATTCGAGTTAGTTCAACAAAATTTGAGTAAACTAAACGAGTTTGGATTCAAAAATGGAGTAGAGGGATTGTCAAGTATGGCGGCTAAAGCGGCAACCATGAGATTTGACATGTATCAAGTTTTTAATTTTGCTGAAAAAGTGTTCTCTCCTGAAGGAGCTATTGAAGCGGTGTCTGCTTTTCAAAGATTAGGGGTTGCGGTTGGTGACTTAGCAGATCCATTCAGGTTAATGTATTTAGCATCCGAAGATGTTGATGGATTGACGGACCAAGTCGTTAAAATGACAAGTAAATTCACTTACTTTGATGAGAAAAGTAAAGAATTCAAAGTATTTCCCAACGCTAAAAGAGATCTAAGAGATCTTGCCCAGGCGATGGGTATATCGTATAACGAGCTAGTCAAAATGTCTATGGCACAAAGTAAATTGAATAAGCTCTCTTCAGAATTTAAGTTTTCTGGTTTTGATAAAGATGATCAACAATTAATTGCCAATTTTGCACAATTTAGTAAAGAGAAAAACGCCTTTGTAGTGAAGGTCGATGGTAAAGAGAAATTAACTACTGAATTGAAGCAACAAGATCTTGAGAAACTTAGAGGAAGAGCTGAAACTATGGAGGAAATAGCACAAGGCCGAATTACGGAAACCGAATTACTAGTACAGGCAATCTACAGTTTAAGAGATACGTTAGCGGGTACATCGGCTGGTAATAAAATGACTCAAGATTTAACACAAACCATAAGGGCAGGTCTTGAGACAACAAACCTTTTACCAACGACGTTAACTACAAGAATGAGAGGAGGACTCGAGAAAGTCGACGAAACCTATAAAAATTTCCCAGAACTTATAAAGGAAATATCTCAAGATTTTGCCGCGGGGAAATTAGATTTTCCGAAATATCAAAAAAAATTGTTTGATGCCGTTGGAGTATATTCAGACGCGTTGGAAAAGTTAGGAAAACAGATGAGTACTTTGAATGTTTCAGGTAATCTATCAAAAAGAGTTAGTGATGACAATCTAATAGCAAAATTAACGGGTGGAGGAGTAGATATTATAGAAAAGGTTGTTGGAGAGATTGATAATTTTTTATTAAAACCCGTCAGAGAGAGTGTATCCAATGTTAAGAATGAATTAAATAATATTAAAACAACAACAGTAAATAATAATTTAAATAATTTAGGTACACAAGCGACTAAGACTGCAACAGAGTTAGGAAATTTACAATCGACAATTAAAAATAAGTCTACAGTCATATCACAACCTACTACAATTAACACAGCACCACCTATAAAACCCCAAAATGTCCAAACCGCAGTAGTTGCAACATCTCCAACTAGTATAAATCAAAATGTATCATTTTCGCCAATAACGGGGGGAATAGAGGTAAAGGTCACAACTCAAGACGGACGAAGTTTGGATGTAACGAACCAAGTGGTAAATAGTTCCGAATTTCAAAGAAAAGTTGTTGAATTAATTTCAGAAAGAATGAATCAACCAACATACGGTAATTTACCAAATTCAGCAAGAAGTTAGTATAAAAAAATCAAGGATGGGTATTTATTTGTAAATAAGTTATGCCATCTAGATTAACATTTGATGCCACTTCAGCGGTAAGAAATAGTTTGTTAGTTAGGAATTTAAAACCATACTACAAACCAGGTGCTTTTGGATATTCAGTATCAAACCAACCAAATCAGTACGAACCGAGTCAATATTCCGTTATTGATTCTCCTGATCAGTTAATTGATTTAGCACCATTTGCTGATGGCTTATACTTAACAAATGAATTCGGACCCTATGGGGGTTATAATAAAGATATTTCGGGATTAATATCTGTATCTCAAAACCCAACCAACAGAGGCCCTTATGGTCCATTCCCCCCCTATACAGACGCACTTAAGGTATTTTCGGAAAGTTTTCAAAAAAAAGGTCAAATAAAAAATGAATATTCACCGAGAGATGGTTTTATAAGATACTATGATATTGGTGATATCGTTAAGGTACAAAAGAATGCAACCTATTGGGATCCACCAAGTTTCAGACCTTCTTCCTACTCTCCTTTCAGTGTTTTATTACAAGAAATACCTGAAGGGTCTAACGGGCCTGTCACGGACGACTCGAGGCTGGCACAATTGAGTGTTGAGTTTCTTAAAAATGCATATCAACAAAGAGTAGATCAAAACGTTCGAACTGAAACTCTCGGTAGGGTTAACATATTAAATGGTCTCCAAGATCCAATCAACTTATCATTAATTGTTGCGGGTAAGAGACCGTTAATTTTTAGAGATTATAAAATCACATCGGGTGGTGGAAATATTCTATCACAAGGACAAGATATTGTCCAAAGAATCGCGGGATTTACTTTACCATTGTCACCTATCCCAGGCGATTATTTTACAGTAGATAATGAACAAAGAACTATAAATTCAACACAATCTTTAGCAAGAGCTAGTGAGGGTGGAACTAGAGGTGGCGTATTTGGATTATTTGGAAGTAGACCAACGTCTCCTTCACAACTCTTTTTAGATTACACAGGTGAAGGTCAAAGAGCACAACTAACAAACAACTTAGATTACAACAGATACAGACCAAGGTATAACACTGGCGGAAGGGGGATCGTATCGGCAATTGGACAGGCAATTTTTGGGTCTCAAGCTCAAGATTTAGGTCAAGGATTATACTATGTGGGTTCACCAGATAGAGAACCAATTTACTTAAATTCACCCCCTGGTGCAGTTCCAATCAACGAGTTTGGGCAAGAAGTTTTAGCACCTGTTTATGGACCACAAGTATTGGGTAAAGAATATGAAGGTCAAGAACTTTCAGAACAATTAAACTTTGGTTTTGTTGGAACAACATATCAAAGTCAAGGAAATATAACGGGAGGGTTTTCTTGGGTTAATAGTAGAGTAGCTCCAGACGCGGGAAAACGAGTTGGTCCTGATGGAACAGCTTTAACCGAAGATCCTGACTATTCTGTCATAGCTAATCAGTTTGTTGCAAGTGAGTCATCAAATACAAGATATGAATTTAAACCTGGATCTATTCTTGATGATACACAAAGGTTAGTTGAGTCAATGCCTTTGGACGGTAATAGATACTCACATGTTGGGAATGCTATAAATCAGACAAGTAAAATTTTTAGTGACGGGTACAAATTGATTACCAAAGGGTCAAGAGTTTTGAGTTTCACAACAGGCCAACTCAATACCCCTTTGGAATATTGCCGAGTTTTTACTAAAGATACTCCGTATATTTCATATGGTGATTTACAAAAATCGGATGGAAACATTCGAAAAGCTTCCTATTCAATATTGGATAAGACTTATCAACTTAACATTGCACCCGAAAAAGGGGGTGACTCGATATTACGAGGAGAGGGTGGTGTCAAAAAGTATATGTTTTCCATTGAAAATTTGGCTTGGAGAACCTCGTCAAGACCTGGACTTAGATACCAAGATTTACCAAAATGTGAACAAGGACCGAATGGGGGAAGAATTATGTGGTTTCCTCCGTATGATTTGGAATTTAGCGAGGACACGAGACCACAATTTAACGAAACAACATTTTTGGGTAGACCTGAACCAATATACACCTACAGAAATACGACAAGAACTGGTACGTTAAAATGGAAAATCTTAGTAGACCATCCAT
>Ga0209500_10002366_pt1 | contig 13461 bp, 16 predicted proteins | sample S_140212_EF_Meta_FD_187323 | JGI IMG/M metagenome (GOLD analysis project Ga0209500, IMG submission 187323) | Freshwater microbial communities from Lake Simoncouche, Canada to study carbon cycling - S_140212_EF_MetaG (SPAdes) (version 2) | ecosystem: Environmental > Aquatic > Freshwater > Lake ... | reverse complement strand
GTATGGTCATTAGAAAAAGTCTCAGGGAAAGACCGATAAGCAGGGAATAAAACATTACACCCAAGACTATCTGCTTCACTGACTGTGTTGGAAACCCAATCTTGAAGGGCGCAATTAAAGACAACCCTACTATCATTAAGGATATTATAATAAGCATTTTTTTCTAAGTTTTCATAAACCGTTAGCAAACCTTTTTCTTGAAATTTGCGAGTCCTACTCATGTAAGATTGGTTGTTTGACTTAAGACTACCGCCGCTACAGATAACAAATTCAGTATTGTGATTTGGATGTGAGGCATGATATGCTTCAATCAGATCCATATAAAAATCAGGTTGTTTTTCCTGATCCCAACGTGAACTGAATACTACACGCATACGCCGATCATTGAAGTTTTTAATTTGCTCAACACGGCTTTGTACTTCATCACGACCAAATGCAAGTCCACTAATATTGTAGATTGGTGCTTTCCAACCTGCTACCTTCATGTGCATTACCATTTCTTCACTAGTAGCAAGTACACCATCTACGAACGAGTCAACCATTTTTTCATAATGGCCCATCCACTCTGACATACCCCAGACATGAACAAAATCATCTGGATCAATAGACTGAGCAAGACAGCGAACAAAAATGCGAGGGCAATGCTCAGGACTGATTTGATTGAGGATATATGGTAGGCTTTCAATGCCCGGTTGAAACATGTCCTCACAGTAGATAACATCTTCATTATTACATTCTCCTGCCTTCATCAACTTGACTAGATTCATTAGTTGCGACATACCAAAATATGTGCGACCATGTGCATCTAGTACCTGACCAGTAACAATTGCCTGATCAGTAGTTAATGTGTCACCAGGTACGATTACATAGTTAATCTTACGCCGCTTAAATACACGCTCATTCCATTCTTGTAGTTGTAGAGTGTACCGAGCCTTATACGGCTCAAGACCCATGTAAAATAGTTTACGCATTAATTAGCCTTAGTATCAATATCCCACATACTCTTTACAGTTTTACCTGAAAGATGTTTAGTGAATTGCCTATAGACAAAGCTTTTAGCGCTGTAGAGGTCTGCTTCATCAAATTTAAATCCATAATCTACGCAAAATTCACGATACTTATCAAGGTCGTCGAAAATTGCATGAACACGGGGGTTAGGTTTGATTTGAATTTTAGCCATTTTATTTCCTTTAAATAGCAAGTTGTTGATAAGGTTTGGTTGTGTTATAGTAAATTGTGGCACCGTTCTCACCGTCTTCTGAAATAGTGATATGAATGTCACGGTCGGGATAGCGATTAGCAATAGACTGATAAAGGTCATCACTAATCATTTCACAACTTTTGAAATTTAGTTCAAGTGTGCCGCGATAGAGGTTCTCCAACCATCGCTTAAACTGAATAAACTCAATATCCCTGTCGGTGTGAAATACTTGAATCGCTACGTTAAAATGAAAAATGTGACGATGCGGAGTTCCTAAAAAGCTTACGTCATATTCATCGCCTGTTGCCAAATTAGCATCAATAGATGCAGAAGGGTAACAGTGAATACCTTCTTTTTGAAAAGTAACCCAAATCATGCGTTTGGCTTGATCTTTAATACGGTTACGCTTTTCTTGTTTCGCTAGTAATACTTGTTCCATTAATGGTCATCCTCAAAGTTAACTCGGTCGTGTTCTTCTTCCCATTGCAATTTAGTAAGTTTGTTCAATTCAGTACTCAAAATAAGTACTTGACGCCGCATATCAAATACAGTTTCCGTATCATATTCATTGTATGAATAAATTCTAGATTCTAATAGTTTGATACTTTGTTTAATAGTTTCTATACGATTTTTATAAGGCATATTAATCTCCTAGTACCTCAAGCATTAAGTCATCACTATCTTCAATTACTTCTTCTTTGGGTTCTTCAGTAGTAAACAATTGATCAAACATAGTTCTAGCGTTTACAGTTTTCTTACCACTAAACCCTTGACTACCACTTTGCATCTGCATCCAAAATCTACTATGATAATCAATTAAGTCCAAACTCTTTTGGCGGTCGTTGAGAGAGAAAATTTCATCTACAATTTCACTAAAACGAATACGCTCAAAAGTTTCATTCATAATCATCTTTGGAATCACACCCTGTTCATATCTGCGATTAGCCTCTTGTACAGCATAGATATGCTGGTATACATTATGAGATTGAAGTAGAGTATAACTTAGAGTATCCCAACTAGTTTTTGTTTCTTTACCATGTTGACCAATGAATCCTTGACCCCTATAGCACAGATCCTTTAACATCATTCTATCAGTTACCGGACTATCTGTAAACACTTTATGGATACCATCTTGTAATACCGCATCACGGAATTTGCGAGTATCATTAGCATAGGATTTTTTCTCTGCGGTTTTTTCCATGCTATAGGACCATTTTTTATTATGCTCAATACTGGTATTGAAATATGCTAGTCCTTTAGCCGCACTGAAGAATGGGCTGGCACAGTCAAAAGTAATCTGTAGTTTTGGATTATGATATTTGCGAACCGCTCGTTGAATATCTGTAAACAATACAGCATATTCCAAGATACTTGTACCCAAACAGTGAATCAAATCATGTTTACCTTCTTGGAGAAGACCGTCATGAATAATGCCTACAATTCGTTTGAGTGTAAGATGAATATCAATTTTATTTTGTCCACCAAATGCCCAACCATTAAAATGAGTCTCGGGATAGATATTTGGATCGCAATACTTTTTCATCTCTTCATACCATTGGTCACTTTGAGTATGAGTCAGACCCTGTAAGACATTTAAGAACTTACAGTTACCATTGCGGTTCTCAATAAAATATTCGTTATTGATATGAGTAGCATCAATCGCTTGTTGTATTGTACTGATGCCATGCAATGACTTACCTGTCTTTGGATCTTTTAAGTGAAATGTGCGTAGAGATTGCGAAGGAATATCAAGACACATACCATAGTCCATGTATGTGTCCATCCAATTAAGGACTGCCTTACGCTTAATCATTGCTTTGGGACAGTTAGGATCTTTCCAATCAGCAGGCCATTGACCTTTAAGAATTTGAAAACCACCTGAGTCACCTAGCATGAAAGTACCTTCTTCACGGTCACGAATAATACTTTCGTTGAAGTCAATTTTAGTAGTATCTAAGTTAGCATGACCTGCACTATACAATCCCCATTTGTAGTAATACAATCCTTCTTTACTATTAAGAAAATTAAGTTTTTCTACATCACCACCAAACCCTTGAGGGATTCGTGCGGGGTCAAAATATTGTTCACCATTGCGTTGCTTACCCAAGCCAGCAATATAAAAACTACTGACTGCTGGTAAGAATAGTGCCCAATCGGGGTTGTGTGATGTTGATAGGTTGACTTGTTCCATTATGCTTTCAAGAGCGTTTTAACTACTTTAATCTGCTCTTTAGTGTAGTTGAGTTGGTCAATTAAATCTTTCAAAGCAGTATTTTCTTTTGCTAGTTTTTCTAGTTCCTGTTCTTCATGCATTTTTTCTCTAGCCCATCTCATAACCATCAAATATTCATGGTCAGCATTTAAATTTATTGAATTTTCAATATCTACCCAACTACCACCGCTGCTTACTTGAAATTTTTTACTCGTACCGTTCCATTGAACAGCACCAGTTGAAGATGGTAAATTGTATGACGTATCATTTTGAAAAAACGGCACACCACCTGAGTGATTAATTCTAATCATTTGATATGAGCAGGAAGAAGATATTGATATGAAGCAAGACCACTATCTACCATAATTTCAGTAGCACCTTGGTCAGAAACTCTTACCGTTTTGTCACCTGGAAGATCCATAATTGCCAAGAAAACCTTAACAGGCCACAACCATGCTTTAGCCAATTTACCTGTTATTTGCGGATAGAATACAAAATTACCTGAGTGAGTTGATGGGTCACCGAATGAAATTCTAAGATCGCCATTTACTGTTTGCATAGTAAAATGTGTTTCTTCACTATGTGCTTGTGATTGTTTTTTCAAACGCATAATGCCTGAGATAGTAGGTTCAAATTCTACGTTCCATACAGCACCTTTAAATCCTGGGCCCTTTATTTTTTCTTCAATAATAGCCTTAGACATTAGACGGTAATCATTAATGAAATCTTTATTTTTTGTTTCAAAATGAATAGCACTAGGAACTGATGGGTCAGTACCATTTGATTGCCTAGTTACATTAATAATAGAACTATTATCATACTCATCAAAACCTAAAATTGTTTTGAGTTTACCTAAGTTTGGCATACCAAACGTACCATCAAATTCGCTAATAGGATTTTTAAAATTACCAAAAAGAAGTACGCTTTTATCTTCGGATACAGCATACATTTCAGTAGATGTTTGAGTACCTACAATTTTGATTAGGTCAATGTTACCCAATCCATATGAGTGTTGGATTAGATCCTGTAAATTATCTTTCATGTTTTTCCTTTATGTTTAAAATATTTAGGCATTTATACTTCGTATAATAGTGGAATTTATTGCGAATGTCAATACTAGTTTACCCAAATGTAAACAATTGGTCAAATGTTGAATTAGTATTAGTATTACTACGCAAATCCCAACCTAATACACCTAGCAAATTTTCTATTTTTTCATCTACTAATGTACGTTCCATTTCGTTATCATCAAATGGAAGTTCACAGAACCAAGCAGGTAACCTTAGTTCATCAGTTGGATATGCAATGCTAGTGAACCCTAACGCATTTTGTTTTAGTTTACAAACGATAACCTTCATTCCATCAACGATTTTCATAGAATAATTGTCACCATTAACCCTGCGTAAGTAATTATAGTTCAATGCCGCTCTAACATGTCCAGGCATATTAGCACGACCAGTTTTACTGTTAGCTTCCAAGTCTCCATACGTTGTAAGTTTGTTTACACCTTTAGGAGAACCTTTAGTCCAACTGTCCTGTTCACTTAATGTTTTCTTAAACTCTTTGATTTTTTCAATGACTTCTTCACGGCTTTTACCCTCTTGTAATACCATACACAATACGTCCATCAAAAAGTCTTGAATGTATTTGGGAGTATCCGCTCGTTTCAAATCAAGGCCCATAGCCTTAACGTCACCCATTTTACCGTCTTTATCTTTGCGCTTACCTTCTTTGTCAAAGATATTGATAGCATAACGTTTCTTTGTGATAAACAGAGTACGATCACCAATCAATTCACGACCAGCCTTGATAATCTCCCCATTCTTTCTTGGAGCATGAAATGCTCGTTCCATGAAAGCAGGAAATGAATCATTAGCCTGATCGGCAATACCATCATATAAACCAATACAAGTTTCTTTATTCCAATTTAATTCTCCACCTTTTATCTGTGGTTGTAAACTAGCATAAGCACTAAAGTAGCAACTGTCAGTATCTCCATAGACAATCGCAGAGCCATCGTGGTTATATTCACCAGTGATTGTTTCATTGATGGTACTCATCATATGTTTAACAATCTGTCTACCGCTTAGAGTAACACTTTGACCGATACGCTTGTCATAGAAACGACAATGCTCGTTTAGCAGTGCGCCATATGCTGAGTTAAGCAAAATCTTACGCACTAATTGACGCTTATCCCAATACTCTTTATCTTCGTCGGTAGTAGATTCTCTAAGTTTCTTTTGCATGACCTTACGATCACTATACCAACGAGAGAGTAGACCGGGAATCACACCTTCTTGGTCATACTTAAATATAGTACCATTAGCACTAAGTATCCAAGGCTTGTGACTATCAAAGATTAATTTCCAAATCTCTGCCGCACTCATTTCTTCACTACGACCATCTTCATAGTCTAGTGTAAGCATTGTGCCGCGTTCTTGGTTCATAATAGCAGTATATTCTAGTGAGCCAAACAAGCCTTCCCATAGAATACTACCAGTTACGGCATCGTCATCTTCTTTAGCACGTTTCTTTTCGTTGGCTAACCTTTTGCCTTTGTCTTGCATGTATTGGTTAGTGAGTGATTGCCTGACCTGACCGACAATGGTCTCAGGGGCCATGTTAAGAGCGCGGATTGCTGACGGGTAAAGACTGTTAATGTCAACTGCTCCGACCCATTCGTGAATGCCCCTTTTGGGCGTAGCAACATAGGCACCTGCCGCTTGTTGTTCATCATTACTTCCTTCCTTTCGTTTTTTATCAGGGACTACTAAACCACGCTCATGGGCTTCGTTCATGATTGCCATTTCAATCATTGCAACTGAACCCATCACTGTTGGCAATAGCACTGTGTTCTCATGTGCTAGAGCATTTGCCAAATCTAAAAATTTCAACTTGTTGTGAATCTTAACCAACAACATAGTATCCTGTCTGTTATACTCAAGGAACTTTTTAAAGTCCTTGTTATACAACTGGTCAAGAGTACCTTCATATTGTGTTTTATTTTCACCGACTTCCATCTCACCGATAGAGTCTAGTTTATAGCTATGGCGACTTTCATAATTGTATTTTTTGTACAACTGTAGATAGTCCATGTGAATACGACCAACTAAGTCATATGTTTGCTCTTCTTTTCCAAACCTTTCATAAGTTCTTGGCTTAGGCATCTGACCCATCAAACAAAACTTACGGGTATCATCTTTACTCATTACCCTAGTAACACGATTGACCATGTAGGGTATGTCGTATCCTTCTGAGTTCCAACCAGTTAGAACATCGGCATTGTCAATCAACTGAAAGAACATATCAAACATTTCCTTTTCACTTTTAAAAAGGATAGTGTTATCAAATTCTCCTACAATTTCTTGTGCCGTTTCTTCGGACATATGTTTAGGAGCAATACATAGAGTAAACAATTGGTCTAGCCAATCCAAATACATACTAATTGCTGTTACAGGGTTGAATGGATCACTAGTGGGACTAAAGCCCTTTTCAGGATCAAAATCAACCTCAATGTCAAAGAAGCATGTATGCAACTTAGGAGGATCAATTTTCAGATAATTCTCTGAAAGGCAACGAAAGACTACATTGATATCACTTTCAAATAATTTCTTACCTGAATGAATCCTACGCTCCTTTTCAAACTCAGCACGTTTTCTTGTACTGAATTTGTTTACAGGATCGCCATAAAGACTACGATATTTGCCCTTAGGATCGCTGTAATAAAATGTATAGTTAGCAGGGTACTCTTTAAAAGTCCTTGTACCTTGGGTAGTCCGTTCTACGACAAATATCTTGTCGCCATTGCGGTCATGTATAGCGTCTACATAACTCATAGGGTTTTGCCAACCGTCTCCAAAATCGTATTGAGTTCGTCATGGTCTTTGTTAGTCTGACCCAAACTAGCCTTATGAGCAATTTTTACTGCTTTCTTCAATGTGCTAGCCTTAATCTCTAGTTCTTCGGCTACTGCTTTAATGGTATCATTCAAGCCACCGTTTAGTGTATCAATTTCATGCATGGTAGCCATGCCTTCGTTGATCATTTGGGTAAGCTTAATTTTTGCTTCTGCGCTAAAAGTTCGTGCAGTCATAGATTCTCCTTGTGAAGTAATTTAGTATACAGTAGGTGCGTAACAAAGTCAAACTTTTTGCGTAATTACGGGTAAATTACGCTTTCATTAATTTGTTGACAAATGCTAGTAATAGTTTATGATGGGCAAATTCATGCCAATATGATTGTAGATAGGGTCTGTCATACCAACTTGGCATACTTTCAGGGTGGCATCCAATCAAACCAATTCGTTTTTGGTAGATAGCCATTGGATCACCGTTGGCATAGGTTGACACAATATTCATTTTATTTTTATCACCTATCAATGCACACCCGTCATAAAAGTACATTGATTGTGGTTCATCATTCCATAGTACATCTGCTATGGTTGCATAACTTCGTTTAATATCGCTTTTACGGCGTTTGATATATTGTACTGGTTCTACGTCATCAAGCAACTTAAAATAGTATTTACCTGCCCAATATGCTCCCATGCAAATGCCCAAGTACCTACCACCGTTATGAATATATTCGGTTACATCATCAGCACGGTTTTTAAGTAGATGTTCAAATGAATCGCTATCGCCAATACCACCTGGAAAGGCTATAATGTGGTATTTCTTAAGTTTTTTTAATTTAACATCTTTAAACGGCAATATTTCTATGTTAAAATCACATGATAATGCTTCATACATTCCAGAACAACATAATACACTGCATTCTGGATGATTCATGAATAACGCAATACTGGGTTTAATTTAACCACCTCGCTCAACAATTTTTTTAACTGTAGTTCTTAACCCTGGATTAACCTTTAATGCGTGTGGCATTAGTTCATGTCTGATGTAATTCCTAGTATAATTAGTATCTTTATTGCTGGCATCTTCACTCCATTTAACATCATGTCGTTCACACCATGAAACGAATTCTGTTTTTGGCGTAGTTAAAAATGGTCGCAGAACATTTCCACGGACATATCTATGTGGGAGTTTTGCTTTTCCATGTAGTGATGACCAAATATATGTTTCTACACAATCATCTAAATGATGTGCTGTAATTACTGTGTCAAACCCACGAAGAAAATCATAACGCTTGTTTCGCCAAAACTCTTCTTGACTTAATTCTTTGGGTTTGGATTCGTTTAGCTTTCCAAAGAATAATGGTAAACCGTGTTCACTACAATAATTGGCTACAAATTGATATGCTGTATCACTGTTTGGTGTGCTATGATGATAAAAGGCCACAGTAACCTCATGCTTTCTACGCAAGAAATCTAGTACAGCCATACTGTCTACACCGCCGCTACAAGCAACGGTTAGTTCTTTAGGTAATGGGAAAAGTAATTTAAGCATCTGTGTATTGTAACACAGTACTGAATTCAAGTCAAATTGTTATTGGAAAATATGGTGATTCTTTTCCCCATAAATCTTAATATACTTGCCAGCTAAACAATCTGCCATGACTTCTATTGGGCTGCCAGGGTAACTAGATCCCGGTTTAATCATATTCAGTTCACCCTGTCTGACATGAACCACCTCATGAAAAACCGTTCTAAGTATATCAACCAAATTACGGTTTTTAGCATATACCCAAACACTGTTATCACCATCAGTATGACTACCAGTATGATGATTAGTTTGTGCTTCTTCGGTATCCATGCTTAATTCAATTTTGGGAGTAGTTTGTAGATTTAACTTTTTAGCAGCCCAATCTACAAACTTTTCTACTTCTTGTTCTAAATCACATTCAACATCAGATTCGTCTAATTTTCCTTTAACCCAACTATCAGGACTACGATTAAATTTTTTCACAAATAAATCGTTTAACGCATCATGATTCATTTCATGTTTTTGAGCAATCGCTCGTAATAATTTATCAATGGTATTATAGTTGTGTTTGGATAGGCTAGGGAGTTTTTTATATAACTCCATAACCGCAGTTTCACCAACGAATGATTCAGTTATCATTTATATTAATTACACCAAGATTGTTTTGCTTCGCCAAAGTATGCTCTAGCATAGTTATTTGTAATGAGTTGTTCACGCAAACTTTTACCATCAAGAATTACATCGCCTAATACACGCCCACCAAATTTATCCCAGTCCATGATAACAACTTGGCGTTTTTGTGAATGAGTAACTAATTCTTTTGTAAATGCTGAAGCAGCCTGTCCTCTTTGATCTTCTTGTGGACATTTGGCTCTAAATCCTTTTTCAGGAGTATCTACACCAAATACTCTTATACTAAGTTCTTGTTTAAGCGGAGGTGGTAAAAATGTAGCCTGAAATGCTACAGTATCACCATCTAATACTCTAGTAATAGGGAAATCGTATATAACACCTTGGGGTGTTTTTTGTGCGTCAACTGTAGTTGATATTGCTAGTAATGCGATTGCTATAATTTTTTTCATAATCTACCTTTTATTATCCATTTACCACATGACGGAGAACAAACCTATTAGGATCTAGTGAACTAGCACTATTTCTAGCCATGCGGCGATAATCATCTAAACGACTCAATGCGGCTTCATCATCGTATGCCTGAAAAAGTTCATATTCTTCACCAGTTCTACTGTCATAAATTTGATATTCAGGCATCCTACTTGGTGGTTGACCAAATGCAGGTTCAGCAGGACCAGCACTTACTTTTGCTTTAATAGGCTCATTAGGTTTTTGTATACCTCTTGCTCTTTTAAGTAAAGTTATTAAGTCTTGTTTCTGTAATTGTCCAGATGAATACTTGGCAAAAACATCAAGTGCATCGCCTTTAGTTGTAGGTTTTAATAATTTATATAATTTTTTAAGATATTCTGTACGATATTTTTGTGGGTCACAAGCGGCATCTAATGCTACTACAAATCTTAATAGTGTATTTTCTAATTTAGGTATATCTTCATTTAACCAATCGCCACCTGGGCTGCGAAATTCAATATAACCCTCTTTAGTATTAATACTAACATATTTGCTAGTATTTCCACTATGAATAAGTTTTGCTGCCTCTACACTTAAACCCTTTCTCATTTCATCAAAAAAGGTAAGTAACTCCGGTTCACTTTGCATATAAGTGGCTCTAGACTGTAAACTACTCATTGCACTTTTTGCGAAACTATTTGCTGAACGACCAAATTGGTCTAATACATATTCATCACCTAATAATAGCGCAAGTTTTACATAGTCTAATTTTTCACGGCTGCACCCAGGTACACTTACATTCATGTGTAAACCTGTACTTCTATTAGTATAACAACCATTGGTTCTAGCCCATTGAACTACTTCATTTAAACTAGTAATCATTTCATCTAAGGGTAATGGATTACTTACAAACTCTAAACCTGAATCACTGGGTTCTTTCTTTGAAGTAAGACTACCGTCTGGTTCTATAGTGTAAGTATCATTTGGTTTACTACGGCCAATAGGTGTCCAATCGTTGCCTCCGCTTGACATATAATAAGAACCGTGGTAACTATCACTTACCGCTATGTTGTTAAGACCTAAGTCTGTCATAAACTGTAAAGCAACTTGTTTTATAGTTCTTTCACCTCCAGCCTCTGGATATGTCCAATATGGCCAAGTAATATCATATCCTGATTCAATATCACTCATGAATCTAATGCCTGAATCTCTTAAAAACTCTCTTTCATTTGATTCATCATTCATATATTCTCCAAGCATAGATTCTCTAAAATCCTCATCTGCTTGATCATATATTTCATTACCATGACCTTCTTCTACAGCCTTTTCAACTATTTTTTCAAGTTCATCTCTATCTTCGTATTCAATATTTTCTTTTGCCCATTGATATACATGCTCAGTTGGAGAATGATCCCAATCTTCACTTATTTTTTCACTTACCCATTCTGTATATTCTTCTTGTAATTTGCTATGTAATCTACCAACTTCAAATGGGCTATTCCACTCACCGTCGGCTTCAAAAAATTCAAATATTTGGTCAAGACTTCTTGCAGGTTGATCTTCATCATAATCAGGCTCTGGGCTTGAATCTTCATCTTCACCACCTGCAACATCAGGCACATACATTTCAAATTCCATACCTGCCATGGCACCGGTGCCTGCTGCTAATTGCTTTAATGACGAAGGACTCATGTCTATTTCGTCCAAGACTTGGGTTTCAATTATAAATTCTAATGCTCTCATATTATTATTTAGTTTATTTAATGTTTTACTGCAAAATGGCTGCTTAGGCTGGCTCGCATAATAACCAAATCACTTTCATTATTAACTTGAATAGGATCATCTATATCGTCATCATTTTCCCAAGCAGCAGGTGGAAAATTTAAAAATACAAAAATAGTACGCCAAGTAACTGTACGACCTTGACTATAGGCCAATTCTAGTACCGACATGATAGCATTAACAATCTGTTGAGTTTTAAAATCAATAATATGCACAACTACTGATTCCAATTTGCTAACAATCCAACCTTGTATAAAAATGGAAGATTGTATACATCATTATAATAAATCTTTATCGCATTGTTTATTGCTTTAAATTCTTTTTCACCGGCATGTACTGGGAACAAATACCAATGTTTGTTGATTGCACGAGATAGTGTATTTGATGGTCCTTTATTAACACCTAAACTTTTTGCTCCGGCTTTTGTCATTGACTTTTCAAATTTCTTTTGAATTTTAACTAGTTCAGGATTACTATTAGCCTGTTCACTTACATTGACCCAACCCCAACCTGATATTGCAACACCGGGTGTTTTACTTAAACTGATCCAATTTCTACGACCACCTACTGTTTGGCTTTCGCCTGCTATTAATTGTATTCCCTGATCTCTAAGTGCTATCTTATATAATAGATTACCGACACCCATGCCACGATATTCTTCTGCGACAGTAACAAACTCTACTGTATATGCAGGTTGTAATGGAAAATCTTTTACTGGAGATAATACTAAGTCACCTATTATTCTGTCAGCGTTATTAACTATGATAACATGATATTGATTAACATCATCTTTTGGAATAATACCATATCTTAAATCCTGATCATCAGGTACAGGCTTTAACTTTTTAAACATCGCACTTATTTGTGTGCTAGCCGCTCGTTCTAATTGACCGATATAATCATCACCTTGGCTTGACAATTCAGATTGTGGTATTCTAACAATAGCATCTTGTACTATTTCTTCGTCAACTACAAATTCATTAAGTCTCATTACTCACGCTCAGTTTTAAGTGTGGAATTAATAAACCAAGCTTTTTTACCATACAAGTCTTGTAGTTCAGCCATGTAATTAGCAATGCCTTGTTGACGCTCATTTGTTGCTTCATCAAACATATCAACAACTAATTGACTTAATGTTTGACAATCTTGTAATAATTCAGCAAACATTAATTGAGCACGAGGAATCTTTATTTGGTCTTGAATAATACTTAATTCAGCATATCTAGATAAACTGCCAGGTGTGTAATGACCTAGTATTCTAATATATTCGGCAATTGGATCTATGGTAGCATTTACATCTTCATATAATGTATTAAAGAATTCGTGATATTGTGGGAAATTACTGCCTTCAACATTCCAATGAAAGTTTTGTGACTTGATAGCAAACGCTTGTGTACTAGCTAACAGTACTTTTAAATTATCTACTAACATATCTTTGGGTATCCTTTTCTGTTCCAATAAAAATCATAATCTTTCATTTCTTTTTTCCTTGGCAATGAGCCTTTTGTGAAAATCCTTTTGGATTGTTACAATTAATACTTCTCTTATACTTATCACTCCACTTCTCATCTAATTCTTCTTGTTCAGTAGTAAGAGCCATAAGTTTCTGTCCACCTTTTCTAAGAAAAGGTTTATTTTCTTGTTCATACGAACCTGGCATTGGTAAGCCTTTTGTTTCACTTATGCCTTGAAGAATAGAACTCTCGGAAGTTTTCTTTTTAGTAGCAACATTGATTGCTTTGCCACTACGCTCGGGGTTTGGATCTTCTCTACGCTTTCTAGCAGCCGCACTAGCACGACCC
>Ga0209500_10002365_pt1 | contig 13465 bp, 4 predicted proteins | sample S_140212_EF_Meta_FD_187323 | JGI IMG/M metagenome (GOLD analysis project Ga0209500, IMG submission 187323) | Freshwater microbial communities from Lake Simoncouche, Canada to study carbon cycling - S_140212_EF_MetaG (SPAdes) (version 2) | ecosystem: Environmental > Aquatic > Freshwater > Lake ... | reverse complement strand
CCAGGTATTCTGTGGTATTGGATTTGTTGTGACAACAGAAACACTGCCCTGCCCTTCGAACTGCAGATTATTGCTGGTACTGTTGAAATCTAGAAACCAACCAGATGTAATAGCGGCTCCTGTGTTGTTATTAGCTGATCCAACTATACCACCATACGAACCGTGTGCTGACCAATATAACCAACACTCTATAGTAAAGTTACCTGATAGTATCCAAGCATAGGAGTATGGGGATGAAAGATACCCGCTGCCATTGAAATACATTGAACCAGAGCCATATTTCACTGTTGAAGTAGATATCTGTGCTGACCCCACAGTGACCAAATTGTTCTGCATAGTAGTATCTATGATGCCGCCATTGGTACCTAACAGTAAAAGATTGGTGCCAGTAATAGCAGTAAGTGGGGCAGTCGGCGGAGTGAAGTTTGTAGAGTATACAGCTTGACCTACAATACGAGGATTTGAAATATATCCAGGGAAATATTGTGAAACAGCCGCACCCCCTCCAGGCAATGTTCCGGCACCTACTGCTAAACTATACCCTGTACCAATCGCTCCAGTATAAGATACAGCAGTACCACCGATTCCATTTAAGTATACTGTTATAGAATTTCCTGTTCTTACTAGAGCTACATGATTCCAAGTATTGAGGTTGATACTTAATGATGATACAGCAAGGGAATAGGTAGTTCCGCCACCTGGAGCTACGTAAAATGACCCTTGGCCAGAGGCATTAATTTCTAATCTCCAAGAACCGGCGGTATAAGGACTAGTTTTATAAAAATTATCTAAAATTGCCGGTGATGAGGAATATGATCCAGTTAGGTAAACATAGGCTTCAATTGTCACATTACCGGTACTAAATTGAGTATTATAGTTTGATATAGTTAGGTAATCCGAACTACCATTAAAATATAAACTTCCACTATAAACTGTGGCAGTAGTACTGTTACTATAACTAGTACTGGTAGAAAATGGTGCAAATCTCTGTACTGATACAGATCCGTTAACTGTGATAGTGTTACTTACAGTAGACGTGTCTCGTACTCGATTGGTAGCACAGGTTAATAATACTGTGTTAGTTACTGTTGTGAGCGGTTGAGTTGGAACAGTAAAAGTTGATGAACTTGCAGAATATGCCCCTGATCCTGAAATAAATCTAGCATTTGACATATATCCACTAAAAAATTCGCTAGCCTGTGTGTTTCCGATATAAACCGTAGTTCTGGTAGTTGGTTTAGTTATTCCGGCTGTAACTGTTGCAGTATTTACGCCATCGATAAACAATGTTATTGTTGTTGCATTTGTTGCCACTACAACGTGATACCATCTATTCAGTGTTCTTGTAACAGAGTCTGTTAACACTACACCTGATCCAGCTGAATTATAATAGAATTTTATTACACCATTAAAAATACCAAAAACATATTCGAGGCCATTAGTAGTACTATAAGAGTTAGCGTTACCTTTTATAATAATACTGTTTACGCCGCTGGAAAATGCCGTAGGATATATCCATGCTTCAAAACTAGCATTAGCATTACCTAAGTCCATAAAATTACTAGTATCTGTTATACTTAAATATCCGGTAGAACCATTAAAATAATTACTCCAATTTAACCCGAATGGATTTACTGATCCCTGTGTAGGAGTACCTGCACGAGTAATAGTAAAGCTACTTGTACTCGAATCTATAAATGTTCCAGTGTTATTAGCGTTATTAGCGCCATCCCCATGTAATAATAAAGTTACACTGGTAATGGTACTATCACCTGCTACAGTAGTTGATGTTGTACCAATGGTTGCATATGATGGAAAATTAATACTCATGCTGTATAAGTCCCCGGTGCTGTAAATGTATGAAAGAAATAATTGTTAAATGTGCTGGTTGTGCCACCACTACCTTTTTGTGCTGTGCCAGAATATCCTATAATGGCCACTCCTGGTCCACCTGCTGAATTAAATGTACCACCGTTACCAGAATTAGATATGCCTGTAGCCGGTGATCCGCCTGAAGCGTATATAGTTGTACTACTTGCTATCCAAACTGTTCCTGTTCCGCCTTGTGTAGGTTGACCATCGGATCTTGAACCTCCACCGTATAATGATTGTGTGTTGTTTCCTTGTCCAAATACGTAGGGAGTATTAAAAGTTGCTGTTACAGCATATGATAATATTATTATACCAGACCCTCCTACTCCTTGACCACCACCAGTATCTGCGCCACCCCCAGCTCCAGTATTAGTACCCCCAGAAGCATTACCGCCGTTATATCCAGTTGCTCCTGCTCCATAAGTAGCACTAGTTCCTCTGATTGAGTATGAAAATCCAGCACCAGCGGCGCCGCCTGATCCACCACCACCTCCTGTACCTCCAACTCCGCCAGCTCCACCACCACCGCCACCGCCAGCACAATTACCACCTCCTGGTCCACCGGGAAAACCTCGATTGGTATAAGTTAGTGTTCCAGATTGTAATTGTCCAGGTTGAGTAGCTGTACCTCCTGGAATAGAAGGAGCAGGATTAAGACCATTTCCACCACCACCAGATCCTCCAGGTGTACCTGTGCCACCGCATAAAGATCCTCCATTTCCGCCGCCCAATCCTCTTATTGAAAGACTAGAAGATACAACAGAAGATGTACTACCACGAGAACTACCAGCTCCACCTGCACCCACTGTAACTGTATAAGTTATTCCAGATAAAGCTATAAAAGTTCCTGTAACTACACCGCCACCACCGCCACCACCGCCTCGTCCACCACCGCCACCACCACCACCTCCTACTACTAAAAACGATGTTGTAGAAATATTAGAAGTGGCTGTAAAAAATCCTGGTGCTGTGAATACGTGGACAACACTATTACCAGAGAACACCCCGGTTGAAGTTGTGTAGACTGAATTTCCACCGTTAGCCTGCTGTCCTGCTAATTGATTAGAGCCACCAGTTGATGCACCGGATTGACCAAATTGGCATAACCCGCCGCCTCCACCACCACCATAAGCTATGGCGCCTAATCCTTTACCTGTAATAATTGTATTGCTACCTGTAGTTCCTGGAGTTGATCCTGTGGCACCTGTTCCACCTGACCCTATTGTTATTGAATATTGGGTTCCTGTGTAGACTGTAGCAGTATTTGTAATTAATCCGCCGGCACCACCTGTACCTGTTGATCCACCACCACCTCCTGCTATTGCCAAATAGCTTACTGCATATCCGCTTGATGTTGTTAAACTTACCCAAGAACTTGAAATAGTTTTATAAACTTCTGGTAACCCTGTTGTGGTATTAAATCTTATTGCGCCGTTTGGTATTAAACCTATATTAGTTCCTGCTATATAAGAAAGTACTACTATACCAGACCCACCTGCTCCCCCAACAGCAGGACCACCACTAGTTCCACCTCCACCACCGCCAGTACTAGGAGTTCCGTTTCCTAACGCAGTTCCACCCCCACCAGGTGTAGCCGTAGGCTGACTGCCTGATCCACACCCCCCACCCCCACTGGCATAAAATTGTGCTGTTCCTGTTATTGAGCTTGGTCTTCCAGTGCCACCAGTAAGTTGAGTAGATGCGTTAGCTCCAGTTACACCAGCACCCCCAGCTCCGCCACCAGAACCGCCAGAACGGAATGTTGCACCGTCTGTAGTGCCAGCACCTCCATTATTACCTTGACCCGGAACACCTGTACCGCCGGGATATGTAGCCGTGTTTGGTGCGGCTCCACCACCACCCCCACTTCCGCCAGGAAGCCCGGGTGCAGACCATCCACCTCCACCACCACCCCCTGTGGCAGTTGTAACAACTGTTGTTCCTGATGTGATTGAACTAAACCGCCCACTATTTCCTGGACTAGTTCCGCTAGACACAAGGCCTCCCGCACCAACTGTAATAGCATACGTAACGCCAACTGTGGCTGTAAATGTTCCTGTGACTAGACCCCCAGCCCCACCGCCTCCAGCACGGCCGTCTGGTTGATTGTTACTTCCGCCACTGCCTCCCCCTGCTACTACCAAATAAGCAACAGAAGATATATTAGCTGTAGCTGTAAAATAACTAGTTCCTGTTGCTGTGAATATGTGTACAATACTAGTACCAGAAAATATGCTAGTAACTGTTGAGTATATTGAAGTTCCGCCTGTACCTTGTTGTCCAGTAAGAATAGTTACAGGCCTCTGCGCTGTAGTACCGTTGGGTAAGTCAAAATACCCAGTACTTATAGTAGCTTGATCGCTGAATAAAGCGGGTGTAACCACAGTTCCAGTACCGGCAACTACATAATTTACCATCCAACGACCGCGACTAGACGAGTAGCGATAGGTTGTTGCACCTACTACAACTAATTGTCCGTCAAATGCTGTTGCTGGGAAATTGATCATCTTTGGCCTTTCCCATTATTTATGCGAAGTTATTGTCTGAGATAAATCTAATAAATTACGTATTTTGGTTGGGAATTTGTATCCAAATACTGGCTGTATTATAGTATTCTATATAACCTAAATCTGTGTTGAAACGCATATATCCCAGAGTGGGAGAGCTAGGACGCTGTGCTGTACTACCGTAGGGAAAATCAATATAACCCGTTGATGTGGTACCTTGATCTTCTATTAAACTTGGTGTTAATGTGTAAGTTTGTGTGGGTTCTTGTGTACTCCACCAACGACTTGTTGATGTATTATATACCCAAACATATGATCCTGTACTAAATGAAGTGGTATAGGTTGTAGAAGATACTGTCGTAGTGTATGTGGGTGAGTCTGGATTAGCTGAAGTTGACGGAGTAAATGTAGCAGTATATCGTGCAACACCTTTTGTTATGCGTAGGTCATCTATGTAACCGTTGGTATATTGAGTACCTTGTGCATTACTTCCAATAGCAGTGTACCCGCCCTGTATCCATACGGTTGAATCTGCACCGGAAGCTACTTGGGTTCCATTTAAGAATAACCGTAAAGTACCAGAACTTCTACTGGCCGCCACATGGTACCAAACACTGGTGCTTAAAGTTAATCCTGTCGCTTGTAAAATCCATACATTTTGAGTTCCAACACCAATAAATGATGACGTTGGCACAAAACTAAAATAAAAATTATTAGCTCCTGTTCCGCCAGATGCAAACAATACCTGCTGAGCAGTGGACTGAGAATAAATCCAACATTCAACGGTGTAGTCTCCAGAGCCAAAAGCAAAAACAGGATTAGACGGTATCAACAAATAATCCCCAGTACCATCAAAGTACATACTACTTCCACCAAACTTACTTTGTGTAGTAGATATTTTAGCATCACCGACTGTTAGTAAATTGTTCTGCATGGCAGTGTCTACGATACCATTATTAGTGCCTAGCAATAAAAAACTGGTGCCAGTAATAACAGTAAGTGGAGCAGTCGGTGGGGTGAATGTCGTAGTATATAATTGTGTTCCTTTAACTATTCTAACGTTACTTAAATAACCATAAAGAGTATTACTACCATTACTATCTTGGCCAATCCATAATTGTGATGTTCCTGCAGGTATTGTAGTTGTTCCTGAATAAAAATTAACGCCATTCAAATACATAGTTAAAGTAGATGACCCATTATGTACAAAAGCAATATAATTCCAAGCATTAAGTTTAGGTGCGGTACTAGAATAGAGAGCAACACCACCATTATAAAAAGCTAGATATCCTGTTGTAACGTCTGTAAAAATTTGATACTGGTCGCCCCCGGCCCCTCTTTTAGCTAAAAGTACATTATAAGCTGTAAGTTGTGTTGGATAATACCACATTTCTATAGTCCAAGCGACACCGTTTAATTGTAAATCTCCTGAATTTGGTGTACTCATGTAAGTACTACCATCAAAATAAATTGAGCCACCATTAGTACTGGTACTATAACTAGCACTGTTTGAAAATGGTGCAAACCTCTGTACTGACACAGATCCGTTAACTGTGATAGTGTTACTGAGAGTAGATATATCTTGGAATCGATTGGTGGCACAGGTTAATAAACTAGTGTTAGTGACTGTGGTAAGTGGTGTTGTGGATGGGGTAAATGTTGAGGTGTATAATGCCGTTCCTTTAATAATTCGAAGATTAGAAATGTACCCAAACCAAGGTTCACTAGTTCCACCGGTGGCTCCAGTCCAAAATGTTTGAATCGTATAATCATTACTGTCAGATCCAGTTGAACCGCTTTGAATACCGTTGACATATGCCTTAAGTGATGTGCCACTTCTAACGATGGCAAAATGAGTCCATTCACCAACACGTACACCACTACTTGCACCAGTTACCATAAATCCGTTTGCGTATAAAAATAATTGACCTGAAGAAGAAACGCCAATATTCCATCCTGCTGTTGTGCCAGAAGATGTTCGAGTACTACAAATAGTACAATAAGTAGGTAAAGAAGTTGGGTTAATCCATCCTTCAACAGTAAAATCGCCAGTGCCAAAAGCAAAAGAAGAATTACTTGCCATGGTCAAATAACTAGAACCATTAAAATAATTACTCCAATTACTGCCAAACGGATTTACTGATCCTTGTATAGGAGTGCCCGTACGAGTAATCGTAGCATTATTTGTGCTTGAATCTATAAATGTATTGTTGGTAGAATTGTTAGCTCCATCTCCGGGTAGCTGTAAGACTACGTAGGTGATTGTTGAATCACCTATAACTGTAGTGCTGGTTGTTACTGTGCTAACATATGATGGAAATATTAAACTCATGCTACGTATGTTCCTGTTGAAATAAATGTATGCAGAGTGTAAGTGCCCACAGTTGAAACTGTTCCGCCACTACCACGTTGTCCACCTAAATATCTTAGATAAACTACACCCGGAGCACCTGTTCCGTTTGGCGCTGATCCGCCATTACCTGTATTAGTACCACCCGGTGAACCACCTGATGTAGCACCACCTGCACCGTAAGTTACCTGCGCACCTGTAACTTGACTGAATATTCCTGTTCCTGTTGATGCGTAAGATCCAGCACCTGCGGTCTGAGCCGATGAGCATAGCGTATAACTAATTATCACTACGCCGGATCCACCAGAAGTTCCACTACAGCCAGCACCTCCTCCACCACCTAATCCCGGAGTTCCGGGCGTAGCTGCCGTTAATCCTGGTCCGCCTCTACCACCACCACCACCACCTGGGCTAGGAGATCCGGGAGCATGAGGAGTTCCAGGATTACCACCACCTGATCCACCACCACCAGCATAAATTACACTAGAACCTGTGATTGAACTAGCTCTCCCTGGCCCGCCTGTGGAAAAAGAGCCAGAGCCTCCAACTCCACCTGCTCCACCACCAGCGGCGCCACCGGCTACTGAATCTCCTGGTACAGTAGATCCACCGGGATATCCCTGACTTCCTGCTACTCCAGCTCCAGGACTACCGATAGCAGACCCAAAAGTACCGCCGTATCCTGCACCACCACCTGATCCACCCACTCCACCATTAACGCCACCTCCACCATATGCATCACCACCTTTACCGCCGCCGTATGCTATAACAGAAACCGCTGAGGAAGTAAAAGATGAATTGGTTCCCGAAATAGCACCACTTGTTCCGCCAGCTCCGACTGCAACTACATAAGTACCTGCAATAATTGATGTTGTACCAGTTAACATACCACCAGCACCGCCACCGCCACCATATGCATCACCACCAGCGCCACCGCCACCAACTAATAGATAAGACAAAGTAAGAGCACTAGTGGCTGTAAAAAATCCTGAAGATGCAAATCTGTGTACTAAACTAGTACCAGCAAATAATCCAGTTGACGTTGTATAAAATACACCGCCTGTACCAGAAGTAATAGGAGTAGGAACAGTAATAGCATATCCTTGACCTGTATATCCAGCACCACTTGATCCGCCTACTGTAGTTCCAACGCCGCCGCCATAAGCATACGCTATAGCTGAACTTGAATTAATTGTTGTAACTACAGTTGATGCTGTGTAAACATAGCTTAAAACTACGATACCAGGACCGCCACTACCTCCATCTCGAACTGACGATCCACCGCCACCGCCACCGCCTCTATTTGTAGTTCCATTACTAGAAGGTGTTGCATCTGTAGCACCCACTCCTCCGCCACCGGGACCACCAGCACCCGGATTGCCAGCAGATCCTCCACCTCCACCTGCATATATTACAGATGCTCCAGTAATACTTGATGTAACTCCACTACCACCTGCTCCTGCTGAACTGCCACCACTACCTCCACCTGCACTACCTGCACCGCCACCCCCCGCACCCGAGGTCCCACCAGAATTTCCTCCAACATTTCCTTGACCACTAGTGGCAGATCCTCCAGTTGCGCTACCAACACCGCCAGCACCGCCACCAGACCCACCAGGACCTCCTGCAACTCCCCCAGAATCTGTACCAGCACCGTACCCTCCACCAATAGCGGTAATAGTAGAAATTCCAGATCCAGAAATTACAGAATTACAACCCTTTATACCTATGCCTACAGAGGAGGCACTGTACCCTGCTCCACCAGCACCAACTGTAACCGTATATGCAGTTCCTTGAGTAGCTGTGAATGTTCCTGTGAGTAATCCACCGCCTCCGCCTCCACCAGAATAATATTTTCCCCCACCGCCACCACCGCCTACTACTAGATAAGATACCGTTATATTATTACTTGCTGTAAAATAACTAATTCCTGTAGTTGTGAATACGTGTACTACACTAGTACCAGTAAATATCCCAGATGTAGTAGTTGAAATTACACCTCCTTGAGCTTGAATTCCTTCTACAATAGTACTTGTGCTAGAAACTATTGTAACTCCTGTAGGAGCTATATAACTATCACCACCAGTTCCAGATCCGCCCTGTCCCACTGCAACGGTATAAGATGTCCCTGTGGATACACCGGCAAATCCTGCTAGTGCACCACCAGCACCACCACCTGCGGTAGTACTAGCACCGCCACCCGCGGCTATGGCCAAATATTCTACTGTATACGGTAATCCCGCAGTTATTGTAGTCCAAGTATTGCTTAATGTTGAATACGTTTCTACAGCATTTATACTACTGTTAAAACGCATAGCACCTGTTTGTGTTGGTATTACTCGTTGACCACTATTTCCGGAGGATACCGCAAGAGCTGTTGTAGCAGTATTAGCTTGATTGGTAAACACTGCGTGTGATATATCTAGTGTGGCTGTATTAAATGTTCTAGGAGACCACCGTCCGTTGACATACGTGTAGGTTATGTTAGATCCTGTTGAGATTATAGTGCTGCCGCCTTCTGTATAAGAATAAGACAACACCACAATACCAGGTCCACCGGTGCCTCCAGTTGTTAGACAACCAGGTCCTGGAGTACCACTTGCCGCACCGCCTCCACCGCTACCGCTTGTAATAGTTGCATTTCCTCCTGGAACACGAACAGCTCCGGGAGCATTCCCGCCAAGTCCTCCAGTTCCACAAGGACTACCGCTAGATCCATTATTACCACCACCACCACCACCTGCGGCATAGTATTGCGGAGTTCCTATAATATTGCTTTGTCTACCAACACCGCCTGCGCCAGCTGTACTGCTAGCTATACCGTTACCGCCAGCCCCGCCAGCACCTCCACCACCGCCTCCAGCAGTTGTATTATTACTCTGTCCGTTCCCTCCTACAGATCCTCCTGGATTACCATAGGCAAATACAGTAGTAGTACCAGTCTGTGCTTGAGAGGATTGAATTCCGCTAGCACCTGGCGACCCTGCTTGTGCTCCAGCACCACCACCACCCCCACCAGATCCTCCTGGATTACCTGTGCTTTCTGGATAGTTACCCCCACCACCGCCACCTACTGAAATTATAGAAACAGTTCCGCCGACTATAGTTGAAGTATTACCATTTCTACCAAATCCTCCAGGACCTACATTTGCACCTGACGGGTTTGATCCTCCAACCCCACCAGCCCCAACAGTTATAATATAAGTAGTACAGGCAATGGCTGCAAATGTTCCAGTGGTCAGTCCACCAGCTCCACCTCCACCGCCTACTGCAGAATATGCAAATCCGTTTCCTCCACCCCCACCACCAGCTACTGCTAAAAAAGCCACAGAGGATATGTTGGTTGTAGCTGTAAAAAATCCACTTGCTGTAAATATGTGTACCGCACTGGTTCCAGCAAATATGCCAGTTGATGTAGTATAATAAGATGTTCCGCCGGTACTGGTTGTAGTTCCAACTACAGTTACAGTAACGTTGTTGGCTGTGGTAAAACTAGTAGTGTAGGTTATAGTAGAAGAGGTACTAGGGACAACATCAGGAAATGCGACTGCAGGTACAGTAAAGTTAGCAGTGTATCGTGCAACACCCCTAGTAATACGCAGATCGTCGATGTAACCGTTGAAATAGTTGGTGCCGTCTGTTCCTATTCGCAAGGCTCCCGCTGTTCCTGGATAGTATATAACATTAGTTGCTATATTGATAGTAGTTCCTAACGCCGTACCGTTTTTGTATGCGGTAATTGTAGAACCGTTTCGGACTATGGCTATGTGATACCATGTAGCTGTAGAGGCTCCTAATGAACCAAAACTAGTATCTGTATTATTACTGCCAGTGGTCGAATATGCTAAATGCAGTGTACCATCGCTGTTGAAATATAAAACAAAAGATCTTTGAGTCGATCCTTCGTAACCGTAGTTCATTATTACTTGAGTCGAAGATACAGAATTAAAATAAATCCAGCTTTCTATGGTCCAATTGCTACTACCAAAATTATAAAGAGGTCCTTGAGGAATAGTCAAATAATCTGTAGAGCCATTAAACCTTATACTACCAGTGCCATACTTGACTGTTGAAGTAGATATCTGTGCTGACCCCACAGTGACTAAATTGTTCTGCATGGCAGTGTCTACAATACCACCATTGGTACCTAACATTAGATACTGTGTGTTTGTAATAGTAGTTAGTGGCGTAGTTGATGGAGTAAAATTACCAGTGTATATTCCGCTACCTCTTATGATCCTAACATTACTCATATAGCCAGTGAAATAATAATTAGCTCCAAGGCCTGTAACGTTGCCCAGTACAATACTATTGGCTGAAAGATTAGTAGAAAATCCAGCACTGGTCCCAACACTTACACCGTTTAGATACACTGTCAGTGTTGTTCCAATTTTTGTTAAAGCCACATGATTCCAAGTATTGCCTACATACGTTACTGTTGTTGAAATTACAGCAGAGCTTGCAACAGCTACAGATAGTATTCTAGTATTTGGACCAAACCCTATGCGTATACCGCCGGCAGTAGTATAGTCCAATGCCGTAGAAATTAAATTAGGATAAAATCCTGCTGATGTTAAAAGATCATAGAACCAAAGTTCAATGGTAAAATCACTAGTACCAAATGCCGCTGGTTGTGTTGAAGTAAGATAATCTGTAGTACCATTAAAATAGATACTTCCACTATATAGTGTAGCAGTGGTACTAGCACTATAACTAGTACTGGTAGAAAATGGTGCAAATCTCTGTACTGATACAGATCCGTTAACTGTGATAGCGTTACTTACTGTGGATACGTCTTGGACTCGATTGGTAGATGCTGTAAGTAGAACTGTATTAGTTACTGTGGTAAGTGGTTGTGTTGATGGAGTGAATGTTGAAGTGTATAACGCAGTACCATTAATTACTCTAAAATTTGAAATGTAACCATTATACCATTCAGCACTTACATTACCTCCAATTTGAGAAATTGATGCACCACTGTCCATCGATCCTGAATATGTGTTAGTGCCTTCTAAGTTTCCATTGAGGTACATGGCAAAAGAATTACTATTTCTAACAACTGCTACATGGTACCAAGTATTAAATAATAATGTAGTTGATCCAGTCAACAACATAGAACTAGAACTATAATTGTAATCCCAAAAAGATAACTTACCAACGTTAGATGGATGATTACAATGTAATGTCCATTTGTTTGCGGCCCAGTTAGCCCCAGTTGCATTGGCATATATTTTTGGAGAGTTTCCAGGGAATGAACTGATGTTCATCCAAAACTCAATAGTAAAATTAGACGAACCTAAAGCAAAGGACGAACTGCTTGGCGTGGTAAGATAATCTGTAGACCCGTTAAAATAATTACTCCAATTTGATCCAAATGGATTTATTGATCCCTGTGTGGGAGTGCCTGTACGAGTAATCGTAGCATTATTTGTACTCGAATCTACAAATGTATTATTATTAGAATTATTAGTGCCATCACCATGTAATAACAAAGTTACACTGGTAATGGTACTGTCCCCTGCAATTGAGGTCGTACTAGTTGTTACATATGCAGGAAACAGTATACTCATTGATTACTACTAAAATATTACTGTGGTAATTCTGGCATATCAGTACTTACCCATGCAGTAGTTTCTTCATTCCATGTCCAGAACTTACCTTCAATAGCTTCAGGTTGTGCTACTGGCGCTGTCCATATCCAGTTAGTTTCAGCTGAAATAAGCCAGCTCGGAAATGGTGAGGCTGGATAAAATACATCGTTTACATTATCGTATACATAACCAATACCGGCATAATTTCCACGCAACGCTTCACCATTATCTTGTTGACCGTCTTCACCGTAGTGACGATTGCCGCGTGTGTTATAGCTAGTTTGGACCCATGAACTAGGATCTCCAACAGCACCTGTATTGATAAACCCCTGATCTGCTACGATTACCTGTGTTACTACTCCGTTTTCTACTTTTGCAAAATGACCCATGTTGTTGTTCTCCTTTATAATGTTAGCAACAAGTATATTTAACCAATATACGTGCCGGGACTCGTGAAAGTATGATAGAAATATCCTCCACTTGTGCTAGTTGTTCCGCCCGATCCTATTTGCGTGGTTCCAGGATATGCTACTTTGGCTACTCCAGGTCCCCCTATGGCCGATGGTCCTCCACCGTTTCCAGTATTATTTGTTCCTGTAGATCCCGGCGAGGCACCTATGAACTGATAGCTAATTACTACTATTCCAGGCCCACCAGAACCACCTGCCCAGCAAGCACAGCCAACTGAAAAATTAATCCCACCACCTCCACCACCGCCCCCTGTACTTTGAGTGCCGTTAATTCCTTTACCAGCTTTTCCCCCGGGACCACCGCCCCCGAGACCGCCTGGACCTACAGACCCCGAATATCCACATGGATTACGAGCTCCACCACCACCGCCTCCTGCATAGTAAGAAAGTGTTCCTGTTATAGTTGTACTAGCTCCAATACCACCGCAGCCTATAATTACCGACGGACTACCGGGACCAATCTCTCCGGCGCCACCAGCTCCACCCCCACCAGCACCTTTATTGCTATTAGGACCACCTCTGCCGCCAGGATTACCTTGCCCAAAAGTCCCAGTACCTCCAGTATTAGAGCTTGCACCAGATCCTCCGCCACTACCACCCGGTTGGCCATTTGCCGCAAAACTTCCAGCTCCACCGCCCCCTGTTGCAGTAATTGTTGTAATAGGTGTGCCTGAA
>Ga0209500_10002364_pt1 | contig 13470 bp, 25 predicted proteins | sample S_140212_EF_Meta_FD_187323 | JGI IMG/M metagenome (GOLD analysis project Ga0209500, IMG submission 187323) | Freshwater microbial communities from Lake Simoncouche, Canada to study carbon cycling - S_140212_EF_MetaG (SPAdes) (version 2) | ecosystem: Environmental > Aquatic > Freshwater > Lake ... | reverse complement strand
TGCCCGATGCTTTCCGTAGGTAGGCACTAGCTCCTTTGGAATGTCTAGGGGGGTAGTTGTACCCATAACTAGGCTTGCAAGCCCTTTAGAGGCCAATTCCGTTCGATTTTGAGCCATCTGGGAAGTAAGTGTGGATACCATTTGCTCAAACTCAAGAATCTTATCCTCACACATCTTGACCCGGTGGATGGTCGCCGCAAGGACTAGCTCTTGTGGATGGTTCATTATGGACACCCCGCATTCACCCAGTCTTCACGACTGGCATAGCCCATCAGCTTGTATGTTGGTGGAGACTCGCATCCCGATTTAATTGGTTTTCTCATTGGTTGGTTTCCTTTCAGTTGTTGGTTTCTCCGCTGACAATTTCGTGCACAAGCCCTCCAATCCTTAACTGGTGCTTTGCCACCGACCTTCCAGCCGTTGCTTTCGTAGTAATCAAAAGCAGATTCCACATCTGCTCCAGACCATCCGATCTCTTTTGCGTAAGCAATCCAATCCGAACGCATAGGACGCACTTGCGTCCTTGTATTATCTAGCTTCTGACTTCTAGCTTCTAGCTTCTGCCCCGTGATTTTCTCTGGACATTCGCTGGACATCGTCTGGACATCTCCGTGACGCTTACGCATCTGCCTAACTGCGTCTGACTTACGCAACTGCTCATCCTTCACCATTCTGCGTGAAATGATGGTCTCTTGGTGGAAACTGAACACGCCAGATGCGTTCAACTCGTCCATCAATTCCATAGCCCTTTGGGGCAAAAGTCCGACGATTCGTGCTATCTGTTCGGCTCGTGCTGGTTTGCCGCCGATGAGCAAGTGGCCGTGGATTTCTGACTTGGCCATAAGGCAAATCATATCGACCCACAAGCCCCTTGCCTCAACAGAGCAAGACCGCAAAGCCTCGTCCGAAAGCCAGTCGCCCGGATAAAACTTTATCCAAGGCAACTTCATTTCTTCTTGGCCTCTATGTCCCGCCGTTGAAATTCCTTTGCCTTCTTCAATAGCTCTTTCGTAATACGATGGGAATAGTCTAGGTTATTGATTATGTCCCTAAAGTTCTCCACTTCTGCGTGACTCAATCGCTTAAACAAATCCTTCAATCTCCTGCTGATAACTGCGTGAAACTCGTCTAATAAACTCAATCTTTTAACGCTCATTTTTTAATCCTTTCGATTATGTCTTTTACTAAATCCAACAATATCCCTGCCAGAAACAGTATCGTGAGATATGCGGCCAATAAGCCAATCCCGACAACGAACAACTCCCACAAAAGTTTCCCGATGTATGAAAGGGAAGTCACCATTTGGGTGCAACTGGCCACGATGCCCAAAGCCGAACATCATTTTCAGAATGACCCCAGCTTCGAGACACGAACGCATCATCAACGAAACGACCGACAACAACTTCACCGCCAATATCCATAAGAACTCTTTCATCGTTGCGTGGTTTCTCCTTTGTTGTTCGCCATACAAGCATTGACCATTTCGTTTCTGGAATCTGAATATCAGTTGGCATCTGGTAATCTCCTGATGGCCGTAACGACCTCGTTCAGAATACCAGTGATGACTTGATCTTCGGTTCCGTCTGCGAGTTGCTGGACAAGCTCGGCACACCTCTCCCTTTCAAGAGAGGCGGCCTTGCTCGCAGTTTCTTTTAGTGTCTCTTCGATTACATCAGAAAGGGATTTCATCGTCTTTCTTTCCTTTCGATAATGCTTCGGCTTCGAGGAGAATCTCTTGGATGATCTCGTTGCGAATGATGTCGTTCTTGTATGGCTGGCCATCCTTACCGGGCTTCAATTCTTGTTTGCTCAACCACTCAAGGTAATCCAATCCCTTATCACCAAACGCCGCAACCTCACGGAGCGTTGAGCCTTTGTGCTTACCAAATTTCAACTCCATATCTCTAGGCTCTGTTCCGTTGGTTATGTTTGGCTTATTGATCTTTGCCGTGATGTCGGCCAAATCTGCTTTCGTAATCTGTGCTGGTGCTGGGGATGCCTTTGGTGCTTCCTCATATTTGTGAGTGTTGATATCCTCAAACCCGCCGATAGGAATTTCTTCTGCCGGAGTCGTACTTAATTTAGAATCTATTAGCACGACGATATGTGCGAATGCTGAACGACAAGCCCTGCTAATACTTCTCGTTTGAACCATAGCCCTCTTTGCATAGGTGGGGCGGTTTGCCCACATCGGTTCGTCATCACCCAAGAACCCCTCGGCACTTGAGATTACTTGGCCGTTGTCCATTCGCTTCACTTCACCGATGCAACGATAGCCGTCCTCAAGACGCTCAACATCTCTGGCACTTGCTACGCATCCGTGAGCTACTGCGATTGCTTGCCAGCCTTCGACCCGGACATAATCCTTCTGGCCTATGCGTTGGCAAGTTTCTTTTACGATGGCACGACAAGCCCCAGCCACATCAGTTGCTTGTCGAATGTGGGTTGAGACTCCATTGCCGTTCTGAACTACTAATTGGTTATCACTCATTATTTCATTCTCCTTATTGGTTGTTGGTTGTAGTCGTAGTCACCCAGCGACTCACGATCTTCTCTGCTTCCTCTGATTGGAAGATTCAAACATCTTGCATCGTGCATCTGGTCGTAGAGTGTGTCTGGAATCGGGCCATCCACTCTCGTCACCCATTGTTCTAAAGTCTCTCCTTCGAGGCGTTTTGGATACCTTGGTACACAATCACTCATTTAGTAATCCTTTCATCTATTGTTTTGATTATCGGGGAAAGCCACTTGGCTGATATATCGTGGGAAGGAACACGGAAAACTAGGATGCCCATAGATGCGGCGAGGTTATATTTTTCCATATCGTTCAAGAACCCGGATGGATTCGTATGGCGACCACGCACCCAAATTCCCCCTTCCAATTCTACGGCGATGCCAGAGGTTAAGAAGTCCACATAGTAATCAAACCTAAACCTTCTGCCCTCCGCAAACTTATGCTCCTTCTTTAGCTCCCCACCCCCAAGGCTTCTCCAAAGAAGCTCGAACTTGGCCGATGGGGAGAGCTTCATTAGTTACGCCCTGCCCACTTCTTGTCGAAGATGGCCACTTGTGGCTCTTGCGGTTTGTGTTGATTGTTTTCTTGAATGATCTTATCCAGACGATCTAGGTCGGCGGCCACGGACAAATAGAATCTGCGTCTCTCGTAGTTTTGTTGGTCGATGTGTTGGCCTAGCAGATAAAGCCCTCGGACTATCACCAGTCCCACAAATATGATGAGGCCAAAAATCACGAGCGAATCCTCTGTTTCTGCCAAGCGGGTGAGCAGTAGTTGGGGTTGGTGATGTAGGGATACTTGCCGTCATCCGTGGCCTTCATCACAAAGCCTTCCCAGATTACTTCGCCAGCCTTGTTGTTGTGAAAGTTCATCTCTTCCCAGATTGAATTGATTTTATGGTGGGCAAGCTGAACAAAGCGGAGGAGCTTGTTTTGTGGGACATCGAAGGTCACGGCCTCCAAGTGTTCAATCTCCTTCATCCGTTCTGCGTAAGGTTTGGGGTTGGCGGGGTCGAATGCGTCCATCACAACGATTGTGCCTTTGCCAGTCTTGGTTCGTTGTCCCATAATTTCACAATGAACAAACCTAGACTTGATTCCAGCACCAAGGATTCGCTCGGCCATCAAATTATGATTTGAGGCAAACTTGCCGTGGCGATTGTAGCCTTGTTTGGTTTCTTGGTCGAACCAGCCACACCATCCGTTCAACTTGCCCTCGATGGATGTGCGTTTAGCAAACTCTTTATGGGAGGCTGGAACTGCTGAAGCTACTGGCCTTGCTGGGAGTGGGAAGGATGTCATTATTTTTTTGTAGGGATTTCGCGGGGTTGTGGCAAGCCTTATTTTAGCAGTTGCTCAACGATGCAAAGGGTTGCACCAGCACCTACGAGCAGGCCGATGATGTATGCGATTAGGATTTTAGTCATTTGATTTCGTTTCCTTTCTGGGTTTGTATTTCTTTATCTACTCTCTCAACAGAAGCCCAAGGCAAGGTTGTGTGTCCACACCTATAACATCTATGCAGATCAAGGTCTTTAATGGTTATACCCGCTATGTGGTAGTCCTCGACCACATCAACATATTTACCCTTGTAACACTCAACGCACAAGCCTTCTGGTGGGAGCATTCCATTCTCCAAGGCAAACTCCTCACCGGCTCGCATCATCCGTTCCGACATATCTACTGGCTCATCCAGCCACCAATCATCCTTGGTTATGCAGATGGTATAGGTTTCCTCGCCATAATAAAACTTATGCTTTGTTGCTTCTGTGTTGCTCATTCGTCCTCCCTATCAATAAATCCGCTTTTTACTTCGCTAGCAACTTGGTCGTAAAAACTTTTCCAAGATGGTCGCAACTCACGCTCCTCACCATCCCATAGTCGTATAGACGACGTCCCATGGTTCGCAAACTCTTTTCCCTCCGGCCCGTCCAGAAAAACCGACCCGTTGCCGGTTTCATCTATCTCGCATCCATGAGATTCGGCAAGGGCAATCGTTTTTGTCTTGTAGCTCATTGCCACTCCTTCCTAATCTCTTTAATAAACTTCTCGCATCGAAACTTAATGCCGTAGGTGGGGTTCTTCTCGTCCTCATAATCAAGAAGCGAGGATGCCTCGGAAGTTAGTGCTACGGCTTGACCCAGTTGCTTGTGCAATCGCTTCATAAGTCTGTATGCCTTCTTTGGGTCTAGCGATGGTTTTTTCTTGTGGCTCATTTGGTTGTTCCTTTCTTGGTTATGAGACAATTCCCATCTTGCGGCTAAACTCAATCTCTTCACGATCAGCTTTGGCGTTCCAATAAGCATTAAGAGCCTTCTCGCCTTCGACATCACGATAGGTGTGAATCCAAGCTCCACCGCCCTCGTAACCCGAATAAACAAGCCATTCGGAATATAAATAGATTCCACTTTTCCCAGACCAATCTATCGGGTGGCCTTTGGGGGATTTTTTGAATTTTGTTTTCATTTGTGGTTGGTCTTTCTTGGTTGAGGGTTATATCTTGCTGGCTTTGCGAATGTCCGATTCTTTTACAAGCCATAGCACGAATGATCTGGTATTGCTGACATAGTAACAAGGCGTGTCGTAATCGTTGTCGAATCTGCGAATGATTACAACCTCATCAAGTCCGAAGTTTTCCAAGTCTTGCTTCGGCCAAACAAGTCTCGCCTTGTCGTTGATTTTGAATTTCCGCTTCCGGGTTTCCGTCTGCTTTGTTGTCTTTGTTTGCATGCCCACACTCTATCACACCCCCACAACTTGTCAAGGGTCGGTTGAATCTTTTTTTACGATTGTTTGTAAGTCCCTATAAACACGCTACTTGCGAGGGGGCTTTTCTGGGATAATCTTAAACATCTTGAGCTTGCGAAGCATCTTTCCAGCCCTTGTATCAATTACGCAAGTATGGCGAATCGCCTCCAATTTTTTTTGTTTTACCAACAAATCAAGATGTCGAGTGGTTGTGTTTATTTTTAGCTTCCACTTTTCCGCAACTTCTTCTCTCGTGAAAAATCCTTCCGGGCGAGGTGGTGCTACCTTCGTCCTAACCGCTACCTCTAAAAGTTTTTGCCAGCCATCCATTGATTAAAAGGATTTAATGTTTGTGGGCAAATAAAACTTGTTGCCCCTCTTTTTGGCTTGAAAAACATCGTGGGTTTTATCTGGATAAATCATTCCATAAGCCCAGCCATTTTGCCAGCGGAGACGGCGAAGCTGTCCTCTATTATACTCTGGCCGTAGCCCTGTAAGACAACCTATATTCCACCCAGATCGGCTGTCTATGGAGACGCTACGGAAATAATCAATGGCGTGGGTATGTCCAAAGATAACATCCCCATAAGCATCTGCGTGTTGTTTCGCCGAGTGCATAGCGTGGCCGTAGCCGTGAACGAATGAAAGACCACCGCACTTGTAGATTCCACCAACTGAATCATAAGGAAACATTCTTGCCTTGGTCTCCTTAATTATCTTCTCGATGTTCTCAATGCCATCATTGGCATAGTCCCTTGCAATTCCGCTTCGGCTGTTCCGAGACATATCATAAATGCGTTCGTCGTGATTGCCCCGCAGGAATATCCTTTCATCACCAAACTTAAAGAACTCCCGCAAGAACTCCTCCCCTGCATCCCAATCTTCTTGTAGGCTCGATGCTTGTTCCTCGTCCCCTGCTCCTTTGCGAATTGCTCGGAAGTCCCAGAGGTCTCCGATGCAAACGACCAGCCCGCCATCGTGTCCAATATATTCTTTCGTAAAGGCTAATAGAGCTTTTACTGACTGGGCATCTTGCTCGTCGCCGTGGATGTCTCCGCAAGCAACGAACTTAATTGGTCTCATAAGGGAGGTTTTATTTGTCCAGTTAAAGTTGTGTAAATAAGATTACAACACTCTCTAGCTCTTGGGTTTGTCAATGTCTCATCCAAGCATCCATCCTTTGCTAATGCAAGAACTATGTGCATTTGCTGACGCAAACTTAAAAGATACGTTAATTGATCTGTTGCTTCCTCGATTGCATTTTCAACAAGGTTAATCGATGGCATCTCCCATAGTTTCGTCCCGCCGTGTTCCTCGACCCCACGTTTATATTTCTTCTCGATACATTCCACTGCCGCCATCTGAATCGTGGACATATGGAGATCGTGCTTCTTGGTAAAGAGTTTTTCTTTTTTCTCCACGCCCTCGCTCGATGTCATCCCCTATCTGCTACTCCACGGCCTTTTGTTGACTAGGGAAATCTTTTGTTTGTTCACCTCTTGTTTTTGTGGCGTTACCAATTCACGCCAGCCAGAGATGTTGCTGTCTTCTAAATGAGGTTGCTCCCAGTCCAAGCCACGCAAGCCGTGTTTCTCGGCAATCTTGCGTGTAATCGAGTACCCTTGCTCGTCATCCCAAGAAGGGAGCAAATCTCCACTCGGAGTGCGGGCTAGGGGAACATAGTCTATTGCGTGAGCCCCCCCTCCTTGGTCAATGTGGAGCGATTGCGGTGGTATTCCACGAGCGTTTGTGACTTTCGTCCCCGGCTTTGTCCGTCCTTTAGCGTATAGCTCTTCTTGTTCTTGAGGAGTGCGAGAGGAACAATAGATTAAAACTGGTATCTTCTTCGACATCAACTCACCATACCAAGCCCCTACTCTCTTCCCGAAACTTGGCTCTAGTTTGTCTATGTGGCCTCGTGATCGCTCAACGGCCTCTGCTATCGTCACTTGTCGAGCCTCGATTGGAGTCGTTCATTTTCCTCCACGAGTCGAGAAATCGTTTTGAGCGATTGGCCAAAAAGCTCTCGGTATTCGTCGGGTTTGGCGTGGAGTCTGTCGAGCTTGTTCCACCGCATAATGTAGTCGGTAATTGAATCTTGGTTCGGGACTTGGCCATTATCGTAAGGGCGAGTCGTTACGCACCCGCAAAGAAAACTAGCGACGATGAATCCAGCTATCCACTTCTGAATCACGCAAGCGGCGTTTGTAAGCAATCTCGTCATCGTCTCGCTCTTGCCTTGTCTTTGCTCTGTTCTTTAGCCACCAAAACAAAATGCCAACCACGCCAGCGAATAGGCCGAGGGTAGCTTCCCACATCTTTTACTTCCGTGAGAGATGCTTCGAGATGAAATCTACGATCTTTTGTAGGGTCGCTTCTGGCTCGTCACCGGGGAACAGAGAGGCAACTGCAATGGCCGCCGTCAAGAGTGCGGTCACAGCACCCAGCCAAGCGAACAAGTCTTGCGTCTGAACAAATGAGAGGAGTTGGTTCATACTGGTAGGTGGGGTGTCAAGGGCACTACTCTGTTAAGCGATCATTATTTCCAGTAATTACAAACGATGCAGATAGAGTGCCCGGATCTGGAACAAGAGCATCATCATAATTTTGATAAATCATTGTGCAATATATGTCTGTCACATATTGGTTATTATTTATATTAAATTGCAGGGCATTAGTCACATAAGGGCCAAACGTAGGGAAAGAAGTTGAAACAGGAACAACGGATGTGAAAAAAACAAAAATATCTTCGGTAGATTCTGATCCCCTTGCACTAACACTTATTTTTGGATAATAGCTATTATTCCTTGTAATGATTGGATTGCTACCACTAAAAAGTAATATATTGACTTCTCCAACATTACTATAAAGCAATTCATCGTTGTAAAATACGTAAAATAACCCAGTTTCAGTAGTGTTGCCGAACTGACTATAAGTTGCACGGCAAATCATATCAGACATTTTTTGTGGCCAATCTCCAGCCCCTCCATTGTGATCTGCTTCTATTGTTGTATTAAAGGTTGCTCCAAAAATAGTGGTAGCAGATGTGCTAACAAGTGTTTTTTGTGCGGAAAGATTGATTACACAATGAAAGGTTTTGCTTTTCCAATACAAGGCCATAACATCTTCTAGGGTCATCGCAAATGGATATAGTGTTCCTGTGCCAACTGCAATTCCCGCCGTATCTTCAGCGGGAGGAATGCAAAATGGAAATAATTTGGGAAATAAAAACGACACAAGGATTTCGTTATTTTGTCAGATTATAGTTAATATCCGATGACGGTGACTCTGAATGTTGTTGCGTTTTGTGTCTTTCCACTTCCAGTCACATTTAGGGCATCAATATGAATTTGATTAGCAGTAACAACGTGACCACTAAAAGCAAGTCCTTCCTCAATATCAGCGGGCAACCCAAGCAAAACAATGTCATTCAGTTGGCATCCAGTAATTGTAACTGTTTTAGAAACAACATTATTGGATTGAACTAGTCCAAATGTGGTATAAGTTACTGCTGTAAGTGTCCTAGAGGAAAGCGGAAGCACTCCATAGGTAGTCGAGCCACTCTGTAGCAAGCCTAGATTTACCAGATTTGTTACAACATTTGGCTGGTTGGGTTGTGTGACTGGGGTAGAGCCAAAGAAGGCAAGTTTTGAACTTGTGCTAACGCCAATCTTTGTTCCAGTAGTTGTGCCAACGCCAAGGTTATAGCCGTCTGTGATTGTTACGGCTGTTCCAGATAGATCGAGAATGGTTGCTCCAGTTCCAATGGTGCTATTCTGCCAGTCTAGGAATACTGAACCCCCAGAGTTATATAGCTTCCTATTAGTTGCATCAACATTAGAAGTTGAGTCCTCAACAAAAAGGGCATTGGTTTCAGCCTTAGTGTAGTACGATGCCTGGTCTGCTGGGACTACTGCCCCTGTGGTGATAAGATCACGACGAACACTGATTGTTCCCTGGTAGATGGTCTTGGGTGTTCCTCCCTGGGTAAGCTCAATCTCAATGGTGGGTGTAATGATATCTGTGCCAGCTTCCGCAAAAAGCTCATCGAGCTCGGCTGTGGCCATGGTTACTGACGTGCCAAGATAATTGCCATAGATAACCCCAGTAGAATCAAGAACCAATTGATAGGGCAATGCTTGTGAGCCAAGAGCCCTAACAAAAGAAATTGAGTAATCCCCAGCATTGTTTCCAGAATCAACAGAAACATTATTGGCTCCAATTCCAGTGACTGCTGTTAGGGCTTCAGCAAAGCTGGCGGCACTAGAACCAATTTGAATGGCTGTGGTAGTATTGTTATTATAAGACAAAACAATTGAACCACCCTCTGCATCTGAACCAATGGCAAGGTTGTAGGTTTCATTCCTTGGGAATGTGGTGGAACCAATTTGGGTTCTCTGTAGGGAGACAACACCAGAAACAGAAGATGCAACAAATGAATCTGAATATACTGCTGGATTCCTGCGAAGCTTAACCACCTGCTGGGCTTGCACGCTAGGTGCAGGGTAGCGACGGGTGCTTATGATAACTGAACTAGTTGGAAAAAGGGTGAAGCTTGAACCACCAAAAGACATGGCGGTATTGGGCTGGGTTGCAGTCAGTAGGTATGCGTCTGGTTCCAGCCCATAAACTCCACAGGTAGAAACATTGTTTGAAACTGCCGTAAAAATTCTAGATGCAACCGTAGCCTCATCCGCACTCCAGGTAATAGCATTTGAGGTTACAGAATTTATTACAAGCTTAAAGGCTCCATCACTTGGGCCGTCGTCAATTCCACCAATTCCAAGCTTAACTGAGGAGCCAGTTGTATCTAAATCACGAAGAAAATTGCCAGAATCTCTTTCTTGGAGACGAAGCCTAAAGTTGTAGGTATCATTCCTGGTAAAGGTGGGAATAATTCCATTCTTAACTGAACCAGCCGCAACAAGGGTTCCATTAGTAACATCAATGAAGAAGTCTATGTTTTGAGCCATTTAAGTGTTCCCCTGTGTCAATCTTATGCCTTGCCAAGAACCGTGATTGTGGCTGGTGTTCCATTCGAGCATACATTCAGAGTGATTTCAGAATACCCATCAACACTACCAACCCCACCAGACGACGAAATTTGAATGCCGTCCTCCTTTTCAGTCAATGTTATGCCACTTCCAGCTATTGGCTTGGTGCATTCAATTCTTCTGATAATGCTATTAAAGAACCCTAGAGCCAGCCTACAATCACCCCTTAGTTCTGTTAGCCTGGGCTCTTTGGTCATAATATCCTAAATGCTCTAACAATAGTGATATCACCAGATGCGTCTTGCTTTTCTTTATACACAACCCTGGCAACCAGAAATTGTCCACGCCTTGTGCAATCAACTTGATCTTGGCAATAACCAAGATAATACACCGTGCCGATATTCCCTATTTGCCTAGTAAATGGCTGAATTGGATTAGATGGAAGTTTTAAGCCGTTAAGCGTGTCTGGTATTCCAATAAGACGACTGGCCACCGCAACAGAAGATGTGCTTGTTATTTGCCCATTTGCAATTTGTGTTTCATTAACATCGGTAACAAATTCAAGCTCAATCGTCAATGGTGGCCCGTAAATTCCAGCGCCTGTTGTTGGAATCATTCTGACAACTGGCTTTGGCAACCCATTTGAACTGGTTAGCCCAACATAAACAACACTCATTGAAGTTAGCCCACCATCACTCTCATCAAATGTAATCGTTTCCACTGCCATCCTAGAATACTTTGTGGTTGCTGTAGAGAATTCGGAATGAAGGGTGTCTTTTGCTGGTGCAAGTATTGCCCTATCGGCAGTTCTAATTGTATAGTTTTCTGTAATAGTTTCAAGTCCATTGATTTCTCTTTGCAAATTTTGCCTCTGCAAGACTTTTGCATTGAGAGTTTTTGAAGAGGATGCTGAGACTGGATAGCCAACAATAACTTCACTCATTATGAACCTCCAGCACCAGATGTCACAAGTGGTGCAGATGAAAGCTGGTTAAGGATTTTTTCAATGTTCTTCATAATGTCTGGGGCTCCTTGCTGTTTCCCACTGAAGTCCTTCATTTGTGATTCAGCCCTGCTTCTTGCTATTTGTGCTGGCTCAATTCCAGCCGCTGTACCTGCAAGCTTTTCTCCCAGGGTTGGCATTTCTGAAGCCGCCGCCCTGGTGGCCATTCTGTTTCTAACATCTGCCATGGAAACATTTGTTCCCTCAGCCTTAGAAAGTCTTTGAGATTCTGCCAATAGTACTGCATCTTGAGTCCTAAAATCTTCTTTTGAAACCTTTGTTTTTCTGGATTTCCTGGCTTGCTCTAATGCCATTGAGCCAGCCCTGGAAGATTGCAGAATGCCAATATCTCCAGTAACGGCTTGTTCACCTTGGGCTTGTGCCTGTTCATCTTGGGTTTTAATTGTTTCAGCCGCCTTCTTGGATGCGTCTACAATCCTCTTATTTGCATCTTCAGCCGCTCTTATCTTTTCTTCTTGAGCATCCTTAAAATCCTTAGCATTCTTATCAAATAATGCCTCTTCTTGCTTAATTAGACTATCTGTAATTTTGATTGAAATTCTTGCAGACTCTTCATCATTCTTTTTCTTTTCCTCAAAGATTTTTTTATCAGCCTCTTTTTCCTTCTTGAGTCTTAATGCTCTCAGCTTGTCTGCCTGTTCCTCTTTAGCAAGATTTGCCTGTTCAAGTTTTTGCTGTGAAGTAAGCGCATCATTGGCCTCAATCTCTCCAAGCTTTTTCCTTGTCTCAATGTTGATCTTGAATACATCAGCCATTTCATCATCTAAGTCCATGATGATTTTCTGCTGGGCAATTCTTTCTGCTTCTTGCTGAGTAAGTTTATCTCCAAGAGAAATCCTGGTTTCTACAGCCCTAACAAATGCCTTGGCCGCTTTGTCTGCATCATCATTAAAGAAGAAAGCGGCAATGGAGTTGGTTGTTCCCTGCTTCCCAATAGCCTCTTTGCTCTCATTGATTGCAGTTGTGAGAGACTGCATCTTCTGAACGGTTCCCTGGATGCCGTCTCCAGCCTTTGCTCCAACAGCTTTGTTCAGTGTCTCTGCAAGTTTATCTGATTCGTCTTGGGCATCAACCAGCCCTCTGGTCATTTTATCAATTGCAAGATAGGCGGCTACCCCAAAGCCACCAAAACCAGCCGCACCAGCCAATCCTTTAACCACCTTACCCAAAGACAATCCTCTTGCTCCAGCCTGTAGTATGCTTTTAGCCAGGCTGTCCATTCCAACGCTCGTCTTCTGAGATTCAGCCCTAAGACTTGCAAGGTATGATCTAAGCCTATCTACATTCTGGGCAGACTTCTGTGTATGGACAAGAAGCTCTCCTTCTGCAATCTTCTTCATGACATTAGGCTTTTGTCAGCCCTCTCCTGTATTTTTCTAAATATATAGACCATCATGTCCTCTGTTTCTTCATCCACAGCCTTTTGTAGTGCCGTATTTAGCCTAGATTCAATAGATACCGGTCCCTTTGCAAATGTCCTTGGGTTGGCTGTTGAGTAGAAATATGCCCTCATGGTTTCACCAGGAGTTGCTCTTACGCCTCCACCAAAGCTGGCTGTTCCCTTTTTGCCTTTTAATTTTGCAGAATCACCTGCTCCTCCAGACTGCTTAAAAACTCTTAATGCTGGCAACCATCCAGACTTCAAATACCCAACTGCACTGCCCAGGGCTCTAAATGTTTTCCTTATGTATGCCTTCATTGATGCGCCACCCAATCCACCCCCAGGAGGGTTGCCAGTTGGCCTTCTGCCTAGCCTTATGTTCCTTCTGTAGTTGGCTATTCTATAGCCATCCATAGTACCATGGACAACTCTTTGCCTTGGCTTTGTTATCCTTGTTGCTCCTGTTGTCTTGTTTGTCCTTGCCCTCATAACCGTGGCATTCTTGGAAAATAATGATCTTAGAGCCCCCAGGCTGGCCTTTTCTGTATTTGCAATGGCTTTCATTAAAATGTTGGCAGAGCGTCTATTAAGCTCATTGGTTATGTCTTTTCTGGCCAGGGGAACATACTGCTCCAGCCTTCTTTCAAATTGTCTGGTATCTAGTTTGAAGCTCATAAGCCTAATTGTTTTTCAAGGTCTTTAATGCTTGAAGTCTCCAAATAGCCCCTCCTTCTCAACTTAACTCCAGACATCCACAGGTGAACATGGTTGGCCTGGTGAAATAAGCTCATTGGAAGTTCCCACATAAT
>Ga0209500_10002360_pt1 | contig 13481 bp, 8 predicted proteins | sample S_140212_EF_Meta_FD_187323 | JGI IMG/M metagenome (GOLD analysis project Ga0209500, IMG submission 187323) | Freshwater microbial communities from Lake Simoncouche, Canada to study carbon cycling - S_140212_EF_MetaG (SPAdes) (version 2) | ecosystem: Environmental > Aquatic > Freshwater > Lake ... | reverse complement strand
ATACCTTCAGGGTTCATATCTAACACTAATGGTTCATATGAAAATGAAATTGTTTTTGGAATTATTTTACCATTATAAAAATCACCAATTCTTAATATTAAAACCGGTGGTGCACCAAATGATGTATTTACCGCATCATTATATTTTGGTTTACCATCAACACCAATAACAGGTATGGTTTCACCAGGTCTAACACATTGATTTAAGAAAGTCAATCGAGCATTTAATCCTTCAGGTGTCATAGAGTGAAATGCCGGATTAAAGAATCTAATTTTATCAGCAATTGAACCATATACCATAGGATTAGTTTCTTTAATAACATCAAAATAATCACATTCTGTTAACAACTGTCTAATAATTCTTTTACCAATACCTTCTTTTAATTTTTGTTGTATCTCAACAGTTTGAACCGGTTTAATTGTGTTAATAGTTGTTGCACTAACAGGTGTTATAATTTCCTCAATTTTTTCAGGTGGTTTATCTGTTGAAGCAATTGGAGTAACAAGAATACTATTAATCTTAACTCTTCTACACGCCATAGCATCAGTTGAGAATACTTGAGCCAAATTATTTGAAGTTGTTGTATTTGTATTTGATTTTATATCTTTATTACAATCTACTTGAGAACCACTTCCTGATTCACCTTGAGGAATCACAATTTGTTCACCTTGACCACTTTGTAATGTAATTTGTAATGTTTTATCATCAAAAAATGGCGCTAAATTAGCGTCACCAATTTTATATGTTTTTAAAAATTGAATTACTGAATCATTTCTTCGTTTAGATAAATTTTCATTATATTTAACACTCGCTGTCGCCGATGCTGACCCCACCATTTGAATACTAATAGTACCCTTTTTTTCTTTTAATATGTTATAAGCGTCAACAATAAAATTGCTACTATTATTAGCAATTTTATTAAAATTTGATATTACAATATTATCAAAAAATTCTTTTACGTTTCTATTAACACTACCCGTATTAAATATACCACTTGAAGTATCTACATATTTTGTAATGTTTGATGGTGACGTATATGCAGAATAGGTTATATTATAAGGTACTGAAGATACCACACCTTGTGATTTAGGGTCAGGAATATCATTGTCAAAATAAAATGCCAATTGAGAATAGTTCTTTTTAAAGTCATCGATTGAAGTATCAGGATTTGATGTTTGAACCGAAGCATCTGCAGGAGTTCCTGCACCACCTTGAGGTACTGAATTTTCTCTTGGTATACTTGCACTAACATTCTTTAACTCTTCATCCGTTAATCTTGGATTACTTAAAATCTCTTGATACGTATATAAATCTTTTGTTGGAATAGTATTAAATTTTAAGGCCAATTCATAAATGTCATACTTAACACATCCCGCAAAAAATGAGTCAATTATAGAATTAATTCTTTCTTTACTCTGTCCTTTTAATTGTTTCTCAACAACCGCATTCATAACTGATGGACTATCAACAATAATCTTCCAACTTAATTGTCCGGTTCTACTTGTATTTTTATAAGTATAGATTGGCTCAGGTCTACCTAAAAATGACGTATCATTCCAATTAGCAGTACTACTATCAGAAAATTTTAAATCATAAGGTGGAAACCACATAACTCTACCCCCATTTGGACCTTTTTCACAAACAGGTAATTCATCATAAGTAAAACCAGGTCTACTTGATGTTCTCCAAGCTAAATTCTCAATTGAGAACATGTATTTTTTAGCATATCCTCCCGTTCCATTAACATTATTCGCGATGATGTTTGTTGACCCCGGATTTCTTAAAGGAGCAATATTCAAATTATATGTGTTATCTAAAACGGAATAAGTAAATCGTCTACCCGATGTGGTTATACCATCTGTTTTTTGTAAATCATTATATGCGTAATACGGATTATCTTTAGTAAAAACCCTACAATATTCTATACCGGCATCACCTCCTGTTGTATTATCCGTATATGATAAAACTTGAGAACCTTTAGTAATTTCTTTATACCCATCGTGGAATACTTTACTAATTTGATTCATTGCATTACCAACGTGTTTTAAACGGGCTTCACCCGTAACACCATCAGCCGAGTCAATTAATCGTTGGGTTTGGTCTAATATGGAAGTTTCTTTGAACTCAATGTTTGTTGATTCATCTCTTGTAATGTTTCCACTAACCAATTGAAAATCCTCATCCATTGTTCCTGAACCACCACCCGGTATTGCACGGAACCCGGCATTGGCTTTATATTTTGGAGACACCCAAACAAATCCACCATCAATACCCCCACCATCACTATAAGACCTTCCTCCTAAACCAAAATTGCTAAGAGCTGATTCATTACCTTCATACAAAATACCCATCTCTGATGGTCCGTATACAGGTGAAGGGTCTTGTTGACCAAATGCGTTAACAGGTATTTGATTTGGGGGTGATGTAATATAAGATGGCTCAGATGTTTTATTACCAACGTAATAACCTCCAACTAATGTACCATTACCCGGATTAATATTTGGAACTAATAAGTTAACTAAACCTTGAGCAACTCCAAACAATAAACCATAATCTTTATCATACGATGGTTGATATCTGTTATAATTAATATTTGCAAATAAAACTGACCTTTGTCCGTTACCGGTGTTTGCCAAGAATATTTGTGAACCACTTCTATTAAGATTTAATATTGGACCTAATAAACCACCTGTTAATTGATTTGCAGTGTTTAATGCGTTTGATGTTTGTTGTGTTTGACTATTTTCGTTGTTATCGTTAAAATAATCACCAGGTATTAATGAAACAGGCCAATAAGCCCCCGCTAATCTTGTTAAGAAATCGGCCGCTGCAACAACAGGATTTTCAGGTACAGTAATCTTCCAATTTTTATAAACTAAAGGTTGTTGACCTGATAACATCATACTAATCTCAAACGGGTCTTGTAGAGATTGTAAATTGATTTGTCCTAATGTGTTTTGGAATAACTCAGCATCAATTCTTCTTTTCAATAAAGAATTTAACTCTGATGCACCGAATCTTGCAATAAATGAATCTTGAGACAATAATCCATTACTACCAATAGGGTTGGGTGATAATAAAATATTATATGGTGAATACGATGACGGAGCAAAACTTGGCGGTTCCCAATAAGGTTGATATATTTTATTATTATTTTCAACATCCGTAATGATTACTAAATCATTATAACCACCATTAGGTCCATACGCATTTTGAATATAAGCGGCATCAATAAAAAATTCATTAATTAAATCTAATGCCGTATCATTAGGGGCGTATTCCCCTTGATTTGAATTAACAGGTAAAGGAGGTCCATTAAAATTAATGTCTAAATTATAACCCCCATTTGGTCCATATTCGTTTAATGGATATAATAATTGAGCATACGGGTCATTTGTAATTAACTCACCAGGTGAATCAATAACATTACTAACACTTAAAATAGTTTCGTAATTAACTTGATTTGCTGGCGGAGTATAAACACCTTGAACACTGTAGGGTGCCAAGTTTTTTGCCATTAAAGAATTTCTAAAGGAAGACGTGGATGCAAATGATAATAAACTCTCTGCCATATATTCTGATTTATCTATAAATAGATTGTACTTTATTTTATGTCAATGAACTCTCGTTTATATTACGATTCATTAACTGAGTTTTGTTTGACGTTGGGGCCATTAAACCATTACTATATATCGCTTCTTTTAACGCTCCCGCCATTCCTTGTTGAACGTCCGTATTTTTAAGTGCCATAACTATTTGATTTGTATCTATATTACCATTTGTTTTTAAATCTATGTTATGATTTAATGTTATTTCAATTGGTTTATCTGATTGAGTATTAGTTGTTGATGTTGCATTACCTTGATTTGTCGAAGTATTTCTAACATTACTAATATCTCGTTTAAGATTTGCAGGGTCAGCGTCTGAAGTTGTTTTTTTAATTTTATTTATACCTCTAAAATCACCTGTTGCTGCCTGTGTCATTTGAGTTAAAACAGGATTATTTTTTAATAATTTATCTAGTTCAACACTTGCATTACTTATTGATGTTCTAAATGTTCCATCAATAAAAGTACTTAGTTTTGAAAGATTTTCTTTTAATTCTGACGCGGCTTGAGTTTTAGTTATTTCACCTTCACTTAATCGTTTAAGAATATCCAAATTTCTATCTATTCCATCATCAATTGATGATGCTAAGTTTTTAGTGTCTAATTGTTTTGGTGATAGTGTTTTTTGAATACCTGATGAAATTTGTCGACTAGTATCTAAAACTTTTCCTGTTGTTTTAGTTCTAGCAATACCTAACCCCGATTTGTCCGCAATTGATTTAATATCTGCCTGAATAGATTCTAACGCAGTTAATTGACCTTTAGCCAACTCCTCCATAGTTTTTGGAGCGGTATTAGCAACTTTTTCAAGATAATCAACATCTTCTTTAGTTAAATCTTCAATTGCTTTGGTCATCATTTTACCATTTTCATCTTCAACTTGAACTTCGTATTTTCCTCCCGCACCCATTTCAGCCATATTGGCTATCATTTTCTGTTTGTCTTCGTCAATATCTAAATCAGGGAAACGGATTTTACTCATTTTATTTTCTAACTCAGCACTTGCTAAAGACATTTTGGCCAATTCACCCGCAGGTAATCCCATGGCTTGTTCAATCTCTCTCATTTGACGTTTAGCTCCCGGCATAATTTCAAATTGTCCTTTTTCATTTAATTGAACAAATGATTTACCCATTTCTGCGATTTGATTTTGTAATTCAGCAGGGTCATTTTGAGCTAAATCCATTAATTTTAATGGGTCAAGTAAACTACTTTGAGCAACACCTAATCTTTGCATTGACGCCGCCATTTCAATCGCTTTTTCAGGGTCAAACATTTTTTCAGCAAAACCTAAAGTTGTTCTCATGTCAATTCGTAACATACTCGCTTGAGCGGCCATTTTTGCTAAACCGGAGACACCACCTTCAAAATTATATTTATTAAGAGCGTCCATATTTTGTAATACTTTTTCAGAAACATCTTTTGCATTTACACCTGATTGTGCAGCAATATCAACAACATTTTTCATTTCTCTAGCAACTTGACCCGCACCATACCCCGCGTCCTTAAATTTACCAACCAATTCACCCGCATCTTTACCAGTCACCTTAAAGGTTGCAAATAAATCTTTATTTACTTCTGCGGATAAAATAACGTTTCGGTTCAATGCGGCGGAAGCTTTTTCTTGAGTAGTAATAACGTCCGATATATCACCACCTAAAGCCCTAACATTACTAACTGCATCAGCCATTGTGGCTCTCAATGCTTGAGCCATTTCTTGACCAAGACCAAACTGTTTTAAAAGTGTGCTAGCACCTTTATCAAGTTCGGCAACAACTTTACCAACCGCAGCAACACTAAAATTACTAACCAACGCGTCACCAAACGAGTCAATAATGTCTTTACCTTTTTGTCCACTAGCCTCTAAACCACTTCCAGTATTTTGCATATCAAATTTGTTTTATAAATAAATACACCAAAGACATATTTTAATTTACGTCTTTGGTGTATTATCTTCTATTATTCTGTTTATTAAAAATTTCCTAACATAAGTAGGCATCTCGTTGAAGTCACTATATGATGTTCTAATAAATTTAGCCATCAAGTAGTATTCCTCAATTAGAAGTTGTCGGTAGTTAAAAGAAAGGCCGAAAAAACTCAACCCCAAAGGTTATCTCGAAAGATACCAATTCTCCTGATGGGGCTGTTGCTGTTCTTTTAAGGTCCAATGACGGTTCATTTTCTCTTAAAAAAGTTCTTATGTATTTAGAATCCATAATAGGTAAAGTATCAATAAACATTGCAATTTTACCTCTATCACTATCTCCATCAATCTCGACAATTTGTTTTTGTAATTTCCACGTCACTCTTGGTGCTTGTCTTCCAGCGGGATATTGTTCGACCATTTTATCTAATTCAATAGTGTCATAAAAAGTTGTTGGTCTTATTTTAACCGTTACACCTGTTTTAGGTAACATTGTCGTAAAAAACCCATTTTCATCTGGTTGATGTTGAGTTTTTTTAATATTTAATTCATCCAATACAATAGTATGTGAAAATGTTTTACTATTACTTGGGTCAACTAAATTAACAGTATATTCAGGACCAAAAGAAGTATTTCTTAAAAAGATTAAAATTGCTTCAACATCACCATCCATTAATTCTTCAGGACGTAAATCATGTTCATACAATTTATTTCTTAATAAAGTAAATACAATATTTTCTTTACCAGCCATTGCACCAATTAAATAATTTTCATCAGATGCTGTTAGATAACCTACTTTAACCGATTTTTTTTTAGATTTATAAAAAATTCCACCACTCGGTAATGATACCACATCATGTGGTAATGTGAAATTTTCTGTTGCTGCATTAATTAAACTTTCGTCCATATAAATTTGTTTTTATTATAAAATATAATCGTATATGTTTTTTTATCAATAGTTAATAAAAAATCCACATATTTTTGATATGTGGATTCCTAATTTTAAATATAAAGTATTTTTTTAGTAAACTAATATACATCTATCCATACGTAATACCGCTGAGATTGTCGCCAAAGCATCTGTACTATACGCCAACGAATCAAAGTTAACATCAGATAAGAAAGTTCCTTCTAATATCCATTTTTCAACAACTACTCCGGTTGGGTCTAACATCTCAAGGTCAACATTCTTTTTATAACCCGCAGCATACCCCATACGTCCGGTAACTGATTCTGCACATAAACGTACCCACTCCATAAGTGCCTGAGACGCTGAAGGCCCGATTGGGTCACGGAATTTAACATTTATTGTACCCCAAGTAAAACGACCGGCAACATATGTTTCAGTGTTTAAAAATGGAATCGCAACAGGATTAATTGTTATTTTTGGTCTTGCTGCCGATTCTACGAACCATTCATTAATTCCTAATGTTGAAGGAAAACGTAATATAAACCTATTTTGTCTTTTAGGTTCGTAAGGTATGGGCATTTTCATTAATAAATCAGCCATTTTAATTTGTTTTTAATTTTATTTATTTTATCTTTATTTAATAAATATCACTATTTAAAAAATATTTTAGTTGACTTTTAGAATTTAATTTATTATCATTCTCTTCTAGTCTAGTTTTTTTTAATACTAGTTTTTTTATTTACTAGTTTTTTTATTAATTCTTATTTATTATAACTATTTAATATTCTTTTTTTATTCCTCCTGCTGTAGAATAAGTTTTAATAATATTTTCTGGGTCTTGCTCAAAATGTTTTTTAACTACTTCCACATTTTTTAAGTCATCATCTGAAAATCCTATTTTAGGTACAAAATAATTATTAATTTTATTTTTTAAGAAAGCCTTTTTCTGAATTCTATTTGAAATATCTTTAACATATTTAACAAATTCTTTTAACGCTTTAATTTTTCCTTCTTCCGGATTTGTTGCCGAACCCTCCCCAAATGTCACCGGATAAAAACGACACATATCTAAATATTCCCTTATCATTTCTGATTTAGAAATTTCTTCTTTGTCCGCTAAATCTCTATATTTCTCTAAATTCTTAATTAATTCATCAGAGTTTATACCATTTGTATTTGAGACAATATAATTATAAACACCTTCTTTAAGTACATTAGGATTGTGTCCTCTTGCCGTTACAATAGAAAAAATAGACCCATTATTGATTGCCTCAACAAAATCGGCCCAAGCCGGTCCTGGTTTAGCTAACATTGCATCAACAATAAATTGTTTGTTACCTTTAATACCAAAATATCTGAAAGGTTCATCCGCAAAACCAACAATAGTACGGTCATGATACTCAAATGGTTCTTTACCAATCTCAGTTCTATAATCCGCAAAATCTTCGGTAGACATACCTACTTCACGACCTTCGTCATCTTTTAAAATAATTTTTGTTGGCATCGTAACAATGTTGTCATCCCAATCAAATGCGTAGTATTTTTCATCAGGAGCACCTGCTTCATCAATACCTTCTTTTAAAATTTTTTTATTAAACATAATTGTTATTTGGCTTAATTATGACCCACTATTACAATGGGTCATAATTTTATTTATTATATATTCTCGAAAGATGCTCCTGTTGGAGTGATATAGAACGTGATGTCTATAAATTCTAACGATTTGGTTGGTTTGATGTAAATCTTACCTGTCATTTGATTTCTGTCTAAATCAGCTGCGTCAGACGAAACTGTTACACGGAAATCGTAAAGACCTCTATCTCTTCTTATAGAGTCTAATATTGGATTAACTGAATCCAAGAAGTCTTGTCTTACTTTAGCATCGTTTTGTTCAAATAATAATCTAACAGAAACTGCTGATATTAATTTACGAGCTTGAAGTAATAATCTTCTTACGTTGATTCTGTCAAGAGCCGATTGTCTAATTTGAAGAGTTTTGTTACCCCAAATTACTGTTCCAACATCAGAGAACGTTGCGATTGGATTTAAACGACCTTGATATAGAGTATCTCTATTCTCTTGAGTCAATTTAACTCTCGCTTTAACCGCATTTACAATACCTCTCGTGTAACCCGCAGCTGCGAACCAAGGATATGCGATATTGTCTGTTAACGCTAAGTTTCTCGTTACCTCAGCAGTTGCTGGTAAGTAAATTTGTGTATTGTTAACAGTATCTCTCATTAATACCCAAGGGTAGTAAGTAGCCGTGTAGTTAGAGTCAATACCTGAATTTGCCAAATTATCTACAGCCTCTTGTGGGTAAATAAAATCAAATTGATTACCTGTTGAAGGAACATACATATTGTAGTCAGGTGTTGTACAAACGTACAATGAATCCGCTCTACTATATTCAATCATATCTATAGCATTTTCAACTAAATTAGAGTTATTAACATAATCAATACCCGGTGTAACAAACACGTTAATGTTTACTGCTTCAGGATTTGCAAATGTTTCTTGACCCAATAAATAAGCATAATAATCGGTGTTAGCAAAATCTTGAGTATTACCAGCCACACTAATTTGTTTGAACGCACCCCAACCTGTTGCGGTAGGGTATCTTGGTGTTGGACAAGCTCCTTTTAAATAACCTGCTCTACCTAATACAAATCTATCAGTATTTGTTCTAAATTCTCTGTAGATATCCCATCCATCAAAACCTCCTTTAACAAGTAAAGTAAATTTACGAGCAAAAATTCTATAGTAAGGATTTTCAGGGTTATCAGGGTCTGATGTAAATGGTGCATCACCACAGAAGAACGCCGGTGTACCACTTGTTACAAATACATTTGGTATTGTAATACCACTTGCATTTTTATCCATGTGGAAACCTCTTGTTCTAAAGTTCCAAGGATTACCTTCAGTATCGTTACAGATATCTAAAGGAAGTTGATTACCTTTATATTGGAAGAAGTCAACGTCAATACCTTCAGTATCAGAGATACCCAAGTAAGTTCTTCTTACATTATCACCCGCACTTCTAGTTGCGTCGTCCGCACCTGATGCTAAGCCAAATGGTGGATTAAAAACTACTTCACCAGGATAATAGTATTTAGATTTTATTAATGGGAATGGTGGTCTTACACCAGCATATTCTCTATAATCATATCCCAAGAATCCACAAGGAAGTGCATCTATAGGTGCGTCCTCATTCATTTCAACCATTACATAACTTGATAATAATGGATATTCACCATCTAAACTACCAATTTTCTTACCTACGAATGAATTATCTTGAGGGTTCATTGTACAGTTAGTGTATTTTTCAAGAACCACCGGAGCTGAATCAGTATCGAAGAAATCTCTAATCAATACATCAAAAGTACCGTTGTTAAATGACATATTAGCTAACGATATTTTAATATCAACGTTAGCCGAATCACCATCAGCGATAGTTGTGAATTTAAATAAGTTATAAACTTTGTTACCTCTTAATTCAGAAACAACCCAAGGTGATACCGGAGATTGATATTTTTCTAAATAAAACGCTATTGATGTTGGGTCAATCGCTTGACGTGCATCAGGTAAAGCGGTTAATTCACAATTTAAACCTCTAATATAACCCATTCTCCAAGCATTTGTTAATAAAGCTTGGAATCTTTCTTCAACAAATAACGGAACTACTGTTCTTGGTTTAGAGAAGTTAGAGGCCCCAAATACTTTACTTATATATTTAGGGTCAGAGTTTGAGAAGGATGTTTCAAAGAAATATTGGTCACCATCTTTACTTGTTATGTTAACACCAAAAGTTGAAAATGGGTTTTTAGTTACTCCTGAATATGTTCCAGTACAATTTAAACTAACATCAGTTAATCCTGATACTTCATAAACCGGACCATCATCTAAACCATATGTTGAAAGACCTCTTGAACGTAACGTAGCAATTACTAAATCATCGTAATCAGTATATGCAGTTCCTGAGTAAACATAAATAACACCTATCAATGTACCTGTATAACAATGAACCGGTTTTGCGGTTGTTGTTGAAGTAGTTGATGTTGAAGTAGTTGTTGTACACGGGTCAGTAGTAGTGGTTGTTGTTGATGTGGATGTCGTAGTTGTAATAACAGGTGTTAATGTTAATCCTGTTACAACAGACCAAAATGAAAATCCTGTGTAAGAAGCGTTACCAACATTATCAAATAATGAGTAATACCAAGGGTCATTTTGTGGTGCTGAATAATTACATAAGTTAGCACTTACATTATCAACTTCATAAACGTTTGTTTCACCTGTATATACAGAACTTAATCCTGAATAAACACTTGTTGGTATTGCTCCGTAGTAATAAATTGAAGTATCTTCTTTTGCCGGTGTTGAAACTACGTCAAAAATTTGTTTAGAAAAATCAGTATACAATGTACTCATACTACCATCAAATTGTTCGTAAGGTTCGTACAATATTGAAGATATTTCAGGTGCTAAATTAGAAGTGTTTGTAAATACAATACTATTAATACTGTTAGTACACGCTGAAAATTCAATAGAATAATTAATTGTTTTAAAGTCAACACATTCAGTTATACACTGAACCGTTGTAGCACTTTCACAAAAGAAATCAACCGTTGTTGGATTAACATTTGCTTTTGTTGTTATAGACCAAGATGGTCCTGCATCATAACCAGATAATCCTAAAACTCTCGTTACGAATAATTGGTTAGATTGTTGTAAGTATGATTTAGCAATGTAAGCCGCTTCGTACTTTGGAATTTGTGTATTTATAAATTTTTCTGGAGAAGTTCCACCGAAGAAATTTGTGAATTCATCAAAATTTCGTATAAAGATAGGTTCGAAAGCGGGACCTCTTAAGGTCTCACCCACAATACCCAACGTGGTAACTCCCACACTTTGTGCTACGAAACTTAAATCAACTTCAGAAGTATATACTCCGGGAGATACGAATACTTTTTGATTTGATGCCATTAGTTTGTCTTTTTTATTTGTAAATTTATTTTTATTGATAAATATTATAAAAAAAACCAAAATACTTTACTTCATAAGAAGTATTTATAAATTAGGTAGAATAAATTCTGCCTTTATTCTACCATGGCAGATAACGAAAAAAAGATAAAGAACCTAAAGATATCAATTGAGGTTCACAACATCCTAAAGACCTATTGTGAAAAGAGGGGTATAAAAATGTATCGTTTTTTAGAAAGAATGATTGTAGACCAATGTAAGGAAAAGAAGGATATCTATGGTGAAAACTAAAGTATTTCATTATTTAACTGAATAATACCTTCTTTTGAGTCATCATTTTTAACCACAATAATTTTTAAAACATCATTGGTGTTTATTTGAATTTGAAGTAAATCAGACCCATAATATTGATTATTTAGATACACATCATACGAGTCAATGTTGGTTGTATCACCTAAATTTAAATCAACGGTATAATCAAAAATTTGTGATAAAATATTGTTCCCGGCAACAAATAAAAAATTAGTTACAGTTGATTCATCCGCAATATTTTTTCTTCGACCACGAGTGAACGATTCTTTTTCAAATTCAACAACAGTTAAAACTCTTGAAACTGCCGGAGCAACTTCAAATTCATTTTCGTCAATTAAGAATCCTAACATTGTAAAATCATAACTTTGAATATAATATTTTCTTTTATCAATGTTCATAACTGACTCATCAGTAATGTTATTCATTATGATTGGAATATAATGACCTTTGATGGTTGTATAGGCTTGACGAGAGGCAAACATTTCAAGAATGTTTTTATTTAAAGCGTTTAATTCTCTCATTCTATTACAAATTATTTTAACACTATATGTAATATCAACAGGAACAGGTTGAGGTATTTTATATATGTCCATACCATTTCTATTTCCATCCCAAGTTGGAACTTGAGCATAAAAATATTGTTTTCTATTCGGTATATTATAAATTGTTGCGGGATTTGTTCCGAATTTAACTTCCGGGTTTCTCACAACTGTAATAAACGGAGGGGAAACGTTTGAGTCTAAATCTTGAAAATTCCAAGTTTCGGTAAATTGAGACCAGTTTTGTGAAGTTATTATAATATCAACCATTGGAATTACTTGACCATCTATAATTGTCTGTAAATCATTTTGAACAAAATTTAACATACCCCCATCCAAATCGGCGTGTAAAATTGATTTTGGTAAATAAGTTCCGTCTTTATTAATTTTTTCCAATAGTTGTTCTCTTCTTGGGTAAAGAGTTTTTGGAAAAGTTAACGGGATTGTTTTTTTTATTTTATTTGGTAATGGCATGTTATTATTTTGTTATAAATATTTTGTCTCTTAAATTTATCATTTCAACTTCCCCCGCACGATATACAGGTTCTTCAGTATCTTTTACAACATAAGAGTTATATTTGTATGGGTTATAGGTTACTATATTATTATTTGGTTCACTTGGTAAATTCTCACAAGGAAACTTACAATAATCTTCTAATGTTCCAATTACAAATGAGTGAACATTCTTTCTTTTATCTTTTAATACTTTTTCTCTTCCACCCTGTCTAACTCTAAATTCAACATCTGTTAGTTTAACATAATCTGCGTGAGTAATTACTCTACCATTACGACTAATTGAAAAGGTGTGTTTATGTAGATTATAATAAACCATAACTTTGTCACCTATATGAGTTTTTTTATTATCATCGGTGATGGTTTCTAATAGTCTTCTATATTGACTTTCATTAATTTTAATTTTCATAATCGTAATATACTGATACGGTTTTAACCGGTAAATTAAACTTATCTTGAAACCATTTTTTCATCGGTTCTTCCCAATGGTTATCAAACATAGTATCTAAATGTTCCGCGTGCTCACCAATAACTTCTAAAATTGGTGCTTGGTCTCTAAAAGGTTTACTTGATGGTTCAGTACTATAATAATCAACATCAAAATAATGAAAAATAACATCAGTATCATACTCACCTTGCCAATCACCCTTAAAGAACAATAAAAAATTCTGATTTTCTTTATCAATATCGGGATA
>Ga0209500_10002357_pt1 | contig 13496 bp, 20 predicted proteins | sample S_140212_EF_Meta_FD_187323 | JGI IMG/M metagenome (GOLD analysis project Ga0209500, IMG submission 187323) | Freshwater microbial communities from Lake Simoncouche, Canada to study carbon cycling - S_140212_EF_MetaG (SPAdes) (version 2) | ecosystem: Environmental > Aquatic > Freshwater > Lake ... | reverse complement strand
CCACTACTTCCACTACTACCACTGGATCCGCTTGTACCACTACTACCACTTAAACCACTACTTCCACTAGTTCCACTTGTACCACTACTTCCACTAAATCCACTAGATCCGCTAGATCCACTTGTACCACTAGTTCCACTAGATCCACTTTGACCGCTAGATCCACTTGATCCACTGGTTCCACTAGATCCACTGGTTCCACTAGATCCACTTGTACCACTACTTCCACTAGATCCACTTGTACCACTAGTACCACTAGATCCACTTTGACCACTTGATCCACTGGTTCCACTGGTTCCACTGGTTCCACTTGTTCCACTTGTACCACTGGATCCGCTTGTACCACTAGATCCACTACTACCACTGGATCCACTACTACCACTGGATCCGCTTGTACCACTAGATCCACTACTACCACTGGATCCGCTTGTACCACTACTACCACTTAAACCACTACTTCCACTAGATCCGCTTGATCCACTGGTTCCACTCGATCCACTTTCACCACTTGATCCACTTGATCCACTGGTTCCACTAGTTCCACTACTTCCGCTGGTTCCGCTAGATCCACTTGTACCACTACTTCCACTGAATCCACTGGATCCGCTAGATCCACTTGATCCACTACTTCCACTAGATCCACTTGTACCACTAGATCCACTTGTACCACTAGATCCACTTTGACCACTTGATCCACTGGTTCCACTAGTTCCACTGGTTCCACTGGTTCCACTTGTTCCACTTGTTCCACTTGTACCACTGGATCCACTAGATCCACTACTTCCACTAGATCCGCTTGTACCGCTTGATCCACTAGATCCACTTGTACCACTAGATCCACTTTGACCGCTAGATCCACTACTTCCACTACTACCACTGGATCCGCTTGTACCACTGGATCCACTACTACCACTGGATCCACTACTACCACTTGATCCACTACTTCCACTACTACCACTGGATCCGCTTGTACCACTACTACCACTTAAACCACTACTTCCACTAGTTCCACTAGTTCCACTTGTACCACTACTTCCACTAAATCCACTAGATCCGCTAGATCCACTTGTACCACTAGTTCCACTAGATCCACTTTGACCGCTAGATCCACTTGATCCACTTGATCCACTTGTACCACTACTTCCACTAGATCCGCTAGATCCGCTAGATCCGCTTGATCCACTACTACCACTACTTCCACTACTTCCACTGAATCCGCTAGATCCACTTGTACCACTACTTCCACTAGATCCACTGGTTCCACTAGATCCACTTGTACCACTACTTCCACTAGATCCGCTAGATCCGCTAGATCCACTTGATCCACTTGATCCACTGGTTCCACTAGATCCACTTGTACCACTACTTCCACTGAATCCACTGGATCCGCTAGATCCACTTGTACCACTACTTCCACTAGATCCACTTGTACCACTTGTACCACTAGTACCACTAGATCCACTTTGACCACTACTTCCACTACTTCCACTGGTTCCACTTGTTCCACTTGTTCCACTTGTACCACTGGATCCGCTTGTACCACTGGATCCGCTTGTACCACTGGATCCACTTGTACCACTGGATCCGCTTGTACCACTAGATCCACTAGATCCACTACTACCACTGGATCCGCTTGTACCACTACTACCACTTAAACCACTACTTCCACTAGATCCGCTTGATCCACTTGATCCACTGGTTCCACTTTCACCACTTGATCCACTTGATCCACTGGTTCCACTAGTTCCACTACTTCCACTGGTTCCGCTAGATCCACTTGTACCACTACTTCCACTACTTCCACTACTTCCACTACTTCCACTACTTCCACTGGATCCACTTGTACCGCTTGATCCACTAGATCCGCTTGTACCACTAGATCCACTTTGACCGCTAGATCCACTTGTTCCACTTGATCCACTTGTACCACTTGATCCACTTGTACCACTTGATCCACTAGATCCACTACTACCACTTGATCCACTACTTCCACTACTTCCACTACTTCCACTACTTCCACTGGATCCACTTGTACCACTGGATCCACTTTCACCACTAGATCCACTTGATCCGCTGGTACCACTTGATCCACTTGATCCACTAGATCCACTTGATCCACTAGATCCACTTTGACCGCTAGATCCACTTGATCCACTTGATCCACTTGATCCACTACTTCCACTAGATCCACTTTGACCGCTAGATCCACTTGATCCACTTGATCCACTGGTTCCACTAGATCCACTAGTTCCACTAGATCCACTTGTACCACTACTTCCACTACTTCCACTGAATCCGCTAGATCCGCTTGTACCACTAGATCCGCTTGTACCACTAGATCCGCTTGTACCGCTTGATCCACTTTCACCACTTGATCCACTGGTTCCACTGGTTCCACTACTTCCACTGGTTCCGCTAGATCCACTTGTACCACTACTTCCACTTAATCCGCTGGATCCACTTGTACCACTAGATCCACTAGATCCACTAGATCCGCTTGTACCACTACTACCACTAGATCCACTACTACCACTAGATCCGCTTGTACCACTTGATCCGCTTGTACCACTGGATCCGCTAGATCCACTAGATCCACTTGTACCACTAGATCCACTAGATCCACTAGATCCACTACTACCACTTGATCCACTACTACCACTTGATCCGCTTGTACCGTTTGTACCGCTTGATCCACTTTCACCACTTGATCCACTGGTTCCACTACTTCCACTGGTTCCGCTAGATCCACTTGTACCACTACTTCCACTGAATCCGTTAGATCCGCTTGATCCACTAGATCCGCTTGATCCACTAGATCCACTAGATCCACTAGATCCACTAGATCCGCTTGATCCGCTAGATCCACTACTACCACTTGATCCGCTTGATCCACTTGATCCACTACTACCACTAGATCCGCTACTTCCACTAGTACCACTTGATCCACTACTTCCACTAGATCCGCTTGTACCACTTTCACCACTTGATCCACTGGTTCCACTGGTTCCACTGGTTCCACTTGTACCACTAGATCCACTTAAACCACTACTTCCACTGGTTCCGCTAGATCCACTTGTACCACTACTTCCACTGAATCCACTAGATCCGCTTGTACCACTTGATCCACTAGATCCACTACTACCACTAGATCCGCTTGTACCACTAGATCCACTTGATCCACTACTACCACTGGATCCGCTTGTACCACTAGATCCACTTGTACCGCTTGTACCGCTTGATCCACTTTCACCACTTGATCCACTACTTCCACTAGATCCACTGGTTCCACTAGATCCACTACTTCCACTAGTACCACTTGATCCACTACTTCCACTTAAACCACTACTACCACTACTACCACTAGTTCCGCTTGTACCACTTGATCCACTAGTTCCACTAGATCCGCTAGTACCACTAGATCCACTAGATCCGCTAGATCCGCTAGATCCGCTAGATCCACTACTACCACTAGATCCACTTGTACCACTTGATCCACTTTCACCACTTGATCCACTGGTTCCGCTAGATCCACTAGATCCACTTAAACCACTACTTCCACTGGTTCCGCTAGATCCACTTGTACCACTACTTCCACTGAATCCACTAGTTCCGCTTGTACCACTTGATCCACTTGTACCGCTTGATCCACTTGTACCACTTGATCCACTTGTACCACTTGATCCACTTGATCCACTTGATCCACTTGATCCACTTGTACCACTTGATCCACTAGATCCACTACTACCACTAGATCCACTAGATCCACTACTACCACTAGATCCACTACTACCACTAGATCCACTACTACCACTAGATCCACTACTTCCACTACTTCCACTACTTCCACTACTTCCACTACTACCACTAGATCCACTAGATCCACTTGTACCGTTTGTACCGCTTGATCCACTTTCACCACTTGATCCACTGGTTCCACTGGTTCCACTACTTCCACTGGTTCCGCTAGATCCACTTAAACCACTACTTCCACTACTTCCACTACTTCCACTGGATCCACTTGTACCACTGGATCCACTTTCACCACTAGATCCACTTGATCCGCTGGTACCACTAGTACCACTTGATCCACTTGTACCACTAGATCCACTTGATCCGCTTGTACCACTAGATCCACTAGATCCGCTTGTACCACTAGATCCACTACTACCACTTGATCCACTACTACCACTTGATCCGCTTGTACCACTTGATCCGCTTGTACCACTAGATCCACTTGATCCGCTTGTACCACTAGATCCACTTGATCCGCTTGTACCACTAGATCCATTAGTTCCGCTTGTACCACTAGATCCACTAGTTCCGCTAGAGCCACTTTCACCACTTGATCCACTAGTTCCACTGGTACCACTAGTTCCGCTAGATCCACTTAAACCACTACTTCCACTGGTTCCGCTAGATCCACTTGTACCACTACTTCCACTGAATCCACTTGTACCACTTGATCCGCTTGTACCACTAGATCCACTTGATCCACTTGATCCACTACTACCACTAGATCCACTAGATCCACTACTACCACTGGATCCGCTTGTACCACTGGATCCGCTTGTACCACTACTACCACTAGATCCGTTTGTACCACTTGATCCACTTTCACCACTAGTTCCGCTAGATCCACTAGTTCCGCTAGATCCACTAGTTCCGCTAGATCCACTTAAACCACTACTTCCACTGGTTCCGCTAGATCCACTTGTACCACTACTTCCACTAAATCCACTAGTTCCGTTTGTACCACTTGATCCGCTTGTACCACTACTTCCACTAGTACCACTTGATCCGCTTGTACCACTTGATCCACTAGTACCACTAGATCCACTACTACCACTTGATCCACTAGATCCGCTTGTACCACTACTTCCACTGAATCCACTGGATCCGCTAGATCCACTTGTACCACTACTTCCACTGGATCCGCTTGTACCACTTGATCCATTTGATCCACTGGATCCACTACTACCACTGGATCCACTTAAACCACTAGTTCCACTGGATCCGCTTGATCCACTACTACCACTAGATCCGCTTGTACCACTTGATCCACTACTACCACTAGATCCGCTTGTACCACTACTTCCACTGAATCCACTGGATCCGCTAGATCCACTTGTACCACTACTTCCACTGGATCCGCTTGTACCACTTGATCCACTTGATCCACTGGATCCGCTACTACCACTGGATCCACTACTACCACTGGATCCACTACTACCACTACTACCACTTAAACCACTACTTCCACTAGTTCCACTTGTACCACTACTTCCACTACTTCCACTAGATCCGCTAGATCCACTTGTACCACTAGTACCACTAGATCCACTTTGACCGCTTGATCCACTGGATCCACTAGTTCCACTAGATCCGCTTGATCCACTACTTCCACTAGATCCGCTTGATCCACTACTTCCACTAGATCCACTTGTACCGCTTGATCCACTTGATCCACTAGTACCACTAAATCCACTACTACCACTAGATCCACTACTACCACTAGATCCGCTACTACCACTAGATCCGCTACTACCACTAGATCCGCTACTACCACTTGATCCACTTGATCCGCTAGATCCGCTAGATCCACTAGATCCACTAGATCCACTAGATCCGCTAGATCCGCTAGATCCGCTAGATCCGCTAGATCCGCTAGATCCGCTAGATCCACTTGTACCACTACTTCCACTGGTACCACTAGATCCGCTTGTACCACTTTCACCACTTGATCCACTTGATCCACTGGTTCCACTAGATCCACTTAAACCACTACTTCCACTTGATCCACTAGTTCCGCTAGATCCACTAGTTCCGCTAGATCCACTAGTTCCGCTAGATCCGTTTGATCCACTACTACCACTAGATCCATTGGATCCACTAGATCCACTACTACCACTAGATCCGCTACTACCACTAGATCCGCTACTACCACTAGATCCGCTACTACCACTTGATCCACTTGATCCACTTGATCCACTTGATCCACTTGATCCACTTGATCCGCTAGATCCGCTAGATCCGCTAGATCCACTAGATCCGCTAGATCCACTAGATCCACTACTACCACTAGATCCGCTAGATCCGCTTGTACCACTAGATCCACTAGATCCACTGGATCCGCTAGATCCACTTAAACCACTACTTCCACTTAAACCACTACTTCCACTTGATCCACTAGTTCCGCTAGATCCACTAGTTCCGCTAGATCCACTAGTTCCGCTAGATCCACTGGATCCACTAGTTCCGCTAGATCCACTAGATCCGCTAGATCCACTAGATCCACTAGATCCGCTTGATCCACTACTTCCACTGGATCCGCTAGATCCACTTGTACCACTACTTCCACTGGATCCGCTAGATCCACTTGTACCACTACTTCCACTGAATCCACTAGTTCCGCTTGTACCACTTGATCCACTAGATCCACTACTACCACTAGATCCGCTTGTACCACTAGATCCACTACTACCACTAGATCCGCTTGTACCACTAGATCCACTTTCACCATTTGATCCACTGGTTCCACTGGTTCCGCTAGATCCACTTAAACCACTAGATCCACTACTTCCACTTGATCCACTACTTCCACTGGTACCACTTGTACCACTTGTACCACTAGTTCCGCTAGATCCACTAGATCCACTAGATCCGCTTGTACCACTACTACCACTAGATCCGCTTGTACCGCTTGATCCACTAGATCCACTACTACCACTAGATCCGCTTGTACCGCTTGATCCACTTGATCCACTACTTCCACTTGTACCACTTGTACCACTACTTCCACTGGTACCACTTGTACCACTTGTACCACTACTTCCACTGGTACCACTTGTACCACTAGAGCCATTGGTTCCACTTGATCCACTAGTTCCACTACTTCCACTAGTTCCGCTGGTACCACTAGATCCGCTTGTACCACTTGATCCACTTTCACCACTTTCACCACTAGATCCGCTTGTACCACTTGATCCACTGGTTCCACTAGATCCGCTTGTACCACTTGATCCACTGGATCCGCTAGATCCACTTGTACCACTACTTCCACTACTTCCACTGGATCCACTTGTACCACTGGATCCACTTTCACCACTAGATCCACTCGATCCGCTGGTACCACTTGATCCACTTGATCCACTTGATCCGCTTGATCCACTTGATCCGCTTGATCCACTAGATCCGCTTGATCCACTAGATCCGCTTGATCCACTAGATCCGCTTGATCCACTAGATCCGCTTGTGCCACTAGATCCACTTGTACCACTACTTCCACTACTTCCACTGGATCCACTTGTACCACTGGATCCACTTTCACCACTAGATCCACTTGATCCGCTGGTACCACTTGATCCACTTGATCCACTTGATCCACTTGATCCACTTGATCCACTTGATCCACTTGATCCACTTGATCCACTTGATCCACTTGTTCCACTTGATCCACTTGTTCCGCTAGTACCACTTGATCCACTTTCACCACTAGTACCACTTTCACCACTAGTACCACTTTCACCACTAGTACCACTTGATCCACTAGTACCACTTTCACCACTTTCACCACTAGTACCACTTTCACCACTAGTACCACTTTCACCACTAGTACCACTTGATCCACTACTACCACTTGATCCGCTAGATCCACTAGATCCACTACTACCACTAGATCCACTGGATCCACTGGTTCCGCTGGTACCACTTTCACCACTAGTACCGCTAGATCCACTTGTACCACTAGATCCACTACTTCCACTACTTCCACTGGTTCCACTTGATCCACTGGTTCCATTAGATCCGCTTGTACCACTAGATCCACTTGTACCACTAGTTCCACTGGATCCACTAGATCCGCTTGTACCACTAGATCCACTTGTACCACTAGTTCCACTGGTTCCACTGGTTCCACTAGATCCGCTTGTACCACTGAATCCACTTGTACCACTAGATCCACTTGTACCACTAGTTCCACTTTCGCCACTTGTACCACTTGTACCACTAGATCCGCTAGATCCACTACTACCACTACTTCCACTTGTACCACTGGATCCACTGGATCCACTTGTACCACTAGATCCACTAGTTCCATTTGTACCACTTGTTCCGTTAGTTCCGTTAGTTCCGCTCGTTCCGCTAGATCCGCTCGTTCCGCTAGTACCACTTGATCCAGATGAACCTTTTTCGCCACTACTACCACTAGTAGCACTAGTACCACTTAATGCGCTTTCGCCACTAGTTCCGCTAGTACCGCTTGTTCCGCTTGTTCCGTTAGATCCACTTTGACCGCTACTACCACTTGTGCCTATTCCAGATGTACCGCTTGTACTTACATTACTACCTATAGCAAAAACATAACCACATGCAGGAAATGAGAATTTTATTGTGGCTGTGTTTTTATTGTTTAAAGTTATGCTTTCAGGTATTATTTGATTTAAATCTTGATCATATACAATGAATAATACAAACTCCGAGTTTAAATTATGATTATATACCCATGTATCTGTTTTTTGATCACATGGAAATTCTTGTATAGACTGTGTATTTTTTTGTAAATTGGCATTACAATTAATAATAACACGTAATTCTTCGATTATTTTAAGAAACAGTGGTGTAGTAGGATCTTTAAAAGTCGCTGTTAATTTTTTGTAGTCATACAAAGCATTGTCCAATTTTAATGGAGAAACTTCACATGGATCTTTCTTCAATGTTGACATTTTTAATAAATATAAAGAAAACCATTAAGCAATACCAACAAAATGTATAAAAATTGAAATACTAATTATTATTAATTAAATAGAGTAATTGGTATTCGTCTCCACTGTGATGTGCTATAAATATAAAAATAATTACCATCATAACTTACCCAGCCATCTTCTCCATAATCAGATGACTGATATGGCACTTGATGATAGAATTTATCAGGAAATCTTTGAAATATTCTAAAAGCTGTATTTATAGGTCTTTTATTAGCTGTAGTGTATATGGGATTACCATTACAGTCATATCCACTTATATATGTTTGGCTACTATAATCATAGTCAAATGTAGCAATTTCTCGTTTTAACCACCCAGATGGATATTGATATACGTAAATATACTTACTGTCATATGCTAACCATCCATTTTCACCATAATCAGTAATGGATTTAGGTGTTGGGTGAAATGGCGTATTTACTATATTTTGATAATTTGACGGTATTTTGTTATAACCATCCAAATTAGTTACTTCATTTGGCTTTAATGCCATTGTACCTTGTCCCGTTACATCTGTGTAATCCAATGGACTGTCTTTTAGATTGCTATTGTTTTTAATAACATTATGTTCAATTACACTCATTTCCGATGCACTAGCTACTGCATTTTCTTGTAACATTATCTTTCTTACAGTAAATAGCTTTTGGGTAGTATTTTTTACCCCGTTTAAATTTGTTATATAATTTTCATTTAACAAGTAAGCGTTGACATTTATATCAAATGTTGTTTTGATATTACGATCTTCGCCGTCGTTAACATCTTGTTCGATGCTATAACTGTCTATCCTAGCTCTAAATTTAAATCTCTCTGCGTCACCCCAGTAGTCTTTAGCTGCGTAGTTTATTTGTTCTAGTAACTTATTATTTTGATCTACATAATCAGTCCAAATGATGCATTCGTATGTTATATTTACGTGAACTGGTAAACTTACGCTATAAATTTGTTTGGTTGGTTTGCTAGCAAAAACACCTTTATTCATTAGATCAAAACGATCATACTTGTTTTTTTCACTATAATTCATTATAGTTTCGTAGTTTAGATAACGATTAAACGTGGCAAGTTCTTTGTTATTTTCAACACTTTTTCTACGAAACATTATGGCTGGCAACAATATTTTGCCTTGATTATCTCTAATATGGCCAAACTTTTTCATAGCAAACCATCTTTCAGGATTACCATATATAACTGGTACTTTTACAACTTCGCCATTATCATTAACTTGAAGTCTGAGTGTATCATTCAAAGTATTAATAATAGCTGTATCAATATCTAATAAAGTAACCGTGAAATTTTTCTGTTTATCAGTATCACGGCGAGTTGCATTGGCTCTATTATAAAGCTTTTTACTATCTGATTGAGCTGATGCGTTTTCAATCGGATTTGGCGGTGGATTTACATTAGTATTTGGACCCCATGCCATAAATTATGTTTGTCTTTCTACGAGGTTAAGTTTGCTTAGTCTTGTGTAATGAGTATTAACAATTAAACTCAAAGACTTGTCTGGATGACCACCCGCAAATTGTTCTTGGATAACATTATCAATTTCGTAATAACGTTGATTGTACAAAACCAAATCGCCAATTTCTGGAAAATAGTTGGTGGTAATACAATCGCGTTCTCTGAATCTATAAACAATGTCTTGTTTTCTATCAGGTCCATAACCTTGATTTTCAGTATTAATATCTTCACGTTGAACAAGACAACTCAAATCAATACCCGAATAGAACACCTTTCCTTTGTCACTGCTACTTTCACCATAAATATTGGTATTGGTTTCATAAGCAGCAATCTTAAATACTTGAACAACACATTCAATTATATCACCTATTAATTCAGAACTAACGCTGTTCAAGAAGTTTAAGTCTCTTGAAGAAAAATATCTACCAGGCGAATAATTGTTATTGTATATACCAACATCTGTACGAGTTGATGTCCAATATTCTTTAAATTTTGGATCCGTTTTTGGATACTGTGGAGATACAGGTGCAGCCATATGTTTTATCCTATATAAATATGTAAAGGTACACGGGACAACATCTTATTCATTTCTTCACTTTCTTTTCCTTTATTTTCTAATTGATTAACACGAAGTGTCTTTTCCAACATATCTCTTAGTTTTTCAAGCAATGAATCTTTTTCTTCTTTGGCTTCGGATCGCAATTCAGCGCCATCAAGAGTTACTTCTCCACCAGGAATTGGTACTGTACTATATTTTTGAAGAATACGACCCAATGTTTCCTTACACAACGCTAAGAAATATTTTTTAATCCACTGTTTACCAGGCTGATTAATTTTACAATATGTGCAGTATTCGTATGGAATATCACTGGGGTCACTAATATATTCATAACGAGATCCACTATAAAAGTTGGTAATATCACGTTCACTTTCAACGATGTAATCTATATATACCTTGAAATTTTCAGATGGTATTGGAAATATTCTCAACTTGTTATTACCTAAAATTTCAAAACTGTAAGCGCTTTTACGAACCATATCATTGAATTCAATGGCCTGTACACGTTCCAAATCTTCGAAAATAGGAGTCATCAAGAATTGTGTAGCAGGACTATAAGCCCCAAATCCCATTTCACCGAGTACGTTACTGTAACTCATTCCTGTCATACTAAATGGATCGTATATACGAGCAATTGCTGGAGGTCTATTATGAAATATTCTTTTTACTTCAATGCGCGACCCAGTTAAATGTTCAATGTCTCGACCAATTAAGGTATTCAAGTCATAAACCTGATGGCTTTTACCAGCGCTGACACTACCACTAATAGTTACATAGTTACGTTTAACTTCATATTCACCGCCAACAAGTGCTTCGGCTCCATATTGTTTGCTCAGTTGAACTATAAAAGGTAAACCGGTACTCTTTACGCCCATTCCCGTTAAATTTTTATATTTATTTTGAGGCAATCCCTGTAAATCAACCATGTTGTTAACAATATTAAATTCATTAACTACACGATTATATTCTAATGTGGATTCTTCAAAACATGCGTAGAAATTAACGTCGATCATTTCAATATCAACGATTGGATACCCCAACCGTTTTGCTGCCCACATCGCACTGCTACTACAATCATTTGCAAATGTGGTTTCAGCTCCAACGCAACTTTCGTTTAGATAATAGCCAAATGGCACAGTGTTTATATTAACACTACTACCACTCCCGGGCCATCGCACGCGATCTTGATCTAAATTAGCACTCATTGATTATAAATATCTCTGGAGTGAGATAATACAACTAAATTAGTGGATTAATAACCAAGTACCCACTACATCTGCTCTATTTGCACTATCGTCGCCGTCACCTGGTTTAACTATAACATTCCACTTTGGTTTATCTCCCACAGGAATTTTCATCATTTCATCGTAGGTAATGACACTGTCTTCAGAAACATTATACTTTAATGCTAACTTTTTCTTTAAAATATCAATAGCGGATGGGGATTTATAAACCAACTTTTTAATTGTTTTATTTGGCTTATCTGGATCTGGTACTTCTTCTCTATCAACTAAATCAGCAAACATTTGCTTTGGTACTACAGTTGAATGTTTAGTTGTTTTAAAATCGACTTGTTTTTCTTGATCAGGTTTTGCACCCGCACTAAAATTCATCTTGAAATTGACTGGTTTATCACCTTTAGCCACATCTGCCATTTTAGTATAAGCATAAAAGTCTACGTTGGGAAATGTTTTTGCAACACTATATGCTAGGTTTACATAATCAGGACTAAAGAAATCGCCTGAATCATGCCATCTAATCACAGTTTTTACATTTTTCTTTGAATTTTTTTCAACTGCTGCACGAATTTCGTTTGATAACATATTTTTATAACCATCCGGATCGTTCAACAAAAAGTTAAGTTGTCTTGTTTGCGATGTGTTAACTGGTACATATTGTACATAACCGCCTTTTTTAGCATAACAATAAACTTTGCATGCACCTGCGCCTGGACACGTATTTATGATAACAAATTTTTGATTCTTTTCGTCATAACCAAGTCCTTGTAAAGCTGGCAATCCTATATTATAAAACTGAGTACTTTCACCGCCACTGTGTGAAATTTTTTCATTTTGTTTTAAAATCTTATCAGGACGTGTGGTGATATGGGTTTTTAGTTTGTTTAAATCAAACCTACGGCCACTTGGATCTACAATTTGTATCTCTCTGGCAAGCTTTGGATGTACATATGGATACTTGAATTTATCAGTTGGATCTTTTGTAGTAGTATACTTTTGTTTACCTTTTTTATCCAATTTAGGCAATCCAGTTTTCTTATAAACTGCAGGTTGACCGGCCGATCTGTCTAAATATCCTTGTAATTCATCGGATGGCAATTCTGTGGTGCCAGCGCCTAACATATCAGCTTCGTCTAATTCTTGTGCAACAAATGAATCTAATGACTGTACAGCCGATGCTGGTAATCCTAGACTTTCATACATTTTAACTTCGGTTAGCAAATCGATTAATTTCATATGTGTTTTGTTATTCTTACTTTTAAACCACCGTTACCTTTTATTACACAGTGATATGTTTCTTTGAGTATAAATATCAGTTTTATTATAAAAATTAATATTTATATTATATGAACTTTAAAAAGCAACTGTTTTATACTATTGTAATTTTGATATTAACTGGATGTATTTCTTCTGAGGTTAAATCAGCAAAGCAAGTTAGTGTGGCACAAGATGCCGTTGCAAAACAAGAAGCCAAAGTAGAC
>Ga0209500_10002356_pt1 | contig 13498 bp, 15 predicted proteins | sample S_140212_EF_Meta_FD_187323 | JGI IMG/M metagenome (GOLD analysis project Ga0209500, IMG submission 187323) | Freshwater microbial communities from Lake Simoncouche, Canada to study carbon cycling - S_140212_EF_MetaG (SPAdes) (version 2) | ecosystem: Environmental > Aquatic > Freshwater > Lake ... | reverse complement strand
ATTTATTCAAACGTTGGTACATTGACGGTCGTATCTATTACCATGTTATCGTCAATGATAAAAAACCTAAAGACGGTATTCAAGAGTTACGTTACATTGACCCACGCAAGATTCGTAAGGTGCGTGAGATTCAAAAAGAACGTGATGTAAAAACTGGTGCCAACATCATCAAATCGTTGGCTGAATACTATGTCTATAATGACCGTGGCACAACAACACAAACATTTAGTGCAAACGTAACACAAGGTTTGCGTATCGCACCTGAAGCAATCATTAATATAAACTCAGGTTTGATGGATGCAAAAAATGTATTTGTCATTTCATATTTGCACAAAGCAATCAAGGCACTCAATCAACTAAGAATGATTGAAGATGCAGTAGTTATTTACCGTATCTCTAGAGCACCTGAACGCCGCATATTCTATATTGATGTTGGTAACTTACCAAAAGGTAAGGCAGAACAATACATTCGTTCTATTATGATTCAGTATCGTAACAAGTTAGTGTATGATGCCAGCACAGGTGAGATTCGTGATGAACGTAAACACTTGTCGATGCTTGAAGACTTCTGGCTACCACGCCGTGAAGGTGGTAAAGGTACCGAGATTACAACCTTGCCTGCTGGTCAAAACTTGGGTGAGATGGAAGATGTAAAATACTTCCAAAAGAAACTGTTGAATGCATTAAGTGTTCCTGTTTCTCGTCTAGAGCCTAATGACGGTGGTTTGATGGGTGTTGGTAAGACAACAGAAGTCACCCGTGATGAAGTTAAATTTTCTAAATTTGTTCAAAGACTACGCAATAAGTTTGCACAGATTTTTGACCATGCACTTCGCACACAATTAGTTCTTAAAGGTATTTGTACCAGTGAAGAATGGGATGAATTCAGAGAAGAGATTTACTATGACTTCATTAAAGACAATAACTTTACCGAAATGCGTGATGCCGAATTGATGCGTGAGAGAGTCAATACCGCAACAATGATGGAACCATTTATTGGCCGTTACTTCTCTTCTACATGGGTTAAGAAGAATGTTCTTCAAATGACCGATGAAGAAATTGAAAAGATGCAAGAAGAGATTGATGAAGAAGGTCCAGTCACACCAGTTGGTGGTGACCAGCAACAAGGTCAACCTGGTGGTGATGCAGAACCAGTAGATAACACTTATGAGAAACAGGATACAGAATCTCTTACACCAGAATTAGATAATTCGGTAGAGAAGTCTGCTCTCAATATAAATAGGAAATAATAGGAGAAACTCATGTCAAAATTCATAAATCAAATTGTAACAGGCGATGCTGTTGGTGCCAAGGAAACAATGTCCGATATGTTGTCTGCAAAGGCATTTGAGGCACTAGATGCCCGTAAACAAGAACTTGCTTCAACACTATTTGGTGGTATTCAAGTAGAAGAAGAAGTAGAAGAATTAACTGAACAAGATATTGGTAATGGTTACAAAATTAGAATGAAACATTCCGATAAAGGAAGAATTCATGCACCAAACGGAGAACATATTGCAGATGTAACAAAACATGAATCTGGTTGGCAATATCATTCAGGAAATTCTAAATGGGATGGTTCAGAAGATAGTCCACATTATAAAACTGGCGTAGAAAAAACAAAATCTGCAGCTGCAAGGAAAGCAGCAGAAATTCACGCTTCTAATTAAAAAATGAAATCACTATTAGAGTTTAAATCTATCGTTGAAGAAGAGAAGTCAGACTATTCAAAGTTTGATGCTCTTGTTCGCGCCGGACTTGTTAACAAGGCACAGTTGCAACGTATCCATAAAATATTGGATAAGATGCAAGAAGAAAAGCCTGTGTTCAATAATGCCGACCGTGCAATTTTACAGAATATGTTTAATCGCATGGTAGATTTGGTTTCTAATAACAAACAGATTTTCAATCAGGCTCGTAGGGCAGTAAGAGAAGATGTAGAAGAAGTTACCGATGAGCCAATTGTTCTACAAGAAGATAAAGATCCACCAGTAGTTCTAGTTATTAAACGCAAAGCAATTCGTTTGTATCCAGATGGTACTAGAATTGCTTTGTATTACAATGAACGACTGAAGAAATATTTCTCTGTACCGTATCAGTATGGTGCAGGTATGGATGCTCCAATTCAGGCAGAAGAAGTTGAGTTAGAAGAAGCAGTAATGGATACACTACATAAGATTGTAAATGATAAACAGGCAAAGTCTGTTAAGTTTGCATCAGGTCATACTCGTAAGGTAGATCACTTTACTGCATCAGCAATTACTCAAGTGCATAAAGCATTGAGTGATGATAACAAGAAGAAATTTGCTGATATGGTACACAAGTCACCAGATCATTTGATGAAGGCTGCTGATTTTGCTTTCAAACACGCAAAATGAAATTTATAGATTTAATTGCACAGAACAGGTTGGTTGAGGCGAGAGAATTAATTTTTGAACGCCTTGAAGAGATGATTGCTGCCAGAGTAGAGGCAGAAAAAGTTGCCGTGGTAGATGATACATATGAGTGGGTCGAAGAAGAGTTAGACGAAGCTAATGTAATGAAGATGGGCAGAATCACTAAGATTCGCCGTAGAATTCGTAGAAACAAGCAAGGCAGAATTGTTGTTCAGAAGAACATTAGAAAATCTTCTATTAAAGGTTATAGATTGTCGGGTAATAGAGTTGTTAGAATACCGACAATACAAAGGTTACAGAAGGCTAGAAAACTTAAACGATACTGGAAGACAAAGGGTAAATCAAAGTTGCGTAGAACATTGTTCAAACGCAAAATGTCCCTTAGACGCCGTACCTCAATGGGAATAAGATAACATGGCATACGAAATTATAAACACCATAAAGGGTGGTTCAATTGTTAGATGTGTAGATGTTAGCACAGCAAATCTTGCATTGACTCAATTTAGAGCTAATCCAACAAACGAAACTGTTAGTGCTATCAGTATTCGTAGATTAAATTGGTCAACTAACGGTAGCATTGAAATTACTAGAGATGGTGCCCAACTATTTAAATTGTCAGGCACAGGCGAAATGCGTCTTGATGATTTTGGAGTTTCAGTTGCAAATACTGCAACAGGTAACCTTTCAGTCCAAATAATTACTGGTGGTTGTGTTATTATAGATGTATCAAAGACTGCGACATACAACGTAGATCCATATACAGGACAAACATACTAATGAAACTAATTAGAGAAAACATCGAAGAGGTAAAGTACCTTACTGAAGCCACCGAAAGTGGCAAGAAGAACCTTTACATCACTGGTCCATTTCTTGTTTATGACAAGCCAAACAAGAACAACCGCATGTATACGAAAGACATTCTGAGTAAAGAAGTTGGTCGTTACAACGAAGAATATGTAAAAACAAACCGTGCTCTAGGTGAACTAGGTCATCCAGATACACCTTCTATCAATCTTGAAAGAGTATCACATAAGATTGTAGAACTTACCGACAACGGTGAATCTTTCATCGGTAAGGCATTGATACTTGATACACCTTACGGGCAAATTGTTAAGAATTTCATGGACTCAGGTGTTAACCTTGGAGTATCTTCCCGTGGTATGGGCACATTACAACCCACCAAAGAGGGTTACAATATTGTTCAAGATGATTTCCGTTTAGCAACCGCTGCTGACATTGTTGCCGATCCATCGGCACCAGGAGCCTTTGTTAATGGCATCATGGAGAATAAAGAATGGTTGTTTGTTGAAGGTCGTTTCGTTGAAATTGATATTGATAATGCAAAAAGACAAATTCGACAAGCATCACGAAAAGATATTGAACAGGTTGCACTTAACTTGTTTGAAAATTTCATCAGAAAACTTTAATTTTATAAATAAGAAATCATAAGGAGATTCCTAATGGCATCAAACAAACTATTTGAGGCAGCCGCAGAAATTCTTGCAGGTAGTAAGAGTGCTGCAACAGCAATGCCTCCAGAAAAAATTCCAGCTGAAATGCATGATGCTGGTGGTCCAACCCCACAGAATTATAAGAATGATGATAATTCTGCCAAGATTAGCCCATCATCAAAGAGTGCTGCAGCACCAACAACTAAACCTTCTGCTGCTTCTGCTAAAATGGAAGAAACAGAAAATGAAGATGAAGTCATTGCTGAAATGCACGGTGATGAAGCCGAAGACAAAGCAATGATGAAGAAAATGAAGATGAAAGAAAAGATGAAAGAGGATGTTGACGCTCTCTTTGCTGACGATTCTACCATCTCAGAAGAATTTAAAGAAAAAGTTTCTACCATTTTTGAAGCACGTGTTTCTGACCGTGTTGCTCAAATTGAAGAAGAAACAGAAACCCGTTATGCTGGTATGCTCGAAGAGGCAGTTGAATCCATTCGTGCCGACCTAACAGAAAAGGTTGATGACTATCTTTCATATGTTGTTGAGCAATGGATGGAAGAAAATCAAATCGCGATTCAAGAAGGTCTGCGTTCTGAAATTACCGAAGAGTTCATTTCAGGTCTACGCAACCTATTTGCAGAACACTATATTGATGTTCCTGCCGAAAAAGTTGACCTAGTTGATGAGTTGGCTTCTAAAGTTGAAGAACTAGAAACCTCTCTCAATGAAGAAATCGAACGTGGTATTCAAACCAAGAAAGCATTGGTTGAAGCTCGTAAAGCTGAAATCATTCATACTGTATGTGAAGGTCTCATTGCTACTCAAGTTGAAAAAATCAAAACACTCGCAGAGAGTGTTGAATTCTCCACAGAGGACGAATACAAAACCAAACTTGAGACAATCCGTGAGAACTACTTCCCATCTGGCGCCAAGCGTGCTGATGGACAACAGTTGCATGAAGAGTTAGAAGGCACAGACGACAAGTATGTTGATCCAATGGTCGCTGCTGTTGCCCAAGCAATTTCAAAAACAAGAATTTAATTAGTAAAACAAGGAGATAAAAATGTATTTGTCCGAAGGCCTACAAAAGAAGTGGGAAGGTGTTCTGGATCATCCAGACATGACCCCAATTAAAGATCCATACCGCAAAGCTGTTACCGCAGTTATTCTTGAGAATCAAGCTCAAGAGATGCAAAAAACATCAGGTATGTTGTACGAAGCCGGTTCACCAACAAACTTTGCTGGTACAGGTGGTTTTGGTGGTAGTTCAGCTGCTGGCGGTCCAACCGCAGGTTTCGATCCAATTCTAATCAGCTTGGTTCGTCGTTCACTGCCTAATCTAATTGCGTATGATGTTTGCGGCGTTCAGCCAATGACTGGTCCTACCGGTTTGATTTTCGCAATGCGTACCCGTTATGCTGGTCAGGGCGGTACAGAAGCATTCTTCAACGAAGCTAACACACAGTTCTCTGGCGCTAATGGTGCCGTGACCGCTGCGATTGCTGGTCAGTTGACTGCTCTTTCTATCGCTGCTAACACAACAGAAACATTCCTTAGCAATGCTGCCGCTGTTGCTGCAATGACAACCGGTTCTGCTGAAGCTCTTGGTGATGGTGCTGTTGGTAACACCTTCCAAGAAATGGCATTCTCAATCGAGAAAGTTACCGTTACTGCTCGTACCCGTGCTCTAAAGGCCGAGTATTCAATGGAACTTGCTCAAGACTTGAAAGCTGTTCATGGTCTAGATGCAGAAACAGAACTAGCAAACATTCTTTCAACAGAAATTCTTGCTGAAATTAACCGTGAAGTTATTCGTACCATTTACGGTGTTGCTAAGTTGGGTTGCCAAGTTGGTACAACCAACGCAGCCGTGTTTGACCTAGACACCGACTCAAACGGTCGTTGGATGGTTGAAAAAGTTAAAGGTCTTGCTTTCCAAATCGAACGCGAAGCTAACACCATTGCCAAGACAACCCGTCGCGGCAAAGGTAACATCATGATTTGTTCTTCAGATGTTGCTTCTGCTTTCGCAATGGCCGGTCTTCTTGACTATCAGTCAGCACTACAAGGTCAAGTTAACCTAACCGTTGACGATACTGGCAATACATTTGCTGGTACAATGTTCGGTCGTATCAAAGTTTACATTGATCCATATGCAGGTACTTCTTCAACCAACGAATTTGCTGTTGTTGGTTTCAAAGGTTCTAACGCATACGATGCTGGTATTTTCTACTGCCCATACGTTCCTCTACAAATGGTCCGTGCAGTTGATACTGGTACCTTCCAGCCAAAAATTGGTTTCAAGACCCGTTACGGTCTAGTTGCCAATCCATTTGCAGAAGGCACATCACAGGGTCTTGGTGCATTGACTAAGCAATCAAACAATTACTACCGTGCGTTTGCTATCAAAAACATCATGTAATAAAAAGTCACCGTAGAGTGACCTTTAAAGAGGACTCCCTAAAAAGAGTCCTCTTTTTTTTCGCCTAAATAGTCCACTATGACAGCACTTACTAGAAACCCAAAAAATCCAAATTATCTGCATCCTAATAAGTTCCAACTGAACTTCTCTAGGTTACCTAACATGCAGTATTTTTGCCAGACTGTGGTTGTACCTGGTATTTCCATGAGTGAAATACAACAGTCAACACCATTCGTTGACCTGTATAAACCAGGTGAGAAGGCAATCTATGACCTACTGAATGTTACCTTCCTTGTAGATGAGATGTTGAAATCATGGCTTGAGATACATGATTGGATCCGTGGCATGACATTCCCTACAGATTTTAAAGAGTATCGAAACCTAGGCCTACTAAGTAAGACTGCTGGTATACGCCAAGCAGCAGGCATAGCACCGCAATACTCTGATGCAACGATTACAATTCTTTCATCGGCAAATAATCCGACTTACAGATTTAAATTTTATGAAGTATTTCCTACCAGTATCTCGTCATTCCCAATGTCAACTACTGATAGTCCAGATACTGCCATTACTGCCGATGCCACCTTCAGATATTCCTATTTTGATGTTGCCAAAGTGAACTAAATTTGATATACTCCTAACAGGAGATTTGATATGAACAAACTTGATGAACTGTTACAAATGTGGGCAAAAGATTCTGTTATTGATAGAACTGAGCCTGGTAAAGCATTAATCAATATACCCCAACTACACAGTAAGTACCTGAACATACTTTCTCGGCATCGCCTTCTCACAAAGGAGGCAGAGTTTAAGTATAACAAGATGAAGAAGGTCAAGTGGGAATACTATACTGGTAAACTAGATGATGACCAACTGAAACACCTTGGTTGGGAACCATTTCCTTTCGTGTTGAAATCTGAGATTACTACATACTTTGAGAGTGATGAAGATTTAAACAAACTTACCGCACAAAAAATAATGTATGAAGAGGTTGTTGAAGTCTGTCAGAGTATACTCAAAGAATTGAACTCACGCACATTTCAGTTGCGTGACTTTATAGCATGGGAAAGATTCATTCAAGGTGTATGATATACAACTACTGAAGGTCAATGAAGCCTATGTTCATGTTATCTGTGAACGTAATATAGCTCAAGAACTTTCTGATTATTTTACCTTCTATGTACCAGGGTATCAATTTACACCTGCATACAAATCTCGGTATTGGGATGGTAAAATACGACTATTAGATTCAAGAACCATGAACATCTATCGTGGTCTTGTATTCTATATTGAAAAGTTTTGCGAAGAGAGAAAATATACCATTGATGTTGATGTTACATTAAAGGTAACTGAAAACTTCTCTGGTGTTGAAGCACTAGAATTTATCTCAACACTTAACTTACCTTTTGAAGTAAGAGAGTATCAATGTAAATCTTTCCTTCATGCAGTTAGACACAAACGAATAATGTTGTTGTCACCAACTGCATCAGGCAAATCTTTAATAATCTACCTGATACTAAGATACCTGCAACAAGAACACAAGCGTGGACTGTTGATTGTTCCAACCACATCATTGGTTGAACAGATGTATAAAGACTTTCAAGATTACGGTTATGATTCTGAAGAATATTGCCATCGTCAATATTCAGGTAAAGAAAAACATACAAACAAGTTTCTTACTATCACTACTTGGCAATCTATCTACAAGAATGATGCTGAATACTTTGAACAGTTTGATTTTGTAATAGGTGATGAAGCACACCAGTTTAAAGCCAAATCACTTGCAACAATCATGTCTGGTTGTGTGAATGCTGGTTATAGAATTGGTTGCACAGGTACACTTGATGGTACTCAGACACATAGACTGGTACTTGAAGGCCTGTTTGGTCCAGTCTATCAAGCAACAACAACAAAAGAATTGATGGATAATGACCATCTTGCAAAATTTAAAATTAAATGCCTGATACTCAAGTATCCTGATACTGTCTGTAAGCAATCAAGAGACTGGTCATACAACGATGAGATGAATTACATCGTCCTAAATAAAGCAAGGAACGAATTCATAAAGAACTTAGTTCTCTCTCTTGAAGGTAACACTCTTGTATTGTTCCAGTTTGTAGAGAAACACGGTAAAGAACTATACGAACTCATCAACAAAAATGCCAAAAAGAGAAAAGTTTTCTTTGTATTTGGAGGTACAGATGTTGAAGTTAGGGAATCTGTTAGAGCTATTACTGAAAAAGAAAGTGACGCAATTATTGTTGCTTCTTATGGCACTTTTTCTACTGGCATTAATATTCGAAACCTACACAACATACTCTTTGCCTCTCCTTCGAAGTCTCGGATTAGGAATTTGCAGTCAATAGGTAGAGGGCTTAGAATCGGTGATAACAAGAAGGAAGCAACTCTTATAGATATAGCAGATGATATGAGAGTAGGCAAACATACTAATTATACCTTGAATCATTTCATAGAACGTGTTAGAATATACGATGATGAAAAGTTCAACTACAAGTTTTACAACATAGATTTGAAAAATGGATAACATAAAAATTGTAAGACTACAGAGTGGTGATGACATTATCGCCAACTACACCGAAGATGAAGAGTCAGGTCTAGTACGCCTTGAGAGACCCATGGCTTTATTCTTCAAGAGACTAACTTCAGGCAAATCAATGATGATGATGAGTCCTTGGTTGCCTTTAGAATTGATAAAGGATAACTCGGCTGATTTGTATAGTCAAGACATCCTTACGGTAATAGAACCAAGGCAATCTCTGGTTGAATACTATACTACCGCAATGGATGAGGCACAACAACTCATTGAAGATGCCTCGGATGATTTAGATGATTGTATTCGAAATGAGGATGAGTTTGATGCTGAAGATGAAGACTTAGGTCCTGCTGAACTGACTGAAATGATACAAGAGCTTAAAGGTACTAAAACAATACATTGAAAACGGAACACCGCCATTGTATCGTGATTTAAGATTGTTGTCAAGCGTTATTGTAGGTAAATGTGAAAATATGCCTTGCTAAAGTGAGGTCACTATGTTAGAATGGAATGATTATGAGTAAAAAACATTATGTAAACAATGCAGACTTTCTTACCGCACTTATAGACTACCGTTCTAGATGTGACATGGCTAAGACTGAAGGCAAGCAAGACCCCCGTATTCCTGACTACATCGGTGAATGCTTTCTCAAGATTGCAGAACACCTGTCAAGGAAACCAAACTTCATTTCCTATTCCTTTAGAGATGAAATGATATCTGATGGCATCGAAAACTGCCTCATGTATTTCCGTAACTTCGATCCAGCTAAATCAAAGAACCCATTTGCCTACTTTACGCAAATCATTTACTATGCCTTTCTCCGTAGGATTATGAAAGAGAAAAAACAACTGTATGTCAAGTATAAGGCAACTCAACAGTTTGGTATTCTTGATGAGAATGAAGTGTATGAAGATGAAAACGGTAACATGAAACAGTTTGAGTTATATGATAACATATCAGAATTCATTGAAGCCTTTGAAGAGAGTCGAGAGAAGAAGAAGAAAATCAAGATGAAAGGTCTTGAGAAATTTATTGAACCTGCTGATGCTGAAGTACCTAAAGAACTATGAAAATTTGTATTCTTGGTGACACACACTTCGGAGCTCGAGGTGATTCATTAGACTTCCATACCCACTTCAAACAATTCTATGATGAAGTATTCTTTCCGTATCTGATTGAAAACAACATCAATGTAGTCTTTCAACTTGGTGACTTGTTCGATAGACGAAAGTTTATCAACTTCAATTCATTGTATCAATCAAAAGAATACTTCTTTGACAAGTTGGTTCAACATAACATTACCATGTATGCGTTGGTTGGTAACCATGATATTGCATACAAGAATACACTTGAAGTTAATTCACCAGAACTACTGTTGAAAGAATACAGTAACATTATCATCACTAAAGATTTTCAGACATACACCATAGATGATATTCCTATTGACTGTGTGCCTTGGTTGTGTGATGATAATGAACAAGAAATCTTTCAGAAGATGAAAGACAGCAAATCACAAATATGTTTCGGCCACTTTGAGATTGCTGGCTTTGAAATGGATCGTGGCAATGTATGCAATGAAGGTATTGATAAGGCATCGTTGAGTAAGTATGATGTAGTTTTGTCAGGGCATTTTCATCACAAATCAACGAATGATAATATCACTTATGTTGGCACACCATATGAAATGACATGGGCTGATTATCAAGACGCAAAAGGTTTTCATATCTTTGACACCTCTACCCGTGAGATGGAGTTTGTTCGTAACCCATATAATATGTTTGTTAAGTTAACCTATGATGATACGAAACAAGATTTTGAATGGTGGAAAGGTTGTGATTTTGTATCAATGAAAAACACCTATGTCAAAGTTGTTGTTATCAACAAACAGAACCCATACCTGTTTGATAATGTTATTGATAACCTATACAAAGTAGGTGTTTCTGATATAAGTATTGTTGAAGACTTTACAGATACGGCACTTGAGAATGACCAAGAATTGATTGACCAGGCAGAAGACACAATGACAATACTTGGTAAGTATATTGATAACTTGACACTTAACGTAGATAATGATAAACTTAAAGCTCTGATGAGAGAAGTCTATATCGAAGCTTTAACTACTGAGACTGAATGATAATATTTCGAAAAATTAAATGGAAGAACTTTCTTTCCACAGGTAACCACTTTACTGAAATACAATTAGATAATGCATCTAATACTTTGGTTGTAGGTTCAAACGGCGCAGGTAAATCTACCGTGTTAGATGCCTTGTGTTTTGTTTTGTTTGGCAAACCATTTCGTTCAGTAAACAAACCGCAGTTGATGAACAGCATCAACAATAAAGATTGCGTTGTTGAGATTGAATTTAATGTAGGCAATAAATCTTTCCGTATCGTTCGTGGTATCAAACCTAACCTGTTTGAAATCTACCAAGACGGTACATTGTTGAATCAAGATGCGGCATCAAGAGACTATCAAGAACACCTTGAGAAGTTTATTCTGAAGTTGAACTACAAATCATTCACACAGATTGTCATTCTTGGTTCAGCATCATTCACACCGTTCATGCAGTTGTCTGCTGCTGACCGCCGGGCCATCATCGAAGAACTTTTAGATATACAGATTTTCTCGGCAATGAATAACATCATCAAAGAGAAATTGACAATCAACAAAGATTCTATTGCAACAAAGAAACATGAAATTGATTTGGCTCAACAGAAGTATGACCTACAGAAACTTCATACTGATGAAGTAGATCAAAATAATGCAGAGAAAGCAATTCAATATGATGAAGCAATACAACTTACTTACGGTGAGATACAAGAGATTCACGCCAACACCGCCACGACTACGAGTAAAATCGAAGAGTCTTTACAATTGGTCATCAATAAGTCTCAAGTTGAAACTAAACTCAAGACGATTACAAAACTTGAATCGCAGATTGAAGCAAACCTATCCAAATATAAAAAGGATATCAGTTTCTTTCAACAGAATGACAATTGTCCAACCTGTAGGCAAGAAATTGCCTTGGGGTTTAAAGAGACTGAACTTGCTAATACCAATCAACGAGTAACAGAATGTGAACACGGTCTCAGAGAACTAGAGAAGAAACTTACAGAAGAACAAAACAAACTGAACATCATATCTGAAATACAGAAAGAGATTCAGAAGTTACAGATACTGGCTGCAACGAACAATACTGCCGTGATTGAGAAACAGAAATACATCAAGACAGTTGAGAAACAGTTGGCAGAACTCAATTTGAATAAAGAGTCCACAGCGAAAGAGCAACAGCAGTTACAAGAATTGTTGGATTGTTTGTTGAAACAACAAGAAGACTTAAGAACACTAATAGAAGAAAAGACATATTATGATGCTGCCTCAGGTTTGTTGAAAGATACTGGTATCAAAACAAAGATTGTAAAACAGTACCTGCCAATCATTAATAAATTAGTCAACAAGTATTTAGCATCGTTCGATTTCTTTGTGAACTTCAATCTTGATGAATCATTCAGAGAGACAATCAAATCAAGGCATCGTGACGAATTTACTTATGCCAGTTTCTCAGAAGGCGAGAAACAAAAGATTGACCTGGCTCTGTTGTTCAGTTGGCGTGCAGTTGCCAAGTTAAAGAATTCTGCCAATACTAACCTATTGATACTAGATGAGGTATTTGATTCTAGTCTCGATGCCAATGGCACAGAGTACCTGATGATGATTCTACATATGCTTGAAGGTGCAAATGTGTTTGTTATATCCCATAAGGGTGATGTTCTGCAAGATAAATTCCGTAACTTGATCCGTTTTGAGAAGGTCAAAAACTTTAGTAGGATTGTCAAATGAATTTCCAAGAATACTTGTCACACTATAAAAATGTAATTGATAAAGAGGTTGAAGGCTGGTTCTACCCAAAAGATATCATCATCACTTACGGCATAATGAAAGAGATACAGAAACCACTAGGTGATGTGTGTGAGATTGGTGTTGCATTTGGTAAGAGTGCAATTGCATTGTCTCAATTCAGAGGTGAGAACAAACTGCACCTGTATGATATCTTTCCAGAAGAAGCAAAGCAGACAGCTGAAGCCAACATTCGTAAGTTTGGTAATGCAGACAACATCGAATGGCACCTACAAGATACAACCACACTCAAGTATGCTGAAATGATATATGATAAGAAACTTAGGTTTTTGCATATTGATGGGTGTCACGAACACTCTGCTGTGCTAAGTGACTTGATGATGTTCAATTTACAGATGAGTGATGACGGTGTGATTGCATTAGATGACTTTCAAGACCAAGAATTTCCTGGTGTCAATAGTGCAGCCTTTCAATTCTCTCTATCACCTATCAATTGGAAAAACTGGAGAGTGTTTGCCATCGGTGATAACAAGGCATATATGTGTCAGAAGGCATATCAAGAACGGTATCAGAAGGCTCTAGTTGATTATATCGTGAAGGCTAAGCGAGAATATAATGTACCGTTTGATATGCATATGGGTTTGCGGGAACTCCTAGATATCAATGTCCTTATGTGTGATTCCCGTACCAAATGGGATCCTGAAGTAATTAAGGCATCTTTGTTCGACAAACCAATAATTGGGTGACATATGCTACAATTACATCAGTTCACAGATAACAATAGAACGGCAGAAGTTTACGAATCAAACG
>Ga0209500_10002347_pt1 | contig 13523 bp, 22 predicted proteins | sample S_140212_EF_Meta_FD_187323 | JGI IMG/M metagenome (GOLD analysis project Ga0209500, IMG submission 187323) | Freshwater microbial communities from Lake Simoncouche, Canada to study carbon cycling - S_140212_EF_MetaG (SPAdes) (version 2) | ecosystem: Environmental > Aquatic > Freshwater > Lake ... | reverse complement strand
GTTGGAAATGTATAACGAGGTTTGGAATGACGTTGACAAGGAGATGGAGTGTGTGCCGATTGCTCCGCGTTCATGGTTGCGTCAACCCGACCCTACGGTTCCGTATGCCACTTTGATGGCTTGGACGTTGGATGACCTTCTGTATTTTGGGCGCGCATTTTGGTTTATTACCAGTCGTACAGCCGACGGTTTTCCTGCCTCATTTACGCGTATTCCTGCAGGCTCTGTCAATACTCAAGATCAGTCGGGACCAGTGTGGTATGCACCTTCTAAGGAAGTGTATTTTCAGGGCGGAATGCTTGATCCGAACGATCTTGTGCAGTTCATTAGCCCGGTACAAGGAATCATCTATCAGTCGCAGACCGCTATTGAGACAGCGTTGCGTGTAGAGGCTTCGCGTTACCGCAACGCCGAAAGCCTTTTGCCATCGGGTGTTTTGATGCAGACGGGTGGTGAACCCCTGTCGGGTCAAGAATTGGCCGACCTTGCGACCGCGTTTAACTCTGCTCGGGTTAATAATCAGACTGCAGCTCTTAACGAGTTTCTTAAATATGAGGAAACTAAAGCACTCCCTGACAATATGTTGATGATTGAGTCAGCAGATTTCAGCGGAAAAGAAATGTGCAGGCTTGGCAATATCCCGTTTTATCTTGCAGGATTTGACATTGGTAGTTACCAATACACCACGTCGGCGGGCGCTCGTGAGGACCTCTACCTGTTTGGGGCGCGCCAATATCTTGACTGTGTGTCGCAGACGTTGAGCATGAACAATGTTTTGCCTCGCGGAACTTATGTCCGCTTTGATATTGACTCCTACCTTGAGTCAATGATGTCCGAAGAAATGCCAACCGAAACACCAACAAATACAGCCCCAATGCAGGAGTCAAACTCATGAAATTAACTTTATCCGCAGGTTTTGCAGTTGATGTTGAAGCAGCAGCTGGTGAAGCACCGACGCGCACTATCTCTGGTATCGCAGCCCCATACAATGTGAGCGCAACCGTGAGCGATGGGACTTCGGTGCAGTTCGCTCCCGGCTCACTTCCCCTTGACGGTAAAGCACCGAAACTGTTTATGTATCACGACTCTTCGCAACCTGTCGGCCTTGTAACTTCACGCACCGAAACCCCCGAGGGAATGCTATTTACCGCCAAGATCGCGGATACTCCAGCAGGCAACGAGGCATTGCAACTCGCCAAAGAGGGTGTGCTGGACAATGTTTCGGTTGGTGTAGATGTTGTTACTTCTTCACGCGCTGAGGACGGGACAATGGTTATCACCTCGGCTATTTGGCGCGAGTTGAGCCTTGTCCCCATACCTGCATTCAGCGGTGCTACTATCACAGATGTGGCTGCTTCCGCGGACACAACTCCCGACGAAATCTTAGTAACAGAACCACAAGTCGAGGAGACCATCGTGTCAGAACACATCGAAGCAGCAGCACCCGAAGCAGCCCCATCAGCACCCACTATTTTCGCTTCGGCTAAGCGTCCAGTACGTTTGCCTTCTGCTGGCGAGTGGATGGCCGCTTACCATCAAGGCGGAGAAACTTTCGCTAAGGTCAACGCATCGGTGACCGAATGGCGTACTGAGAACCAGTCCACCTATGAAGCTGCTGCAGGCGATGTCGCCACCACCTCAACTCCAGGATTGTTACCCGTTCCAGTGTTGGGACCGTTGGTGCAAAATATCAACTTTGTGCGACCTGTGGTCAATCGCTTGGGCGCTCGCGCATATCCTGACGGTGGCGCACAAAAGACTTTCGTTCGTCCGACCATCACGACCCACACGACCGCAGCTGCACAGTCAGCCGAGTTTGATGCAGTGTCCGCAACCACAATGGTGATCGCATCAAATACGATCAGCAAAACCACTGTTGCAGGTCAGGTCAGCCTCTCAATGCAAGACATCGACTTCACGTCACCTGCAGCAATGCAGTTGATCATGGCCGACCTTATGGGCGAACTCATGCTCAAAACTGACGACATTGCAGCCGACGCACTTCTCGCAGCTGCAACCTCATCGGGTGTATGGGACCTCACTGCAGTTGACTTGATGAAGTCCATCTACGACGCTGCAGTTGATGTCAGCAACGGAACCAACTTCTTCCCCGACACAATTTTTGTCAGTCCCGACGTTTGGGGGCAGCTCGGGCAGGTCGTGGACGGCTCAAACAGGCCGTTATTTCCATACGTTTCGCCGGGCGCTGGTCTAGTCGGTCAGAACTCACTCGGTGGCGGAAACGCAACCACATGGGTCGGCTCCAACCCGCTCGGACTTGAGATCGTCGTGGACAGCAACTTCGCTGCCAAAACCATGGTCATTACAAATGCTGGCAAAGCCTTCGAGTATTACGAAAGTATCCGCGGAATCATGTCCGTAGAGCAGCCTGCGACTCTCAGTCGTTTGTTCTCGGTTCATGCTTACGTCAGCACCTTCGCTGCCGTGTCGGGCATGATCCGCAAGATCACACAAGCCTGATCGGAGGCCGTCGTGACGGCAACATACACACTGCAAACCGCGGTCATCGTTCCGGGTTATGTGTGCGTAACAACGCTCACCCCGAACGAGATCGTGGTCGGTGCAACGATCACTGTCGCAGGATGGGACGATCTATACAACGGTGTCAAAACTGTTTACGGGCTACCCCAATATTTGCCGATCAATGTTGACACTGAAGGGCTTATCGAGTACGACACTTCGTATCCTCTTGCCAATGCGGTCATGTGGGCGGAGACTCAAACCCCTGCAGAGTTGCATGCAATCACGGGAACTGTCAGTTTCACGCAGACGTGTACTTGGATCACTGCTGAAGATATTGAAACGTATTTGACTGTCCCGTTATTGGGTGTGTCCGATATGGTTTTCTTGACTCAGTGTGCGTCAGCTGCGAACGCATTCTGTTTTCGTCGCCGTCAGGAGTCGGGTTACATTGACTCGCTTACGACTTCGCCGTCGGGTGACGTCACTTTAGGGACGATCATGTACGGCTCGGCCCTGTTCCGCCAAAAAGGTTCCATAGACCAGTTTGCCTCATTCACTGACATGGGCACAGCGCCCACTGTAGGGCTCTCAGGCATCGTCAAACAGTTGTTAGGTATCAACAGACCACAGGTCGCCTGATGGCTATTTCAACTGCTCCTATCGTCTATGACGACACGATCACCTACAACGAAGCAGGTGTTGTTTATGACCAGTCGGCTTACACAGATTTTCTCAACGATGCTTTTGATGATCTGGTCACTATTCTGCAAGGCATCACGGGCCTGCGCGTGGTTGACGATCCTCGCAATATCGCTCCACCTTGCGCTTTTGTGGATGCTCCATCCATCGAGTCGTTCAATTACAACATTGTCAAAATGAACTTCCCCGTGACATTGATTTCTACGGGCCCCGGCAACCTTGACGCATTACGCCAACTGCTCAATTTGACAGCTGCACTGATCACCAAAAACATTGCGGTCATGTCGGCCCAACCAAAAGTGGTCACGGTCGGCGGTCAAGAGTTCGCGGGTTACGAAGTCATCATCCCATTACAAGCACAGAACGGATAGCAATGGATCGTTACGTTATTACTTCAAGTCGTGTCGGTGAGATCGGGACAGCGTTTGTTGCTCAACCGTCTGATGACATTGAATGGTTGCTCGCTGGAGGGTTTATTCAGCGTTCCGACACTCACCCGTCGAAGGGTGCTAAATTAGCCAAGAAGCCCGACGCGACCGAAGCACAGAAAGATTGATCCGTCATGGCAACAAGTACAGTCCTCTCCAATCCAGTATTCAAAATCGGTGCCGTGGACCTGAGTGATCAGGCGACTTCGGCAAGTTTGTCGCAGAAAATCACGGCTCTGCAAGGAAATGGCTTCGGTAGTGCTTCAATCACCTACACGGCAGGCTTGCAAGACAACACTTTGAGCGTGGACCTGTATTGGTCAACAGTTGCAAGCGAAACCTATGCAACTCTCAAGGCTTTAGTCGGCACTCAAATCGCTTCAATCACCATTCAGGGTTCGTCGGCTGCCACTAGCGCCACCAACCCAATCGGTACTTTGACCAACTCATATCTCGCCGAACTTCCCGTAACGTACGCTCTCGGCGAATTAACGAAATGCACCGTTCAATTTATGGGCGGATCGTTTGCTTGGACTGAAGTTTAAACAACCCCTACAGAAATGAGCCCGACATGAAACTCACTATCCGTTTTGATATCGGATACGGACCCGCCATTATCACGACAACGCTCGCAACATTGGTCGCGTGGGAACGCAAATTCAAAATGAAAACCAGCGACCTCGCCGATAACTTCGGTATGGAAGATATGGCTTTTATGGCTTGGCATTCAGCCAAAGTACAAACCGATCACGGGCAGTCCATCCCGGTGGAGTTTGACTCTTTTGTCAACAAACTGATTGACATTGAGATAGTGAACAGTGAAGAGGGAAAAGTTATCCCGACGGAAGTTTCCGACATTCACTAGCCCAACTTCTTGTCACTACAGGCTGGTATCCGAGTGATGTAGTCTTTGATGTTGACGACCTCCTGACAGTCGCAGAGATCCTGAAGGAGAGGTGACATCGTGAGTTTGGAAGTTCAGGGCCTCGAGTCCACTCTTAAGGCGTTGCAGAAGATACAGCCTGAGGTTAAGAAGCAGTTCTTTAAGGATGCTAAGCAGATCGTGAAGCCTGCAGTGGATGAGGCTAAGAATGCGTATCGTACCGATTACCTCTCTGGTATGTCTCGCGCGTGGAAACCTAAAGACCGTCCGCAAGTGTTCCCGTGGGATCAGTCTGCAGCTTCCAAAGGTGTCGCAGTTTCCACATCTTTGTCTAAAAAGCGTGATGCAGTATTGACGATCATTCAGAAAGATATCGGCGCGTCCATTGTGGACATGGCAGGCAAGAAGTCTGACAAGCGCGGATTTGGCTCTCATTTGACTTCTAAGGCTCTCGCCCCGTCGCGTGTGATGTGGAGATCATATGAGCAACACGCGGGCGATATTGAGGCTCAGATGCAACTATCGGTCAATCAGGTTATGAAGCGTATTTCTGCGATAGAGAAAATGGTGATCCTCTAATGGCTATTCGTATTCCGATTATCACTGATCTTCAGGACGAGGGTTTGAAGCGCGCCAAACTTGCTTTTGGTGATTTCAAAAAGTCTGTCGCTGATGCTCAAGGCGGAATGAATAAGTTTAAGGCGGGAACTAAATCAGTATTTGATTCAGTCAAAGCAAATGCAGGTACTTTTGCTATTGCTGGTGCAGCTGCTTTTGCTACGTTCGCTGCTAAAGGAGTCAAAGCATTTCAGGATTTGGCTTTAGCATCAGGAAAGTTTGCTGATGCCACAGGGTTAGCAGTCGATCAGGCTTCCCGTTGGATAGAAGTTTCGGGCGATATAGGTATCGGTTCTGAGACTGTTCAGGCTGGTATCAACAAGATGAACAAGGCGTTGGGGACATCGCCTCAATTATTCAAAGATCTTGGAATTGAAGTAACAAAGACAAGTACTGGCGCAACCGACGTTAATCAGACTTTTCTTAATGTTATTGACAAACTTAAAGGGATTAAAGATCCAGCGGTACGCGCCAAAGTAGCGACACAGTTACTTGGCAAGGGCTGGATGGATATGGCCGAACTGATCCAAGTTGGTTCGGTTGGTCTCAAAAAGTCTTTAGACGGTGTTTCTAAATCAAAAGTTATTAGTGCTGAGGAACTGAAAAAGGCTAAAGACTTCCGTAAAGTCATGGACGACCTCAAGGATGTGGTAGAGGATTTGTCTTTGTCAATCGGTCAATCTTTGGTTCCTGTTTTGAGTGATCTTGGAAAAGTTATTAAGGCCGGGATGAGCGTCCGCAACGTGTTCAAGAGTATCCCGGGCGCGACTTGGATGGCCGAAAACTTGTCACCACTAGGTTTGACCATAAACGCCTTAGGTGGTGTTAAAGACGCAATCAGCGGAGTTGTCGGATGGTTCAGTAATTCGTCTCCAAAGATTGAAGTCTTTGCTGAGGACATGAAATTGGCTCGTGATGAGGCAGAAATGTTTGCTGGTCTTATTCGCAAACAAACAAACCCGCAACTTGACGCTATGGCCCAAAAGTTAGTCAACGCTAAAACTGCAACAGACAACGCGACTGCAGCATGGGCTAATCTTCTTGGCAAATTCCAGACTCAAGTTGATCTTGACAAATTGGATGCCGACCTCATGAAGTTGCGTGAAACTGCCATTTCTGCCTTTGGTGGTAGCAAGGAAGAACTCGACGCATTTCACGAACAGCAACTTGTAGTTATTCAAGACTTTGAAACAATGAAATCGGCTTTCCCGCCCTCTCTAACAACCACATTGACTATTGAACTCAACAGCATGGATCTTGAACGACTTGAGCGTGCAGCTTCTTTAGTTAAGTTTCTGAAGGCTGGTATCGGTTCCAACGGTAACGATGCTTCTATCTACCGTCGCGTATCTGCACCAATCGTGTCAGGCGCTCGTGCCACTGGTGGACCTGTCATGGCAGGCAAGTCGTATCTAGTCGGAGAGCGAGGACCCGAACTATTCACACCCGGAACCTCAGGGGGTATCACATCAAATAGTGCAATGAATAATGGAACAACAATTAACGTCACTGTCAACGGTGGCGACCCCAACTCAATCGTCAGAGCCCTCCAACAGTATGTTCGGCAGTCAGGCCCTGTGCCCGTAAACACTCGAGCGATGTAATGCCTAAAGTCTCTTGGAAACTGATACAAACATCGTCGCTACTGGATGTCAGTTCGTCCATCCTGTCGCTCAACTATTTTTCGGGTCGCCACAATTATTTGGACAACTATCCCGGTGGCGTACTGAATGTGACCTTAAATAACAACACGAACATTGCGGACAGTTTTGTCCTGAACGATATTTGGGAGTTGACCGCAAGCACCTATACGGGCGCTCAACGCTTTTGGGTTCAAGGTGTCCAGTTGGACGATTACCCTGGTGGCACAGGGCTCTCAACAGTCACTGTGCAACTCGCCGATATGTTGGCTCGTAATGGTCGCATTTTGCGTAATGCGGTGGCAATCAGTCAAACGTCAACTTCTGCTCAGGCGACCATCGTAACAACCACTTATACACCATCGTCAGGGAACGTCTATGTTGTTTCTTCTGGTAGTTCTACAGCATCGGGAACGACCTACACGGGTTCAGTAGGCAACTATCTAAACTACCTTTTTAATACTGAACGCGGAGTTATCGGCTTCTTTCAAGAATCATTATTGTTGAACAGTCGGAGCAACGTCGCTGCTTCGACTTCTACTTATACGTTCAGTCGCAACGACTCCACAGCGACCGCCCTGATGTACAACGACATCACTCGCTACAAAGCCAACCTCAACTTCTTTAACAGCTGCACCGTGTCCTCTGCTGGACTTGCCGACCAGACAGGCACAAACGCCGACTCCATCACCACATATGGCCTCAACGGTATGACGGTGACGACCGTTGACTATTCAGAACCTCAAGCGTTAGGCAACGCCCAATGGGTAGCCAACAGTCAATCCGATCCGCTCTCACAAACTTTCAGTGTCAACATCTTTGATATCCCACAAGTCAAGGCTGCACTACAGGGACTCCTTGTCGCTTTCTTTGGGTTCAACGCAGCGATCAGTAAAGTATGGCGACTTAACTACCGTGTACCCGGTGAGACTTCAGATACGACCGTGGATGTCGTTATCGAGGGTATCGGCATCAATGCGACCCCTCAACAAACCGACTTTCAAGTGTTTATGTCGCCTCTCGCCTTGTACCAATACTTCACTTTAGATAGCAGTCTTTTAGGAGTTTTGGGTGGCGGACCCATTACCTACGATCAAGCGACAATCGTGTATGATCAGACTGATTGGATCTACGACGACACCAATGTTGAACAAGGCTCGAGACTAGGCTGGTAACCCAAAATGGCTATTACATATCCGACAACGCTGGATACTTTCACTAACCCAACGACAACAAGTCTGTTGACTTCACCGTCGCACGCTCAACAGCACTCCGATATTAACGACGCGGTCGAAGCGTTAGAAGCCAAAGTTGCGGTGGGCAACACGGTTTTGGGAACCTATACCTCGTACACGCCAACTTTTGCAAACGTCACGGCAGGCAACGGAACCTCTACGGGCGCGTACTGTCGCGTCAATAACTGGGTTCACTATTACGGAACTTTCACTTTGGGCTCTACCTCATCGGTCACTGCTGGTATCACAATCAACCTGCCGATCAACATTAACGCTGATATGGCTATCACCACCATGAATCTAGGCTTAGTTTCTTTCTATGACGCATCAGCGACGACAGTGTATTCGGGTGTCGCACGATATAACGGATCTGTTTCAACTTTGACCGCATCAGTACAAAACGCTGCAGGAGCATACCTACAAAACCAAAACGCCAACCAAACAGTCCCAATGACTTGGACAACTAGCGACATCATCACTTTCAACCTGTATTACAGAGCAGCATAATCATGGCGATAACGCCCAATGACGCGTTCGTTGCTGGTCAAGTCCTTTCCAGTACAGAGTGCAACAATTTCCCTCGTGGGGTCATGGCTTTAGCGACCTCATCAACGAACTACACACTGACGACAAGCGACGCAATCGCAACAGGTATGACCCTCAACTTTACTGCTGAAGCGAACCGCAACTACAAAATCACTTACATCGAATCGGGTGTCAATACCCCATCTGTCGCTTCAGGTTCCACTACCTTGCGTATCCGCCAAAGTACGTCACTCGGCGCATTGGGCGCACAGTTAGGCATCGGATACATTCAGACACCCTCAGCGACCCTCATTATCGGTTCTGTCATATGTCAAGCGATCGTCACCTACACGGCTGGAATCCAATACATCATCGGTTCCGCGATCACATCATCTACGACTGGTACACCACTTTTGTATCGTGCTGCAGGCGCATATTCCCTGCTGATGGTAGAAGATATTGGTACGGCCTAATGAAAAGCCTTGCCATCGTCGTCGGGCTTATTGCAGCTATATGGGTTTGGATTTGGGCATGAACATTGCGAACCCATCAAAAGCATTGATCGCTCTGGTTGCCTTGATCGGAATGATCGTCCTGATGGCTACTGACGGAATAGACCGTCAAGCGGGAACTAACGTCATTGTGGCTATTACGTTTTATTCCATCGGAAACGGTGTGGGCGCAAAAACTAATACGCCAGTCGAACCCATCATCGGAAGGAAAGAAAAGAAATGAAACAGACCGTTTATGCAGTCTCAACTACTGCCGTGAAAGTACGTTCTGCCAATGCAGAACAAGCAACGATCTATTTGCGATGTCAAGGTAACGACACCTATGTTGGCGGTTCAGACGTGACTGCGTCAACTGGTCTCAAATTGACTAACGCAGCCACTCAAGAATTGGTTATCCCAAATCAAGAGGAACTGTATGCAATCGTTTCAACAGGTACTCATAATCTTGTCGTACTTGAGCCCGTAAACTAATGACTACCTACCCGGTACTGCCAATCATTTTTCCGACTGATCTCACAGGTCAAAAGAACGGTTACATCACAGCTGCAGTATTGCGGACCGTACAGAAACCTCAAGGCAAAATGGAAAAGCACGCTGCAACCGCTTGGAACTGTCTCCAACTCGCTGCATACTTCAGTCACTTAACACTCAACCAGTCAGGCGCATACCGTCCCTATGCCCAACAGTTAGCACTGTTCAACACTCGTTACTCCACCACAGATTTGGGCCGTGTCCCTCAAGTGACTCGAATATGGCAAGGCAAAGTTTACTATTTGAAGCCCGGTATGAGTCCCTGTTCCACACCCGGTAACAGTGACCACGGTTGGGGATTGGCGATAGACGCGGCGAACTGCACCACTGGATCACCATTGTTGGCATGGCTTTTAGGCGACGGTTTTAGTACTTGTGAAGCCCTCAAATATGGGTTTACTTGGCAGGTGGCCGACTCTAAGAATCCGAACTTTGAACCGTGGCATCTCCAGTACGTCACAGGCGATACTTGGACTCAGGGTGTGCAGGACATGATCAAGGTGTTCCCTAACCTCATTGCGTAGGTGCTTGACTTCCGACTTGTGAGTCGGTAAACATACTCCCGACCTCGGAAACCCGACTCAGGAGGAATGATGCAATTAGACTTATTTGCTATGCTGGAAGCACCAGCCGAACTGCTCAAATATGAAGCGTTCAAGGAAGCGAACCCGTGGGTTCTGCCCCGATTGACTCGAATGTCTCACGACCTAAGAAAGCGCGGTCATCGTCAATATGGCATCAAAGCACTCATTGAAGTGTTGAGATGGGAACACTCTTTGACTCACGATCCGTCTTGTGAGTTCAAGTTCAACAACAATTACTGCCCTTTTATGGCACGCGAAATAATGAAACATGAACCGATGCTTGAAGGCTTTTTTAAGATCCGCGAATCAGTCGCGGACAGATCAGAGGACTACTAATGAATCTACGAAAATATATTGTACTTGTCGTTGTCACCTATGGGATGTGTGCATTATGGGCTTTCACAGGCTCCAAAATCTCATCAGATACCCCTACAACGCTCTCAGAGCGCCCCAAAATCACTTTAAGCACATTGAGTCCCGAACAACTCCACGACCGCGCAGAAGCCCTGACCGCAACAACAACTTCGACGACCAGCACCACATCCACGATCCCGCCGACAACCATCGCACCCGTCAACGCGGAAACCAAATGCCAAGAATGGTTCCCTGTAGCGGTATCTGTCGGGTGGCCCAACGACACCAAAACCTTACAAAAACTTGGGTTGCTTATTTGGGAACAGGCCCGTTGCCTCAACATCGTTAAAGGCGAACCCCACTGGAACGGTCACGATTGGGGCCCAACCCAAATCAACTACACTGCGCATCACAAATGGGTTGAACAACTGTTCAATATGCCTTTTGAAGAATCCATGTCAGACCCGACTCTCAACCTCAGATTTGCTTTTCTTCTCTACAACTCGAGAATTGAAGCGGGAAAATGCGGTTGGAAACCGTGGTCTTTGTGCTGAATGTTTATCGTCCCGACTGGCAAGAATCAGCAGCTTGTCACGATCTCCCACTTGACCTATTTTTCCCGTCCAGTGGTGTTGAATCGTTACGCAACATTAACGTCATTAAACCGTTCTGCCTAGCGTGCCCGGTACAGGTCGAATGCCTCAATTATGCCCTATCGCATCCTGATGAACGTGGGATTTGGGCTGGCACTACCGAGAACGACCGACGCAAAATCAGGTCCAAGAATCAAAAGTCAAGATTGGACGCAAAACCGTTTAACAACAAAGATGCCTTACCCATCGCCTATAGTGACGGCAAATACCGACAAATTAAGGAGCCCCGACCGTGATGTCCCAAATAGAACAAATGACCGCCCTGATCAGTAAAGCGGAAATAGCAATGAAGGCTGCGACTTGGGAGATTGAACGCCTCAAAGATGACGTAGCGATGCTTAGAAGGACTTTGATGGAGTTGGCTTATACCGCTGAGGAGAACGGTTTATACCTGTCGAATCTGACTAAAGGCAGTCAAGACACTATTGTCGCTATGCGTCTGGGCGGGTTCAAATGAAGATGACAAATTGTCAGATTTGTGACAATGAACTGACGACCGCTGACGTTCGTATGCGTTACGAATTGCGCGGTATCTGTTTACTTTGTGCCGAGGAAGGCAAGTTTTACGGGATGACAGTTGAGGAGACCGCCCGTTGCATTGCGATGCTTCGAGTCATTAGAGCCGAACAAAAAATGACTTCATTTCAGCGTCAACGACAAAAGGACATGGAAACATGAGTTTCAACCCAGCCGACTACGCCGAAGTAGCAGAACGACTCCCCCTGTTCTGGAAAGACTGCCCACGCGGACGCATCATCACCGAAATCATTGTGGACGACGGAACACGCATCGTCATGCGCGCCGAACTATACGCCGACATCGCTGACCTAGTACCAACCACTACAGGCTTCGCTGAAGAGATCCGAGGCTCATCAATGGTCAACAAAACGAGCGCACTCGAGAACTGTGAAACCTCCGCTATCGGACGCGCCCTAGCGAATTACCAGTTCCAAGGCTCTAAAAAGCGTGCTTCACTAGAAGAAATGGTCAAGGTGTATCGGCAAGGCGAACAGGCCGTAGATGCTCCAGCAGCTGCGCCTCGCCTACAGTCACTCGGCTCTATAGCGGAACCGCCAACCGCCAAACAGTTAGCAATGCTGAGGGCTAAGGACTATCAAGGAAAAGCACCAACGACTAAGCGTGAAGCGTCACAGATCATAGACAGGTTGATGAACGGTGGCTGACCCATCCGAAGCCGAGTTCCAAAAGGCAGTTATTACCCTGGCTAAATTGCATCGCTGGAAAGTCATGCACACCCAACCCGCACAAATCCGCCCGGGTAAATGGATCACACCAAACACAGGCGATCAAGGCTTCCCCGATCTCGTCATGGTCCACCCAACTCGTGGGTGTATTTATGTCGAATTAAAAGCAGCGAAAGGAGTCGTTTCAGATACGCAGTGGGATTGGATCAACACACTGGAGGACGCAGGATGCGAAGTCCACGTCTGGCGACCTAAAGACTTAGACAAGATCAGCGAACGACTATCAAGGAAACCCGATGACCAACAATGACTGGCGCGAGCCCCTACACCCACTCAAAGTCGTAATAAGTGACTCTGACGCATACCGAATCCACCCGGTATTCGCAGTCCGCTTCCAAGACCGCGACATGGAATACTTGACCATCAACGGAATGTTCCTGACATCGGAAGACATCATGTACGCCCAATATTTCATGAACGGCGAATGGACGACTATCAAGTCAGTATCCCGATCAACGGACGTTCCAACATCTAGCACCTAGCCCGCGTCTAATATCTGACAGTCGGGTCAGCCGTGAACACTGACCCGACACCCCCTACAACTGAATAACGAACAGGACTAGAGAGTCCACTAGCCCTTGCAGGAACCTGAAGCCTGCTGTGGGAACACTCGGTAACGAGGGTAGACGCTCACGCCTAGTGAGCGATCAGCGTTCCCTAACGCAAAGGCGACTGGTTATCCACCGAACAAAACTAGACAGGCTTCCAGAGCGAGACATCGCCAAATAGTGGGGGACACAAACCACCCAAGCCTGTTACTTTAGAATGAGGACAACCGAGCAAGTGCCCTTCTTGCTTGGGCGTCAGTATCACTTGACCTAAGCCCTTGACCTAAGGAGTACCCCGACATGACACCACGTCACTACACCACCAAACAATACAAAACCAACCGCGCACAAATACTCGCAGACAACCCAACCTGCTACATCTGCGGACGACACGCAACAACCGTAGACCACCTACTCGAAGTAGACAGAGGAGGCACAGACGACCCAGAAAACCTCGCACCCTGCTGCACATCATGCAACTCACGACGCGGACAAAAATACGGCGAAGAAAAGAAACGCGCACAAAAAAACGGCTCCGACTTTTTTACTGTCGCAACGATTGAC
>Ga0209500_10002344_pt1 | contig 13535 bp, 21 predicted proteins | sample S_140212_EF_Meta_FD_187323 | JGI IMG/M metagenome (GOLD analysis project Ga0209500, IMG submission 187323) | Freshwater microbial communities from Lake Simoncouche, Canada to study carbon cycling - S_140212_EF_MetaG (SPAdes) (version 2) | ecosystem: Environmental > Aquatic > Freshwater > Lake ... | reverse complement strand
CAGTATCGTGTAGATGAGATAGTGATCTCTATGAGATTGATCAGTGTTAATTCAGGCGAAGTATTATTGACCACAGCAGTAAGCAAGACTATTTTTAGTACACAACATAACATAGGTATGTTGAGATTCGTAGATGCGGGAACCAAAGCACTAGAATTAGAAAATGGCATGGCACTTAATGAGCCTACTACATATGCTGTACGTGTGGCCATTGAACAGGCAGTTTACGATATGATTATCGAAGGCGAAAAGAAAGGTATTTGGAGATTTAAAAAGCCAGGGCAAGCAGTAGTTAAACAAGAAGTTAAAGTAGAACCAAAGGTTGAAGTTAACGTAGAGGAAGTTAAAGTAGAACCCAAGGTTGAAATTAAAGTAGAGGAGAAGAAAGATGTCGTGGTTCAACCACAAACCAAATCCGAAACCAAAACCCAGGCCGTACCCAGTGCCGCCACAGAAATAAAGAAAGAAGAACCAAAACCTTTGTTTGGTCAACGTAGATTAAAAGAAGCTGAATTCATTTACAAGGAGCCAGACGAAAAGAGTCAAAAAACTTGGCAGTTTAAGAAAGGTACAATAGTAAATGTGATCCAACCGGGCAGTGAAGGTTGGCTTAGAATAACAGACAATGAGAAGAGGGGTGGTTGGGTTCGTACAGAGCAGTTGGAAGAAGTAAAATAAGGTGTTGTTTTTTTAACAGTGTTGTTTTTTTAACATGTTATAAAAATAACAGCGGCGTTTAATTATTTAGGAATTATATCTAAATAATTTGTAGATGTTATAAAGGGGAATGTTTTACAAAACTAAAATATGGATGCACTAACAAACATAACTTGCATTCGGAGCGAAAAATGAAAAAAAGAATCACAGGCGGTGGCGGGTTGTCGAGAAAAATACTCGCAATACTAGTGGTATCTGGAATGGTATCATCGGGCGCATTTGCCAATGATGTGTATATAGAACAAATCGGTGATAACTCAACGGTTTCAATTACACAGACAGGTGCTGGCAATATGGTCAACGGCAACATCGGCGGATTGGGAAATCCAGACGATGCGGCTCTGATCAGAGGAGACCTCAATGACGTAACTATCAGTCAGATAGGGTCCGGCAACATTTTGAGTTTGATACTTAACAATGAAAGCAATGGAACAGGAGCCACTGTGGTAGTTTCAGCAGACGGCAGCAACAACACTCAGAACATAAGCTGTGGTACTGCGCTAAGTTCAAGTTGCAATGCCAGCATTATTAGATCAGAAATTACTGGTAATAATAACAACACTGTGCAGACACTCAGCGGCGGAGTTGTGCAGAGTAAGATCGCCATTAATGGTAATTGGAACAATGTAACACATACTGCAAGTGGTGTGGGTCAACATTCTGGTGAAATCACAGTTTCTGGTAGCGGCTCAAGTAGTGCAGCTAATTCAGTAACACTAACGCAAAGTGGAGCAACAGCCAAAAATGCAGTTATTACCAGCAACGGTTCTAATAATAATATTAACGTTACTCAGTCCGGCAACTAGTATTGCTGGTGTAGGCAAGGTTACTGAACAAACAGGACCCACTGAGATAATTCGTGAGAAGAAGAGTATATCTTCAAGCGTAAACACAGGCGTAGAAATGAATGACACTGTGAGTACTGCTCGGGCAAAAGCAGAACTGACCTTTGACGACAAGACCACGGTTAAACTCACAGAACACAGCAAATTAGTCATAGATGACTTTGTCTATGACCCAAAGAAAGGCACAGGCAAATTAGCTCTTAATATGGCCATGGGAACTGCTCGCTATGCCAGCGGGCAGATTGCTAAAAATAATCCACAACAGGTAGCGATAAAAACCCCTACAGCAACCATTGCTGTAAGAGGTACAGACTTTTCAATGACCGTTGATGAACTAGGAAGAAGTTTGATTATATTGTTGCCCAGTTGTGATAACAAAGGCTGTGTAACAGGCGCTATTGAAGTCAGCAATCTAGCAGGAGTTGTACTGTTAGATGTACCATATCAAGCCACGCTGGTATCTTCAACTACTAGTTTGCCGTCGCCGCCTACTGTGGTTAAACTTGACCAGACCAACATCAACAACATGCTGATCATCAGCAGGCCTCCAGAAGTACAGGATGATAATCAAGTAGGTATGGCTAAGAAAGAAAAAAGTATCTTAGATTTTAATGCGCTAGATATTGATCTGTTGAAGTACAGCAAACTGGATGAAAACAAATTAGATAATAATCGAGAGTTAGATCGTAACGACCTCAACGCTGACTTGTTAGCATACAACGCATTGAATGAATTAGACAGACAGAACGCATCACTACTCAGCGATGAATTAGACATACCAGTGCTACCTGGGTATTCAGTTAATAAGCCTCTGGGATTAAATTATTACTTTAACGATGATGCCAGCAAGGTCACATTATACAAGGCCGGCACACATAATGCCACGGTGACATTTGATACGTCTAGGAGTGCTACATTTACTTTGATACAAGACGGCCAGACTATAATACAAAATGTAAACAAAGGTAGCACCAGCACAATAATTATTACACAAAATTAAATCATGTACTCAACACAACGCCACATTGAATATGAAAGACAACGTACGGAACAACGTCGAGTTGAAGAACGTAATAAATTGATTCAAGGTCTTTTTTTAGCTCCCTTGTTCCTATTAGGGCCGTTTATCATTCTTTGGTTAATAATAATCGTTACACGAAATTGAAATACCTATAAAACATATACATATCTTTTAGACATATCGGTCTAAATACTTTACCAACACCAATAACAATAATAAAGTTGGGGAGCGAAAATGAAACAAAAATTAATTGCGACTATTGTCGCCGCCTTGCTGTCGACATCAGCATTAGCACAAAATTATGGCTTTGAAGACGGAAACTTAACAGGATGGACTATTGGTGGCGACACTGGTGCTACTCCTACTACAGGAACTGTAACAGGATTTACAGGAACTGTCAATAACATTACACCGCAAGGCATGGGCGTTAAATTATTAAACGGTCCTATTGCCTTCCAAGCAGGTTCACACGGTGCTATGGGTACTCCAGGCAGTGATTACTATCAACCTGCTGTTACCGCAAAGACTTGGGTGTTTAGTCCTTATGGTAATTACATGGTTGGCCTACAACCTAATCAAGGACAAAGTGCCGCGGCATTTACAGCATTAGGTTTAACATCAACATCAGTAGCGGCTATTAATCAAACTATTCTAACACAAAAGAATGCGGCTGGTTATGGCATGACTGGTATTACTACTGCGGCATGGATTCATAGAGATATTGCTATGACTCCTGGCACAACTGTTAAATTTGGTTGGAACTATATTGGTACAGACTACGTGCCATTTAACGATGGCTCCATTGCGTCATTAGTCAATACTGCCGACAATACTGTACTAGGCACAGTCAATAACTACAATGCTCAATATGCCTTGTTAGGTTTTACTAATCCTAAGACAGGTGACTACTCAGCAGGCACATTTGGTTCAACAGGCTGGCAAGTTGCTATATTTGATGTAGCCACAGCAGGTACATATAAACTAGGCTTTGCTTCGTTTAACTTGGGCGATACGGCATTAAGTCCGTTGTTGTTAATTGACGAGTGGCAGGGTGCTACAGTAACTTGTACTACAGGTACTTGTACAACATTTGGTGTAGTTGCTCCTAATAACTCAACAGCACCTGTGGCAGATTCAACACCTACACCTACACCAGATCCTACACCTACTCCACCAACAACTGTAAATGATGTTACCGGTACAACTACAACTGCTAACTTAGGAACAACTCCGGTGTTTAACGGTGGAACTGTTTCCATCGTGGATGGTGATGTAATTGCTAAGAACTTTGGAATTACCAATGCTGGCGGAACTGTTAATACAGGCGCTGGCTTGGTTGGTGAAATTTCTGGTGTTATCAGTAATGATGGTGCTAGTACAACAGGTACGCTAACTATTGATGGTACTGGTACATTAAAACTTAATAATGCCAACACTTACACGGGGCCAACTGTTGTAAACAATGGTGCGTTCTTAGTATTGTTAAATGGCAATGCCGTTGCTCAAAGTTCCAGTGTTACCAACAACGGTGGTATAAACATTACTGGCGCTGGCAGTTCGACTGCGATTGGCGGCAACTACACACAAGGCAGTAACGGTGGATTAATTGCTACATTAACTCCTACAGGTGCTACACAGTTAAATGTTGCTGGACAGGCAAATCTAGCAGGTACATATACACTACACGCTAATCAAGGTCCGTATGCTTTTGGCAAATACACATTGATTACAGCCAATGGGGTAACAGGACAGTTTGATACATTTGCCACTAATTTAGATTCTGCTTATGGCAACTATCTAAAGTACTCAGCAGACAAAGTTCAAATGTATATTACTCCAAGTGCGTCAGCAACACAGGCCAGTATCGATGCTACTAGTGCTAATCTAGCCAATGCTATTAATCTACAGTCAAACGCTGTAACTAATGCGTTAGGCAACGACTGCGCTATATTTGGCGAAACTGGCGCATGTGTAGGCATTAACGTTGGTCAAACTAAAGCCAGTACAGGCGACTTGTTCAATGGCGGCGTTAGCTTAGGTAAGAAGATTAATGATAATTGGAGAGCAGGCTTTGTAACCAATGCTCCGTTTAACAATCCGACTATTGGAAACGTAGGCCAAACTAGCAATCCAGCATATGGTGTATTTGCTACATGGACCAAGGACAAGTTAAGTGTACAAGGTAGTGCGGCATTTAATCAAGGCGACTTGACCATAACACGCAACGGTCCAGAGAATGGTGTAGGCAAATCTACAGTTGATAACAAGGCCTATCAATTAAAAGGCAGTTATTCAATACCAGTAGACGAAACTGTAACAGTAACTCCTTATGTGGGTATTCGCCATACAGAATCTAATTATGGCGGTTATACAGAAACAGGCCCAGCATTTCCATTAACAGTGGACAGCACAAAGCGTACATCAACTAGCATACTTGCTGGTGCTACTGTAACTAAACAGATTGATGAAAAGTTAAGTGGTAATGTTTCAGTAGGACTTACACAGAACTTGTCAGGACAGTCTGCTACATTTAAAGGCACTAGTGAAATTGCTGGATTATCAACATTTAACAACACCATACCAAGCAATGGAAAAACCAATCCAAGTATCGGAGCTGGTCTAAGTTACAGCATTGATAAGACAACTAAAGTTGGTGCTAACATTGGATGGCAGGCAAAAGGCTCTAACGCTGACATCACATCAATTGGCATTAGTTTAACCAAAGGCTTCTAATAATAACTATCGGGCATAGCCCACCTCAGAGCCCTCTTTGGAGGGCTCTTTTTTTGTCTCTATAACTTAAACAAAAATTTCTTGTGTAGATTTAATCTTGCCTTGTTGTACTGAACAGCAGTAACAACCAATGCAAATGCCCAAGGCACAATGGCAGCGGCCCAAGGTACAAGTCCAGCCCACCAACTAGCCATCAATGGTTCTTTCATCAACATCAACATAGCAACAGCAAACAACACGAATGAGCCAATAAACACAGTGTCAGGCCAACGTTGAAGAATCTTGCTGACCATAGTAGCACCAAACAAAATGATTGGCACTGAGATCAATAATCCAGCAATAACCAAAACAAAACTTCCGTTGGCAGCTGCGGCAATCCCCAGTGCATTGTCTATGCCCATAACAGCATCAGCAACTACAATGGTACCGATAGCACCCCAGAATGTGTCTTTGGCATCAACGTTGTGTTCACCATGATCGAACACAAGTTTCCAACCAATCCATATTAGTGCCGCCGCACCAATGGCACGTAGTCCTGGAATCATTAGTAGATAAGTCAGTGCCGCCACTGATACAAAGCGTATAGCAATAGCACCAAATGTGCCCCAGAAGATTGCTTTTTTGCGTAAGTGATCTGGTAATTTGTTAGCTGCCATTCCGATAACAAGAGCGTTATCACCAGCTAATACAATGTCTATCAAAATGATAGCGAGAAATGCCCAAAGGGCTTGGAGCGTGAATAGTTCCATATCTTCCTTAAAAGTTATGGTCTCACTTCTTTGTTTATAGACCGGGTATGCGCATACCGTGTTGACGACCTATAAAACCAACACCTGTTGGTTAGTTACTCCCCATAAATATTTAGTAAATATATGATGATGAAAAAACTTTTATTAAGCCCATGGACTGCTCTGCTTACATTGGCACTTATTTTAAGTATAAGAATTGCAGATCCTGTCTTTATTGAAAGCGTAAGATTACGCTACTTTGATACACTAATCACAGCTAAAGCTCCCACAGATAACAACATCTATACGATCAACATAGATGAGCCTACTTTAGACAAATACGGCCAATGGCCATTGCCGAGGGTCAACTATGCTGAAATTATTGAAGATCTTTATTATCGTAACGCTGGCCTTGTTGTGCTCAATGTGCTCATGGCTGATCGCGATCGCACTGGTGGAGACAGAGATCTTGGTGCCGCTCTTAAACGTTATCCGGTAGTACTAACATCTGTACCTAGTGACAAAACAAAAAACACGCCTAGAAAACCAGGTAGTGCTGTTCTAGGACCAGAGTGGCAAGATCAAATTGTTCAGTATCCAGGACTTATTGCTAATGTATCTGTGCTGGAAAATTCCGCAGCAGGTATTGGTATAGTTAATACTCTTCCTGAGATAGATGGAGTTAATAGACGAATACCGTTGATAGTGTCAGTTGATAATAACCTTTACCCTAGTCTGTCGATGGAAACACTGAGATTAGCAGCAGGTGATTCCACCTTCCAGGTAAAACTCAACGAGTATGGTGTTGAAAAAATGCGTATTCCAAAATTCGGTCCCATCAGTACAGACCCATTAGGACGTATATGGATTGATTGGAGTCAACAGAGTAAATCGGCATCACTAACAAATCTTCCAAAAGACTTCGGTGGTGCTATTGTTATAGTAGGACCAACTGCCGCGGGTATTAGTAATCCTGTACCAACAAGCAAAGGTGCTGTATGGCCGCATGAAGTACAGGCCAGTGTAATTGCCACGATGGCCAACGGAGTTGTTATACAACGTCCTGACTATGCAGATGGTGTAGAAATTATCGCTATTGCCATTGCAGGATTATTATTACTATTTTTAACAAGGTGGACTTATGTTGGACTTGCGTCGGTCGTTGTATTGGCTGTTGGCGGCGTTGTTGGTAGTCAGTATGCTTTCACTAACTTTTTATTCTTATTTGATGCTACTGCCTTTGCAGTTGGCACAGTCTTGGTCGCGTTGCATGCCTACGGAGTCAAGTTTGTTTCTGAATTCTTACAAAAGCAGGCCATAAAGAAACAGTTTGCTGGCTATTGCTCTCCAGAAGTTGTTAGACTATTACAAGAGAATCCAGACCTAATCAAGAAGGGTGTTAAGAAAGACGTAAGTGTTATGTTCTCAGACTTGCGCGGCTTTACTCCTATCGGTGAATACTTTGATAAGCCAGGCAACGGTGGTCCCGAAGGATTGGCCAAGTATATGAACGGATATATGGATGCTATTACTATACCTATCATTGATGCCAACGGTATGGTTCTCAAGTATGTAGGTGATGCAAGTATGCACATACATGGTGCTCCTTTAGATGACGACCGACACGCTCACACTATCGTTAAGGTGGGACTTGAGATGTTGGACCGAGTAGACGAGTATACTAAGATCATGGAAGCACAAGGCCTGCCGCCTGCCGCAATGGGTTGGGGATGTAACACAGGCGATGGATATATTGGTGAGATGGGGTCAACAGCAAGACACGGCTACGACATCTTAGGTGATATGGTTTCAACAGCGGCTCGACTAGAAGCTCGTTGTAAGGCCTATGGTGTGTTGTGTATTATTGGTGCTGAAACTTACAATCGCACTAAAGATGATTTCTTCTATCTGTATCTAGATAACTTACAACCAAAAGGTAAAACTGTAGCAGATGCTATCTATACAGCACTACGCACAAAGGGCAACGATTACAGTAAAGAATTTGAAACACACAATAAGATGCATGAGTTGTACAAAGAAAAACAATTTGATGCGGCTGCTATATTGTGTGGAGAGTTAAAAGGCAAGTTTAGCGGACAAATGGACAAGTACTACAAAATGTGGATTGAACGCTGTGCGTTTATGAAACAGCAAGACCTAGGCGATGATTGGAACGGTGAATTCATTGCTCACGAGAAGTAATTACTTCTTTTGGGCAATCTTGTCAGCTTCGTCCATGGCTTCGTGAAACTTTTTATTGGCTTCAGCTTCAACTATGGCAGTTTCCATAACACGGTCGCTTTCAATCATTTTGCCACGTATGGTCAACACAGTATTGACCTTTTGATTTAAACGAATCAAATCGTTGTCCAGCATGCGTACTCGATCAATCAAAGCAATCAATACAGCTTCAGCATCTTTGATCACCGGCTTGACTTCTGTAGTGGCCCATGTCCATACATACTTGATAATGAAGCCCATGCCAACTGCCATGACGATTGGAAAACCGTACTTGTTAACTAACATTACTACATCCATGATATTATCCTATTAATGGTTTAAATGCGTTTACAACTGGTTGCCATGCCCATTCATAGCCAATGATAATTCCAACAACTAGCCCAATAGCTGACCCAACAAGACTAGCCTTGATTAGATCTATATCATTCCAAATTGCTTGTTTCATTTTCTCAATCCCTCTTCAATAAATTTAACCAACGGGTCTAACTTGACCAACATAGCACGACCGTCAACATTAGTGACTTTGAAACAGTCACCGTGTCGCCAGCCTAGTTTGTCTATGTTTAATTCTTCATCTAATAGGATTCTATGTGGTTCTAGATCCCATTCGTAGTCGTAGTATTTCATTAGTCTCGTCTCGCATCATTTTTACCGTCTGCACGGCTAATACGGTCAACATCAGGGCGTAGACCTAGGGCATTGGATACAATAGTATCAATGCGTATAACGTCATGATTCATGGTTTTTACACGATTATCGAGTGCTGTAATGATACCAGCCATGCCTTTTACAGAGCTTAATACACCCCCTAAAAGTAGTTTGATAGTTAGGTACACAAAGTAGCCGCCTGCTAGAGCCGCTGCCACAGGCATGCCTAGATCGCCAATTATTTTGAAAATATCGCCCATTGTTTCGCCCCCGGGTTGTTGTAATATGAGTATTTAACCATTTGACAGATAATTAAAGTGATGCTATAATGTACATATATTAAGAAAGTGGCGAAAATGCGTATCCAAATTGTATCCGATTTGCACCTAGAATTCTCAGACATCAACATTCAAAATACCAATAATGCTGATGTGTTGATTCTTGGCGGCGACATTATGGTTGCTTCAAAGGTGCTGAAGCCCGAAAGCGAATATGGTATCCGTTTTCGTGATTTCTTGAAGCGTGTGAGCTTTCAGTTTCCCCACGTGATCTATATCATGGGCAATCACGAATTCTACAGCGATGGTCGTTGGTTTGAAAGCATTGACGCTATGCGAGCTGCCTGCGGTGTTCACGAAAACATCTATATGTTAGAGCGTGACACAAAGGTCATCGACGATGTGGTGTTTGTTGGTGGCACACTTTGGACAGACATGAACAAGTTTGATCCGCTGACTCTGCATGCCGTTCGCGACATGATGATGGACTATCGTGCTATCAACAATGACCAGGCAGGGTACCGCAAACTCAAACCTGCGGATACCTGTGAACGTCACAAGGTGACCCTGGACTATATCAAACACGTGGTTGATGAGAACAAGGACAAGCGGTGTGTGGTTGTGGGGCATCACAGCCCCAGCTTTCAAAGTGTACACGAACAATACAGATCAGAGTATCTGATGAACGGTGCATATCATAGTAGCCTGGAAGAAGTCATGCTGGACCGCCCGCAGATCAAACTGTGGACACACGGACACACTCATCATCCCTTTGATTATGTCATCGGTGAAACCCGTGTTGTTTGTAACCCTCGTGGTTACCATCAGGAATATGGATTTAGTGAAGACACTGGATGGGATCCAGAGAAAGTAGTTGAAGTATGAAAATCACTGTTTACAGCCGGAATCGCTTGTACGAAACATTTACCAAATGGGACGTACCTCGCGACTTCGCTGATCCTATGGCCAACTATTTGGTCTATGGCTATGAGCCTGGCGGGTTCTTTACTGCGCTGTTGGCCAATGATTTCTTTGCGGCCATACAGTCAAGCCATCCTGCCAACACTGTGGAAGCATTAAAATGCCTCGTGGGTTGGATCAATGATTGCATGCCTCCAGAAGCTTACAGCACGTACAACCGAGTCAGTGAGTGGGTTCGCCTACCTGAAGGCCATCGCAGAGCCATACTCGAACAATATGGTTTGATCTACACAGAGCAAGAAGAAATAATGTTGACTCTTCGGAGCGAATCTACAGTTGAACCAGTACTGTACTAGAAAGTGGAAGAGATATGATGACAGAACACCAAAGGCTTATGGCTCTACTCAAAGGACCTGATTGGTATGCCCACGAATCCGGAAAGGATCTACTTGCGGTACTGAATCAAGGTAAAAGAAAAAGATACAAGTCTATGAATTCTACAGCAGACAAACATTTATCGACTATTATGTATCTGTTTGATAAAGAGCAGTCAGTGAGAATCCTTAAGACTTGGTTGAGTACCTACAGTTTACCGTTGGATCCAGATAGGCTAAAAACTTTTGATCAGTTCCATGAACAGTTTGGCAAATTCATCACCAATAATACAGAGCTGATTAAAAGTTATTGAAAGCATGATATGAAAAAGATCTATTACGAAAAACGTGGCCGCAGGTATGTGCCTGTGCAAGAGTACGACGGCGACTTCATGGACAGTTACTCCGAGGGCACACACCTTTTGATGGTGTATCCAGGTGGGCAAAGTCGCCGGTACAACATCAATCCAGCCTATGCTCCTATGATTGCAGCTGGACGGGTGGCTGAAGATGCCATCTGTCGAGCTATTAGCAAGGCCAGTGAAATGCGTCCAGCACGTACTCCAATCACTCTCGGTCAAAAGAAGGCTTGGGAGAAATTGGCTAAAGAACTAGGAGACGAGTTAGCTACTCTGCACGGATTAAGTGTTCACGACTGTGCCGAAGCAGGCGTTAAGGCCATGCAGGAAGAAGCAGACAAATTGATGAAGAATGAGGGTGTTCGTAAAGCATATGACCATTTTATTTTAATGTGTGAATTGACTAAAAAACATGAACATAACAGTTAACGAATCAAAGGTCCATAGCATCAAAATGGGCGATCGCAATTACATGATTGAAGATGGCATTATGCAGTGTCCTAGGGCCGGCATTGAGATATCTAACGATTGTCCAACTGCTTGGAAAGAAGTTATAGTCAAAGCATACAATGCCGGCTATCTAAAACCTTTTGCCAATGTCACTGAGCGAGAATTACTTTTTATGGGATTAACATGATAGCAGAACAAATGGTCAGTTGGTTAATAGGTAGCATTTTATTTTCTATAGGTAGTTTAGTCCTAGTGATCGGTGTGATATTGATCAATAACTTGCTGTACAAATATTGGAAACCTGTGTCTGTGATATTTTTTAGAAACGAAAGCGTATATCCAAAAATAGAATTTGTTACGAAAGATCATCAGATGGTTGACAAAAACAAAAATTAATGTTATAATGACGTATCAAATGAAAGGATTATCATGATTTCTCTTAAAGAATGGATGGAACTTGTAGATTATCGTATCACTGAGGGCAGTGATTATGGTTGGCAATGCTACGGGCATGATGCTCATATGTTGGACAGTTGGAATGGCGATCAGGATGGACATAGTTTCACTGTGATCTTCGATACTAAGACCCAGGTAGTGTATGAAGTTCAGGCACACGATTATGTTCGCAATCGTGCATATCGTTTGATTAATCCTGAGTTTACATCTGCCCACGAGCACGAAAGCAACGGTCGAGGTATAGAAATCAACAACGCCTGGGACGATGTCGACTATGTTGATCTAGATGTAGACGATGACTTTATCCAAAAAGGCTTGGCTATTCGAGCAGGCGAAGAATACGACACCCGTGTGCAGATTGAAGTGAACTTCGATGATGCAGAATTGTTGGAGTACATGAAGATCGCACACGACCGTGATATCACATTCAACGAGCTGGTAGAAATTGCACTACAAGAAGCAATTGATCAACATCGCATGTTGAACGATATTCCTTTTCCTGTAAAAAACAAAAAGAAAAAGAAAGGTAAAAAATGACCGAAGCACAAAAGTTTTTAGATGATCTAAAGACTGGTGTTCGATATGTGGTAATCAATGACTGCTACGGCGGATTTGGTCTCAGCGATCTTGCTCGTGATGAATACAAAAAACTTGCAGGTATCACAGATCCAGGTTGGTATGATCGTGATGTGGCTAGAGACGATCCTTATTTGGTCAAGGTAGTCAAGGAACTTGGCTCTGCTGCCAGCGGTGGCCATGCCAAGCTCAAGATAGTAGAGATTCCCGGAGACGTATCTTGGCACATAGGCGAGTATGATGGAGTAGAATGGATAGCTGAAGATCATAGAACCTGGAAATGAGCAAACCTGTAGTTATGAGCCCTGGTCAATGGGACACAGTACTTGAACGTATCAAACAGAGAGAAAAGCCCAGCGTGTATCTTTCTAGATCAAAAATGAAAGAGGTACTAGGCTTTACTGTACGTGATCATAGAGAGTATGTCAAAGATCCAGACTATGTAAAACGGCCGGACAACGGAGAATGGTACAACATGGAACCTGCTGGCTGGTTTGAAGGCAAAATGAATGTGCATACTGTTCGATTGGATTTCTATGATGAACAGAAACGCACAATGTTTCTACTAAAATATGGCAACGGACAAGATTAAAATTGGTTCTCTCAATGAGATCTTAGCCACCCGAGTTAGAACAGTTTACCCCTATCGTGTGAACTTCGATAATATCACACGCAATCAAATTGAAGAAATGGCTGCTTGGTGCATTAATAACTGCAAAGACCTATGGCGTGAGGAACATTATCACGCACTGTACTTTCAATTCACAGATGACTATGATGCCATGATGTTTATGTTGAAATTTGGTGGCAGGGGTAATGTATGAAAGATCTAGAAAAACAAATCTTAGATGAGCTTGGCACAAAGATGCAGAGCGAAATTGATCGAGAAATACTTTGGGGCATGCTGAAAAATATAGGTTGGCGTAGAGTCATGTTAGATAGATTCACAGATAACAATCATGCCGTGGATATCACAAATTGGTTGGCGGAACACTGCAAGCATGCCTTTGAAAGAAGAGGCGCAGACTTTATCTTTGAATCCGAAGTGGATGCTGTGAATTTTACCCTAAGATGGCAATAACAAAAACCAAGGGTTATCAATTTGAACCCGCTCAAGGTTATCTAGGTCGTGGGCCTAGAAAAGATACATATAGGTATATGATAATCAACGATCAAGTAGAGGAAGTA
>Ga0209500_10002339_pt1 | contig 13558 bp, 20 predicted proteins | sample S_140212_EF_Meta_FD_187323 | JGI IMG/M metagenome (GOLD analysis project Ga0209500, IMG submission 187323) | Freshwater microbial communities from Lake Simoncouche, Canada to study carbon cycling - S_140212_EF_MetaG (SPAdes) (version 2) | ecosystem: Environmental > Aquatic > Freshwater > Lake ... | reverse complement strand
CTATACCTTTTAATTTTAACAGATTTTTTGCCTGATCACAATAGGGGCACTGATTCCGACTCCATACGATAGCCTTCATATTATTTTCCTTTATAGTTCTGGTAATTCGTCGTGCGCTACATCGTCACCCATTACTCCAATTACATAATTAGTTGATTCGGTTTCTTGCAGGGCACTTTGCTTTTTATTGATATTCACATGGCGGTTAAACCAAGGAATAGGACTGCTTTTAGGATATTCTCCTTGATACTTAATTCCAATTTCTTTTAATCGAGTAAATGCTGTATAGTCTACGAAGTCTTTTAAGATGATTCCATTAAGTCCAATAACAGGACCTAGTTTGAACAGATATTCAGCCCAAGATTTTTCTTCTTCTATAACATCCATATACATTTGATAAACTTCAGCTTCACAATCTGCTTTAGCTTCTACGAAACGCTCGTCATCTTTGACAACATTGTTTATCAACCAAGCTGTCCAATCTGCGTGTAGTATTTCGTCTTGTAGTATCAATGATATAATATTGCCATTACCAATATAGATTTTATTTTCTACCATTGCTAAACTTGTAGCAAAGCTAACCATGAAGCGGAATGCTTCCAAAGCATAGCTGGCATTCAATGCCAACCAAATTGCCTTGATATGGCTTTTCTCTGTTACAGATCCTGGATTAATTTCTTTGAAGCAGTTGAGCTCGTGTAGTTGTTCGTAATACTTGCCTATGTTAGCGGCCATATCTACGATCTCTTTAGTATCGTGTATTTTATTAAATTCGTCTTTCGGTACTCCATATACATTTCGAATGATATGACTATATGATTTACTGTGAATGTTTGTTTCGAAGAAACTCCAGTTAGTCACTAATGCTTCTAGCTCTGGAATCGAGATAACAGGACTAAAAACTTGTATAGGAGCACGACCTTGTATTGAATCTAACGCTGTCTGGCGTAGCAGGTTGCTGGTAAAGATATGCTTAACAGCGTCCGATGCATCTTTGTGATCCATCTTATCTTTGGTAAGACTGATTTCTTCTGGAACCCAAAAAAATCCACGAGCTGTCTCTTCATATTTGGCAATCTTGGGATATTTAACTTCCTCAAAACGTTGTACTGTTACAGGACCTTCGGGATCCAGGAACATCTTACGTTTAAGGTAATTAGTTTGTTTTGATATATCGTATTGTGCTTTTGACATTTTTCTTCTTATAGTTTACAGGCCAAACAGTCTTCATCATCTAGCATAGCATCATTATCAGCCGATAGTAAAGCCATTTGGATAGATTGATTAGTACCAGTGATTTCAGATTTAGATCCAACTTTGTTTATCAAACTGTAATACATAGTCTTCAACCCCCACTTGTAGGCCAGCATTAAGTTTTTGGCAATCAGTGTTCCCGGAACCTTACCACCGTAGTTGGCAGGGTTATAGAAAGTATTGGTACTGAGGCTCTGATCAATATATGCGGCTAACACGGCGGATGTTTTAAGATAATCAACACAGTCGGTCTGTTCCCACATCAATTGATAACGATTTCTTAATCGTTTGTATTCCGGTACTACCTGTACAAATGATCCTGCTTTACTTTCCTTAACACTAATCATTTCCATAGGCATTTCAATACCGTTTGTAGAGTTCAATACAACTGAACTTGATTCAACAGGCGCCACGGCCATAAGTGTAGCATTGCGAATTCCGTACTGTTTCATTTTTTCACGTAGCGGTTCCCAGTCTAGACTAGGAGTGAAGTCTGTTAATTCATTTACACCTGCACTTCTACGTTCCCAAGGAAATACACCTTTACCGTAATAAGTCTGTGCAGATTTTGCACAAGCTCCACGTTCCTGTGCCAGCTCGACACTAGTTTCAGTAAGGTAGTATGCTTGATGTTCCATCCAACGTTTGACTTCTGCTAGTGCGTCTGCTTCACCGTACTTAAAACTCTTACGAGCGTGCCAGTAGGCTAGATTAGTAATGCCAACCCCTAGAGGTTCGAAATCGGTATTGGCCAATTTACTTTGGATTGATAAGAAGTCTTGGTAATTTAATAGATTACTTAAACTACGAACTAATACACGGCAAGCCTTGCGCATCTCTTGTGGATTACGGAATGCACCCCAATTAATTGATCCCAGTGTACATAACGCTATGCGTCCTTCCGGGTCTTCTATGCGTTGGAAAGGTTTAGTGGGTAATAGAATTTCCTGGCAAAGATTACTTTGGTAGATAGGATCAACTGTTGTGTCAAATGGCCCTTGATTAATAACATTGTCAATGTTGACTAGATATATACGTCCAGTATCTGTACGTTCTTTTAAGATACCATTCTTAAATATTTCTTCAGCTGATAACACTTTCTTTTTAATTTTAGGATCAGCTTCATATTTTAGATATAACTGTTCAAATTCTTTACTGTCTCTGTAGTATGCTTCATACAGGTCTGGAACTTTATGTGGATCAAATAGTGTAATGTTTCCGCCTGTGCGATAACGATTCCAAAACATCTTATTGACCACTACGCTATAATCCATTTGACGTACACGAGTTTCTTCTGTACCTTGATTATTCTTTAACACAATAAGATCTTCAAATTGAGCATGCCACACAGGGAATGTCACAGTACAACTTGCATTACGTATACCACCTTGACTACAACTGCGTAGATCAGCAAACCATTTCTTTAAGAATGGGATCATACCTGTGTGTTTGATCTCTCCATTTCTTATAGGGGCGCCGAGCGGTCTTATACGTCCAATCTCTAATCCTATGCCAGCACGTTTACTGGCATATTTGGCCATCATCTCCCCGGCAGCAAAGATCGAATCAAGCGTGTCGTCTGAGCTAATGAGTACGCAAGAACTAAACTGTTTAGTGGTAGTGCCCAGCCCAGCAAGAACTGGTGTTGCAAGAGTAAAATGTCCATCTGAGGCACATTCGTAGTATTCTTTAACATATTTTAATCTTTTATCTTTTGGTTCATTATGAAAGGCAGTAGCCGCCGCTACGGCATAACGTACCTGCGGTGTTTCATAAATTTGTCCCGTAGCTCGATTTTGTACCAAATACTTTTCTGCCAACTGAGCGATAGCGGCGTAGGTATACTCTTCATCTTTAGTATGATCAATAAAAAGATCGATAATATTCCACTCATCCTCAGTGTACCAGTTTAATAACTCAGTAGTATACATACCTGCGGCTACATTAGTTTTAACTATTTCATACAGCTTAGGAGGATCATATTCTCCGTACACTTCTTTACGTAGCATACTTACACGTTGACGACCAGCAACATACTGATAGTTAACATTGTTAATTTCCGGATTTTCTGTTTCGTCTATGAGATCCACCATAGCTTTTAATAGTAGCTCGTCTATAGTTTCAGTACTCATACCATCGTGTAATTCTATCTGTGCTTTAATTTCGATCATAGAGGGGCTAACTCCGTCAATACCCTTACAATCGTGTGCTACCTGTCTTTGTATTTTACTGATGTCGAGTGGTACCCGTTCACCATTACGTTTTACAACTGTAATCATCTAACGCCTTATCTGTTTATGTGTTTCGAAGTTTATTGCTGGAACTGATATTTACCTTGGAACATTAAGTTCTATGATATTTTCAAGTAAAAACGACTCTGGAACTTTTTTTAATAATTCTGGTCCATTATCGCTGTAGTTAATAACCCAACAATCTTCTACGCATACAATATTGTACTGCCGACGATGGTCATTGTCTACTAAAACTTTTAGATGAATTTGAGTATCTTTATATCTTTTGGTTAATTTTAATGTCCAACCTATCATTAATGTTTTAGTAAAATCATCGTATCTATTATTAGCAATGATTTCCCAAGGTGTGGGCCAGGACTGTTGATGAAATATGTCTATTTGATTGTTATAAGGAACAAATGGGCAATTTTTCCAAAAATTCCAAACCAATTCTAATGGAGAATCGGTATTTTCTATTTGACCCCTGAGGTCAACCCAGGCGGACAACCGGTCATCTACTAGTAGGTCAAACATCTTTTTAAGATATTATATTAAGTTGGTAGTCTATGTAATAGTTTCCGTTGTTCAAAAGGTCTGCGGAATCTATGTTTAATAGTTGTAATGTAATATAATTCTGTGAGCCAGCAAATGATGTGTTAATATTCCAAGTAGCATCAGCAACCTGAGTTACATAAGAGTAGTTGTAGTAATCACTAACACTGCCTATTTGATCACCGTCGACATATTCTGTATAGTTTAAATTATTCCCTATGATATTAATTAGTAAATTACCTTTTCTAGAATAATTGTTATTCCATAATTCGTATTGTAAATTAATCGACTGTTCTCCGCCATTTAATGGAAAACTAATAAGATTATTTTCTATATCACTTAACTGCCTACGATATACTGATCCATCTTGTATTGCCCCCGGTCCTTCAATATAAGGATTATAATAAAAATTATTTCCAGGAATTTGTGTAATTATATTGGCAAAATCTTTACGAGCAAAAATATCATTAATTGATTTATTTCCAGATGAGTTAAATGTTATAACTGCCGAACCGGGAACAGTTCCGTATTCACTGATAGGGTCAGCATCTGGAATTAACGGATCAAATCCATTACCCACACCTTTAAATGTGTTATTAGAACTTACAGTATATCCAGGATAGGCAAATATATTAGTTGTAGCGGTTCCTAATAAAATAGCTTGATTGCTAATTCTTTCAAATCGATTACTGTCAATAACTCCATTAACTGGGCCTGGACTGTTAACATCGGGGTTCCACATGCTTATTCCAGATTGGAGACGATTGAATATATTATTAGTGATAAAAAATCTATTAATTGTTCCAACAGATTGAGTAATGGCAGATCCTAGGTTATGGAATTTACAATTATTGATTTTAATATTACCTGCGGGTGCTGTGTCTAATAATATGTCAGAAATAACCTCACTTCTTAATCTTATAGCATTACCATAAAATGTAGCGGTAACTAAATTAGCTGTACCAAATTCTACGTTAGTTACTTCCGCATCAACAACCTGATCTAAAGATATCAATACAGAATTAGTTACAGTGTTGGTTAAAGTAAATTGTAAAGTCATTCCTTCAATAACTACATTTTTAGAATTTTGACCATTTTGTATACTCATTTCCATCCCAGCTCCAAAATCATGTCCTTGTGCGTCGACAGTTCTAAACAAAGGTTGATTCTCGGATGTTGGATAAAATACTATATTAGTTAATCCCATGCCCTCTCCAACTAAACTAGTATATGGTGGAAGGTCGATTGTATCTGAAATGATATAACTACCTGCAGGAATAATCAAACGTCTACGAGAATCTCTACGACTAAATTGATTAAATCCTCCTGTAAAATATAAATTTTGTATAGCATCTGTTAAAGTGTCAGTAATATCTCTACCTTGGCTTTGATGAAATGAAGGAGATAACTCTGCATCATAATCAGTAAGACTAACCCAGTTATCTAATTTAGTAGAAATTGTAGTGGAGGTGGAATCTATGTATTGTGTATCGTTTCGATACTTATAACTACCATCCCCTGCTATATTGTCTGTGTTGTTTATTAAAGAAAATATATTGCTTAAATCGTTCTCAGTTAGTATACGAGTATTTTCGTCATCAACAGCACCTTCGGCAATACGTTTACCGATATAAAGATTTTCAGTATCTTCTGCCCAACCAAATTCTCCCGGATCTAGTCTTGGAATACCGGTTTGGAGTTCTTGTCCCCTACGTACTTGAACTTTTGATATTAAAATCTGTGCCATGTCTGCTCCCTATATAGGGTATTTATCTACTAACACAGCAAATTTATAGACTATAGTACTCTTCTACCTTAGATAACCACATATCTTGATATTTGTTAAAATCTTGTGGTAATAGATCAAACTGTTGATAGGTTTCACCCCCTACTTTAACACCATCATTACCGCGGCTACACATAAACACAACACCACGTTTAATATCAGTTCCGTAGACTTCATTGTGTGCCAGTATATAGGCAGTTAGCTGTAGATAGTAATCCTCAACCCACTCTGCTTTTTTAGGTTTATTGGTCTGTTTATGGTCCATAACAGCCGGTTCTCCGCTATAAATTCCTATTAAATCAGTAGTTCCTGAGTATAATCCTGGGAAATATAAACTCTGCTCCATAGCCCACACTTCACTCATTTTGCTGAGACCGTTTTCTATTATCTTATCTGCCATAGCGTTGGCTTTGATGTGTACAGGATTATTACCAGGTTGTCTCTGTTCCCCGATTAAGAAGCGTTCTAAATTGGCATGCATGGCAGTTCCTACCCCGGCCGCTTCTGAAGCAATACGCTGTGCGTTGTCATGTCCTACACGATCTTTCCAAGCATTAAGATGTGTCATATCTTTAGTAGCTGAAAGGATAGTAGTTACACTTGGTAGTTTTTCACCATCTGGAGTTTGGTAAACTCTTTTGCGTGTTACAGGATCATTGATCTGTACACAGTTTTTATATTGGAATCGTTCTACAAATGGAGGAGGGTTATAAGTTGTCATAAACTTAATTATAACATCTTACTTTACGTTGTCAAATATTTGGTTGCAGATTTTTACTATTGCTCGATGCCATGGCATCGACACTGGGCCCAGTAGATGGCATATCCACTCCAGGTTTTTCTGGATCTTTCTCTTTGGTATTCAGTATAACATTACCACTATTGTCTTGACTAATTGACAATGTATTACCTTCTGGGTCTACATCATTAATAAATTTGATTAGCCCATCTGGAGTACTAATTCCTGTATTAAACGGTGCTATTACCTTTAATACATTAGGAAATGGTAATGTACTAGGTTGTCCTTCATTATCAGCAAGGCCCCGTAAAACACGAAGGACCAGCTGAGCTGATCCCTCTGTTGAAAACTCTCTTAATCTCATCTAGCTAATTTAGAAATAATCGAATGTGATTCGGCTAGTTTGCGAGCACGATGTGCTTCACGACTTTCACGTATTTCACGATTAGAAGAACTTGCATCTGCGGCAGCAAATTCATCACCTAGATCTGCACCAGCTTCTGGATTCAGTTCATCTGGAGCAGTTGCATCTAAGCCTGCGTCCATGCCTGCGTCTGGTTCCATTCCCATTGGTTCTTCTTGAGATGCCTCACCTGCTAGTACAGCAACAGCGTTACTAACAGCCTCACGTTGTTGTGTTAATACTTCTAAAGTAGCAGACAATGCTGGACCAACTGAGTTCTTAAATGCTTCAGCTTCTGCGGCACCAAAGTCAGCACGGATAGCATCTGCTAATTCAATCATTGACTTAGTTTGATATTGACCAACACGTTGCATCCAACTTGTATAATCATTAACCATATCACCTGCGGCTGTAATTGCTTTAGCTTTACCTTCTTCGTCTTCAGCTAATAAAAAGTCAATGCTCTCATTCACAAAACGAACATTGTGTTTGAATTGACTTTCTTTAACCATTTTCTTTTTGCAGTCAGCTACCATTTGTTTTAATTCTTTTTGGTCACAGTTAGGATGCATTTTGCAAATTTCTGCTACAGATTTTCCATCTTGACACATTTTCTTAATATGTGCCATTGATGGTACTTTGTCTTGTTTGTTACCTGGCTTGCTTACGTCTTTCGACTCCCACATACCGCTAGAGCATTCTGCACATCCTTTAGTCATTTTTGTATGACCTTCAGAACAAGATTTTCCTTCGTCTAGGTCTTTATCTTTCTTTTCAGAATCTTTTTCTTTCTCAGCTTTTCTAGTATAGACTGTGCCAGTTGAAATTTTCTTCTTATCAAACTTACCTGTTGTCTTTTCTTTAGTATCGCCTGGGACTGGGAAAGCTTCTTTGACTTTAGCGTCTTTGGCAGCTTTTTTCATTGGCTCTTTTTTATCGCCATCTTTATCTAAGTCAATATAATCAGGTTTAGCACCTTCTTTAACTTTGGCAAAAGGATTTTTCTTTTTATCAGCAACTGCTTTCTTCATTGGTTCTTTTTTGTCGCCGTCTTTATCCATATCTAAAAAGTCTGGTTTTGAACCTTTTGATTTAGTAGTGTGCTTGACAGCTTTAACATCTTTTTTATTTTCGTTTAATTGATCGATAGTATCGCGCAATTTTCTCATTTGTTCACCTAGCATTTCTTTTATCCTCGTGTTTAGCAACTCTAACATTGCTTTGTCTTTTTGATATGACTCGTTACTTAATAAGTCATTAATCTTTGCCGAACCCTCATGTTGAAAAATACGAGTGCGGAATTTATTACGAATGTCTTCTAATTGCTCGCGATCATACTTTTCTAGATTAACTCTAGATCCAAATTGTTTTTCTAAGTTTTCGTGTAACTTAGCACTAGTTACTTCAATTTTAAAATCTGCAGTTTTCATAAAGGACGTCCAAAAGTTGTTAATGTATTTATACCAATTTACGCAGTTTTTCAAATCTTTGAATTATGTCTGATTGGTATGTTTCTCTGCGTTTTTTAGAAATAATGCCTTTCATTAATGATATTTCATAGCTAGAAAAGTCTCTGTTATGTTTTTCTATACGTTGTTTGTATAGTGTTTCTTTAAACAAAGCATATCCATATTCCTTATCTTTATTTAATATTTGATTGTCAAGAAATTTTCCAAGTGCTAGATCATTAGCCACTAGTGCCGCTGTTTGTGGTAGATTAATCCCGTCAACTACAACTTCATTTCTTTCATTGCGTACAGCATAAAACCCATTCTGTTGATTTTCAACACGAAACCGTCCTAAATTGATACTACCATCAGAATTTTTTGTAGGAATTACAATTCCCTTCAAACGAAATCTGTCTCTAACTATATCAGAGACTCGTTCTATCTTTTCGTAAAGGTCATTGGGGATTGGTTTCATTTAGGCTCTTCAATAATGTTGTGTTATCATTACTTATTGAATATAAACCTTTGCGGACCATGTTCTGAGCTAACCACTGATCGTGATTATCAAGACTAGTAATTTTTACTTGATTTTTATGAGTGTCAATAAACTGTTGTTCTTCGTTGGTGACAACAATACTCACTCCAGATAATAACTGTGCTATTTTCATACTGTGCGTGTGAGTTCAGATAATTGTTTTTGTAAAGCCGCTATTTGATCTTGAATAGCTTTACGCTGTTGTTGTTTTTGTTTTTGTTGTTGTGCTAAATTTGACGCATTCATAGCTGGATTATTTAAATCAGCTACACTACCAGTCATATTCGGATTTGGTATATTAGAAGTAGTAGGAGGCACTGCGCCTATAGTCTGATCAAATAATTCGTTTATTTTCATTTTTATTATTTCTGTAGTAAAACTACCAGTATGCTAGCTACGGCTGTAACTACTGTGCCGGCTGTACCAACTAATATTTTGGTCATGTTGGCATGACTATCTTCAATACATTTCTGCAAACTGCCAACTTTAGATTCAATAGAATCTAATCTAAGTTCTATTGCTTCATATCTTTGTGAACACAGCTCTACGTGTGCTTCTAGATTTTCTTTTTCAATCTCTGTCGTTTTAGACACGTTATTTCTCCAATAGGGTTACAAGATGATACATTGTTACTTGCCTAAATTGTGCCTAAATGTGCCTTGATTACAGTATTTTTATAAGACCCGTCTTTAAGATCAAAGATTGCCTTGTCAATATTTATCGTTTCTGTTAATTTTGTTATGACAGGAATTTGATCTAAATCTTCAATTAACAACCCACACCAATTGCCTTGTTCGTCATAATATACATGCGGTCGATCTGGACTAAATCTAAATGTCCATATTAAATGCTTTCCCTTATACTTTGAACCAAATCCTAATCCTTTAACATCTGTTAGTGTTACTTGAGGATTGTCATCATAAATTATTACTGAACGTATTTCAGCACACTGACGTAGTGTTGTAAAATTTCTATATTGATTCATTTCTAACTGTGTGCCTTGATTGGGTCTGATTACATTAGTATTAGTAATATCAATCAGTGTTTGAATTTCTATCGTGTCCATAAAGTACCTATATAATGTATTTATGGTCAAAAGAAAAGGGAGTTAAAAAACTCCCTTTTCTTGTAGTTACCTACTACTAATTAATCCCAAGCAAACGTGCCGTCAGTGTTGAGTGAATCGGCATAGTCGAAACTAACTCCTCCGCTAACAGCCGCTTCTACTGCGGCCTCAACTAGCCCAAAACCATCACCAGTGTTTGAACCAGCATCACCGCGGTTAAATGAAGCACCATCAACGATAACTGTTAAAGCATCGTTATTGTTGTTACGATCAACCATTAGGATAGAACCAAACTGATTAATAGCTCTAATAGCTTTTGTACGTGTACCGTCAGTGATAGCACCTGTTGTACCGCTAACTGAATCACTATTGAACAAGTTAGAACCTGTAAATCTTAATACCAGTGGTTGATACCCACTAAAAAATGCGCCTTCGCTACCTGTAACGTTAACAGCGTCGCCATTCACTGTAGAACCGGATCTAATTTGTCCGTGTACTCGATTGATTTGTGCCATTTTAATTCTCCTTAATTTTTATTTAGAGCCCCGGCATGGAGCTATTATAGAAGTATTTATCCGAGAGGTAAAAAAATCCCTGCAATACGCAGGGATTTTAGTGAGTTATAAACTCTAAATTACGATATAATATTTAATTCGTCCTGCTCAACGCTACCTGGAGCAAATGTTAATGGCTCTGGTAATGGATCACCAACATTACTTTCATCAATGTAGTCTAAATAATTGGCTGTAGTTACTAAATCCGAACCATGTAACCAACGACGATCAAATAGTGCATCATTGTTATTATTTAATTCTGGAATATTACGTAGAGCCGCCTGAATAGTTTCAGCTTGGGCATTATTTGTAATATTACCGACTGTGTCGTTACCGTCATTTGCTGTATCTTGAGCAATACCAACAATAAAAGAACCCCATGCGTTACTTACTACTGGTGTTCCAATAAATAAAATTTCAGCGTGTTGCTGAATAGTTTGAATAGCTAACCGAAAACTTTCGCTAGCGAAAATTGGGCTTCCTCCGCTACCATCGTTTAAGTCTACGTGACGTACTGCGTAAAAGCCAATTTGACGTCCAATAAAACTTCCTGCGTATGCCTTGTAATTTGGGGCATTTTCAAATCCAATTCCTGCCATGTTATTTCTCCTTAATATCTTTTAGAGCCCCTCTATGGGACTATTGTAGAAGTATTTAGTTAGAAGATAAAAAAAAGAGCTCATTGAGCTCTTTTTAGTTAAGTCTACTAACTGTTCAATCTTCGTCTTTTAAGTCACCTTCTACAACATGTAAATGTTGTGCGGTTTCTTTGTTATCACGTAGTTTACGTATGCTACGTACAAATTTACTTGGATCTCCGCCTTTGATACTGTTAATGAAACGGCGCTCTAGTTCATAAGCCTGCTCGGGTTCAAAGTTTTCTTTGATTAGGTTGAGTAGATTGATAGCACTATCGATAACATGGGCGGCCCGGGCTTCTACAATAGCTTCACCGTGTTTCTTTTCAGCTATGGAATTGAGTTCTTCTAATAGACTACGAGTGGCTCTTTTCAAGATAATAGTTCCTTTTGGTATTTAGTGAGATTCACATACGAGTATAACATAATATTTGACAAAATACAGGTCGATTTAATCATATAGTAATCATATCAGTATAAATACTGATGTTAGTAGAAACCATGAGTCTCTGCTATAAACAAAGGAAAACACACAATGTTAAATGCAATTCAAGAATTTTTCAAAGATATTACAAGATTTGATAGATGTAAGACTGCGCAATCAGAGATTGACAGATATATTGCCAGTAAATGCCCACAAACTGTAGCAGATATCGAGTATTGGACTCGTGAATACGATCGATCTACACAATCAAAAGGAGCAGGACTATGAAATTTCTAAAAACTATTATTAATGCTGTATTAGAAGGACGTGATGCTTATGTAGCATACAAGATGAAACACTCTGGAGTCATGAAGTAATTAAATAATGTTGCATCGCAAGGTGCAATAAATACACACACAGATAGGAGTTGTTATGGCAACAAAGTTTTCACACGTCAAAGGTTCAGAAGCCGAGTTTAAGGGCGGTGGACTTCGAAATTTTTTCCTGTACAAGGATCTAGGAGTAGCAGACGCTACAAATGGTCGTGTACTAGCACATATTACCAAAGCCAACTTACCCCCAGAAGGTTCAGGCGGCACAGGTTGGCACATCCATGTAGCTGAGTTCCAAATCGTTTATATGTTAAAGGGTTGGGCAAAGTTCATGTATGAAGATAAAATACATAAAGTAGAAGCAGGCGACTGCGTACAGCAACGTCCGGGTATCGTACACTACTTGTACGATTATAGTCCAGACATGGAGTATTTGGAAATTATCATGCCCGCAGACTATGGTACAGAGCCAGCTGAAGGACCTTGCGAAATTCCACCACCAAGTGCTTGGGAGTAAACTATGCAGTTGGTCTATATCCATGGGGCCAGTGCCACCAGTGAAAGCTTCAACTATATACGTAGCAAGATTGGCAGAAAGGATATGACTGTCGACTATGATAGTCGTAATGGATTTGAAAATAATCTAGGGGCTATCAAAGAACAGATCGGCAAGGCCAAAGACGTATTCTTTATAGCACATAGCCTAGGCGGTATATATGCCTTACATTTAGCCAATGCTATACCTACCCAGGTGTTGGGGGCTGTTACCTTAAGCACACCATACGGCGGAGCTGAAGTAGCAGATTTTGCCAAGTACTTCTTACCATTCAGCAGACTCATGCGTGATATTGGACCAAGCAGTTGGGTAATGAGACAAGCAGATCGTATTAAAATACAGCATCCATGGACCAACGTGGTTACTGTACAAGGACAAAGTCCATTCATTGCTGAACCCAATGACGGAGTTGTAACCATAGCTAGTATGAAACATCATGCTGATATGGAATTAGTGGAAGTAGATTACAACCACTATGAAGTTGTGCTGAGTGATAAGATAGTAGATATTATTCGAGAACGAACAAAAAAGTTCACATAATAGTTGTTTTTTTATTATCTAGCATATATAATAGTACAGTAGAGAAAAACAAGTATCTACTGAGTAGTACACAGACATTACACACAGAGGAGAAAAATATGTCAACATCATTTGAAACACCAAAACTACCAGAAGTTAAATTCAACAAGAACGGCTACGAAATCCGCACAGACATCTTGGGCATGGCAAAAAGCCTAGTACAAGATGACTTCTATGCCAAGTTCAACGGTTGGGAAATGTCAACTGCCAAAGATGAAAAAACTGGTAAGCTAATTACTACAGTTGGTATGCCTGAATTTCCAGGACTTGATAAAGTTTTAGAAACAGCAGAAAAGATGTACGAATTTGTAAACAAAGGTGTAGCAGTAAAGAAATAATATAATAATTAAAACATTAAGGCATAGCCTAGCCCCGGGGATTCTCGGGGTTTTTTACGACTTCTTTTTCCCGTTACGCATATTGATCTGCCAACGTGCTAGTTGCCCTTTACGGCCCTTGGC